>ENA-ORMX01002218-ORMX01002218.1-human-gut-metagenome-genome-assembly--contig:-NODE-2218-length-11486-cov-4.461289_pt1 | contig 11486 bp, 10 predicted proteins | sample MGYA00242108_ERZ509007 | MGnify/ENA primary metagenome ERZ509007 (study PRJEB26280, sample SAMEA2338745) | human gut metagenome | biome: human gut; feature: human-associated habitat; material: faeces...
TCGCTAAAGCTTTATCGAACCCCTGGTCTAACCAGGGGTTTTCTATATACAAAAAATCAGGCCCCATGATGGGACCTGACAGATGACGCTTGACTCAGCGGACAAAGACGACATTCGTGCGGTCGAGGAAGCCCGAAGCGCCGTTCTCGATGAGGACGCGGTTGGCATCAGCGACCGAGAGGATTGGATTGCCGTTGTGGTTGTCGAGGCCGACAGCCTTGACAACCAGCGGATTCGAACCGGCGCGGGATGCCTTGCTGAGATCCGTCGTGTAGCTGGCCATGCCGTTCGCGATGACTGTGGCCGAGTCGAGGTTCTTGTAGCCGTAGATCGGCTCACCGTTGGCGTTCTTGATGACCGGGGACATGACCGGCTTGAGGCCAAGGCCGCGGCAGTCCACGATCAGGCCTGTGTAGCCGCCGATTGCCTGGCCGGCCGGGGCAGCTGCAGCAGAAGAGCCCTGATGCGACGGCGTCGTGACGGACGGGATCGTCGTGCCCGGCGTCACCTGGACGTTGACCTGTACGGAAGACGGCGTGCTGGCCGGCACGGATGCATCGGGAGCCGGGAAGCTCGTCGGCACCGTGTTCGTCGGCAGGACGGCCGTCGCGAGGGAGTTCGAAGCGCCAAAGACGGACATCTCCATCGTGACCGTGTAGCCGCCGCCATCGACGGCCTGCTCCGAGACAATGCGCGCACCCTGGATGAGGGCTGTGACCTTCGTCTTCGTGACATCGCTCGTCACCATCATGTTCTCGACCGTTGTCTCCGAATCAACGTTGACGCCCTTGACCATCTCAGCGAGCTGGCGGTAGGCATCGACGACAGCAGCGCGGCGTGCGAGCATGCGCGCCTGGATGGCATTGACGGCATACGTCGGAGCTACGCCCATGCCCTGTACCGTGATCTTGCTGTCACCGCTCCAGTCCATCCCCGTGCCCGCCGCAAAGGCGCTGGCAGCCGAGACGACCATGAGCGTCATGGCCATCACGCAGGCCATGAGCATCTTGGAAATCTGTCTTCTCATCCTTACTTCCTCCTCTTGGGGCTCTCTTTTGCAATCTACACTGTGAGCTTACACCTGCAATCTTAAGATTTCCCAAAAAACAGTTAAAAATATTATGTTCTATCAACTAATTTCACACAGGACCAGCCCGTGCTGCCGTCACTCCGACTTCGTCGCGCGCATGAAGAGCTGCATGAGCTGTTCCTTCGGGTCCTTGTGGTCGTGGATGATCGCGTAGACTGTCGCGCAGATCGGCAATTCGACGTGGAACTCACGCGAGAGGTCCATGAGCGCCTCCACTGTGTAGACGCCCTCTGCCAACTTCGCGAAGGGCTTGCCCGTGATGAGGTCCTCGCCAAAGCGGCGGTTATTGCTGTGTGGCGAGAAGAGCGTCGCCTCGTAGTCGCCGAGATGCGAAAGGCCGTAGACCGTCATGCGGTCACCGCCCATCGCCTCGATGAGGCGCGAGAGCTCGTGCGTGCCGCGTGCCATCAGGGCACCCTTGAGGCTGCTGTAGCCGAAGCCGTCGAGCATGCCGGCGGCCAAGCCGATGACATTCTTCGAGGCTGCGCCGATCTCCATGCCCAGAAGGTCCTCTCCATAGTAGAAGCGAATCAAAGGGCTCGAGAACGCATCGACGAGCTCGCGCGTGAGCTTCATCTCGCGCGCCGCGATGACCATGCAGTTCGGGATGCCGCGCACGAAATCCTGCACGTGTCCCGGGCCGACCCAGACTGCCACGCGCATCGACGAGCCGAGCTCCTCGTAGAAGACCGTCGTCAAGCGCTTGCCCGTGCCGCTCTCGAGCCCTTTCATGCAGAGCACGAAGCGCTTGCCAGAGAGGTCGATGCCAAGTGCCACGAGATCCCTGCAAAAGGAGCGCAGCTGCTGGGAGCTTATAGAGATGACGAGGATGTCTGCTGAAGCGACTGCCCCCGCAAGGTCATCTGTCAGCTGCACCGAATCGGGCAGCGTCAGGTATTCATTCTTGCGATGTTCCACCAGGGCAGCGAGATGACGGGAGCCCTTGCGCCCCCAGAGCGTCACCGCATGGCCGATGTGATCGGCATACCAGGCATGGAAGGAGCCCCAGCGGCCACAGCCGAGTACGGAAATATTCATGCCGAAACCTCCACTTTCGCCCCCGTGAGGTCGCGCACGACTTCGCCGGCGATGATGAGGCCGACGACAGACGGCACGAACGAGATGCTGCCCGGGACAGCACGGCGCATATCACAGTTGCGCGCGCTGCCCGGCGGGCAGATGCAGTTCTTGCCGCAGCCGCTCTGGCGGACACGCAGGGGCTTTTCCTTGGAATAGACGACCTTGAGCTTCTTGACGCGGTTCTCCTTGAGCTTCTTGCGCATGACGCGCGCCAAGGGGTCCACGCTCGTCTTGTAAATGTCCGTGACCTCGAATTTCGTCGGGTCCAGCTTGTTGCCGGCGCCCATGCTGCAGATGATCGGGATGTGGCGGTCGCGGCACTGCAGGACGAGATCGATCTTGCCCGTCACCGTGTCGATGGCATCGACGACGTAGTCGTAGGGCATCGTGAAGAAGCGCTCGGCCTGCTCGGGCAGGTAGAAGTCCTCGATCGTATCGACAACAGCCTTCGGGTTGATGTCGAGGATGCGCTCCTTCATCGTCTCCGTCTTCTTCTTGCCGACCGTCTTCGACGTCGCATGGATCTGGCGGTTGATGTTCGTCAGGCAGATGAGGTCATTGTCGATGAGCACGAGATGGCCGACACCGGCTCGCGCGAGCCCTTCTGCCACAAACGAGCCGACACCGCCGACGCCAAAGATGGCCACCGTGCTGTTTGCCAGCTTCTCCATGCCGACCTCGCCGAGCAGTAACTCCGTGCGGGAAAAGCAACCTAATTTACTCAAGATATCTGTTCCTTTCTATTTGTTTATTTCTTATTTCTGGTAGTTCTCATTTCTGATTTTTATCGTCAGGTGTCAGGCGGAATGCCGGGAAGGCAAAGGCGCCATTTGACGCGGGCTTCGCGGGCTCCGACTGCTGCCGCATGAAACTCGGCGGCTCCAGCGTGAATGAGTCGCGCTTCGGCGCGGCCTGCTGTACAGGCTGCTGCGCACTCGCCTTGGCGGGCTTCTCCTCTGCCTGCGCGGTGTTCTTGACCATGACGCCGTCCGTGAAGTCCGTCGCGATGATCGTGGCGCGCACATCGCCGCCGAGGGAATTGTCGATGACCGTGCCGAGGATGATATTGACCTCGGGGTCCGTGTGCTCGTAGATGTAGCGCGTCGCCTCATCGACATCGTAGAGGCTCAGCGTCTTGTCGCCCGTCAAGTTCAGGATGATGCCGCGCGCGCCGTCGAGGCTCTTGCTGATCAGCGGGCTGTCAACGGCCTGCTTGACGGCCTCTACCGCGCTGCGCGAGCTGCGCCCGATGCCGAGCAGGGCATCGCTCGACGCACTCTGGCGGAAGATCGTCGTGACATCCGCGAAGTCGACGTTGATGACGCCCGTCGTCAGGATCAGCTCTGCCACGCAGTTGATGGCCTGCTGCAGGATGCCATCGGCGCAGGAGAACGCTTTGACGAGCGTCATGTGGCGGTTCTCCGGCAGTTTCATGAGGTTGTCATTGGCCACGAGGATCAGCGCGTCCATCTGGGCCTGCATCTTCGCGAGGCCCTCATTGGCCAGGCGCTTCTTGCGGCTGCCCTCGAAGCTGAACGGCAGCGTGACGACGCCGACCGAGAGCGTCCCGAGGTCGTGCGCGATCTTGGCGACAACAGGCGCCGCCCCTGTGCCAGTACCACCGCCGAGGCCGGCCGTAACAAAGACGAGATCTGCGCCGTTCATCGCTTCGCGGATCTTATCCTTTGCGTCGAGGGCCGCCTTCTCGCCGAGCGCGATGTTGCCGCCCGTGCCGCGTCCCTTCGTCAGGTCCTCGCCAATCTGCAGCGTCTCGACGCCTTCTTCCGCCACGCGCGCGAGCTGCTTGGCATCGGTATTGATGGCGACCAGATCGATGTCGAGTTCTTTATGATGGCCCATGCGCATCAGGACGCTGTTGCCGCCACCGCCAACACCGAATACCTTGATCTTCACTTTCGGCTTTATGATTAACGTTTCTTCTGCTGCCATGCGCTCCTACTCCTCTCACATCAAAAATCTCTGAGAATTATTTCGCTATCTCAAAAACAATTTCCTGCCCCCGATGAAAATATAGGGCATTTCACCGAAAAGAGCAGGGCCGTCACACGCGGCTCTGCTCCCTTGCTTTTTCTCTATAGCGGATCAATGGAAGAGGAGTACGGCCAGGCAGGCCAGGACGATCTTCAGGCTATCGAGTTTCAAATATAACACTTCCTTATCTTAAATCGTGACACTTCATGACAATAATGATTCCGAGCAGATATGCATCTTCTGCTGATGAATACGATTATACAATGAAGCACCTTGTTTTTCAAGATGCACGGCGACGATCTTCCAGCAACGGACGCACCTGCGTCACGATCATGCCCGCGAGCATCAGGGCGCAGCCGAGAATCTGGACGGCCGTCATGCGCTCCCCGAGCAGCAGCCAGCTCGAGAGCACGCCGAAGACGGCCTCGAAGCTCATGATGATGGCCGCCTGCCCCGGCTCCGCGTACTTCTGCCCCAAGATCTGCAGCGTAAAGGCCACGCCCGCCGACATGACGCCGCCGTAGAAGATGGCAAACCAGGCGTTGAGGACAGGCTGCACGGCCACTGTCTCAAAGCCAAGTGCCGCAATGAGACTGCCCGCCGCGCAGACGCCGACCTGTGTGAGCGAGAGCTCGATGGGATCGACGAGGCTCGCGAAGCGGTCGATGAAGAGGATGTGGCCCGTCCAGAACAGCGCGCTGATGAAGACGAGGCCATCGCCGAAGCTCAGCGAGACGGCTCCGTGTATCGAGAGAAAGTAGAGGCCAAGCAAAGCCATCGCCGCGCCGGCCCAGTTCTCCGGATGGATGCGCTTGCCGAGCAGCACCGCGCCGAGCGGCACGAAGATGATGTAGAGCGCCGTGATGAAGGCCGTCTTGCCGGCCGTCGTGTAGAGCATGGCTACCTGCTGCAGCGAGGTGGCGACCATCATGATGCAGCCGGCGCCGAGACCGGCCTTCCAGCCCGGTCGGTACGTGCCGGCGCGCTTTGCGCCCTCGCGCGAACTGCGCCAGGCATACCAGAGCCCCACTAGGAACAATAGACCTAAGATGTAGCGTGCTGCGGCATAGGTGAACGGACCGAGCCCGTCCATGCCGACCATCTGCGCAACAAACGTCGTGCCCCAGATGAACGCAGCCAGCAGGAGCATGAGATTCCCGCGTAAATGCATGAATAAATCCTCCTATCAATCGTGCAGTCGTGCTATCGCCAAAAAGACGAGAAAAAACAGGCACGCGTATGCATGCCTGTCTCTATTGTATGATGTTTTCCCGCCTCAGGCAAGTCCCGTTACCATGTAGAACAGGATGCAGAGGAATGGGACGAAGAACTTGAGTCCCATGATGACCGCGATATCGAAGTACGAATCGTGATGCGTGAGGCCGCAGATTGCGAGCAGCGTGACGAGCGCGCCGCAGTGCGGGACCGGATCGATGCCGACCGAGGCGATGGCGACGATGCGGTGCAGGACCTCGAGTGGGATGCCAGCGGCCTGTGCCATGGCTGCCCACTGGTCACCGAGCATCGAGAGCGCGATCGTCAGGCCGCCCGAAGCGGAGCCCGTGATGCCAGCCATGATGTTCGTCGTGATGACGGCCGAGAGCAGCGGGCCGAACGAGTCCGCGATGCCGATGAGCGCCTGCGTGACAGGGACAAAGCCCGGCAGGCTCGTGATGACGCAACCGAAGGCGTAGCCTGATGCGACATTGAGGACAGCTGTCGCCGACGAGATGGCCGCGTAGTTGATTGGTGCCAGGAAGCCGTCCATGACGATGAAGCGCTTGCGGCCGATGAAGGCTGCCGCGATGCTGCTGATGATGAGCGCGACCGTGATGGACCAGATGGCCGATACCTTGCCGACATTCGCCGCCAGCAGGCTGAGCTTGAGCGGCAGGAAGGCCGAGAGCGCCTCAGGATCCCAATGGAAGCCCCATTCCCATTTGAACGGGTTTGAGAGGATGATATTGATCACGATGACCATGACGAGCGGCAGCAGAGCCCAGTACCACGGGATGCGGATCTTCGGGCTCGGCTTGTGGTGCGGGCCGCCTTCGAAATGGCGGCCATACCCCTCGCCGCGCGCCTTGAGGATTTTCGCACGGCGCGTCACCCAGCCCCAGCCGATCAGCAGGAACAGGAACGAGGCGAAGAGGCCGATGATTGGCGCCGACCACGTACTCGTCGAGAAGTACGAGGACGGGATGATGTTCTGGATCTGCGGGGTGCCTGGCAGGGCGACCATCGCGAAGGAGAAGATGCCGACCCAGAGCGTTGCCGGCAGCAGGCGCTTCGGGATGTCTGCCTTGCGGAAGACAACCGCACCAAATGGATACATGACGAAGGCGACGACAAAGACGGAAAGGCCGCCGTATGTCAGTGCGCCGCAGCCCAGGAGGACTGCGAGAACAGCACGCTTCTCGCCGAGCACATCGACGATTTTCGCCGCAACTGAGGAAGCCAGGCCGCCCTTCTCCATCAGGCGCGCAAAGACTGCACCGAACAGGAAGATCGGGTAGTATGACTTCGTGTACTCAGCCATGCGTGTCATGTAGAGCTCACTGTACGTCGGCAGGACGCCGAAAATACTCGCAAGCGCTGCGACACCTGCAAAAATTGGTGCGATCAGGATGATCGACCAGCCGCGGTAAGCAAAATACATGAGACCGATAAGGGCCACCGCAATACAGATTCCTTCTAACACAGACGGATCGTCCCCTTTCTTTCATGTTTTGCACCCCCCCCGGTGCAAAACATGGAGAAAGACAGCCGGTCGGCTATTCCGGCTGCCTTTCATTTGTCTTACCCTGCGCCATGCATGATGGGAAGATATTCCTTGCATGATGCGCATTACCTTGTCTATCATAACATTATCCTCATTTATTGTCAACGTTTTTGCTGTTAATATTTAGTAATGATGTAATATTGAGAATATATTCGAAACTTGTCTCTCTGAAAACTTTCGGTTACAATAATAAAAGAAATACACAATTACTCCCAATAAATTGGGAACGGTACAACAAAAGGAATAGGTGATAGTGCATGGCCATCCATGTCATCAATGAGGCACGCCGCTGCCTCCAGTGCAAGAAGCCGCTCTGCCGCCTCAAAGGCTGCCCGGCTCAGACGAATATCCCCGAGATGATCCGGCTCTTCCTCGACGGACAGATCAATGAAGCAGGCGAGATGCTCTTCATCAACAACCCGATGAGCATCGTCTGCTCCCTCGTCTGCGACCACGAGAAGCAGTGCGAAGGCAACTGCATCCAGGGGCGCAAGGGTGCTCCGGTGCAGATCTCGAGCATCGAACATTACATCTCCGACATCTACCTCGACAAGGTCATCATGGAACACGAGCCGCCCAAGGGACAGAATGTCGCCGTCATCGGCGCGGGCCCGGCCGGCATCACGGTCAGCGTCAAGCTCGCCCAGCTCGGCTACGATGTGACAATCTTCGAGCGCAAGAGCAAGCTCGGCGGCATGATGCGCTACGGCATCCCGTCCTTCCGCCTGCCGCTCGACATCCTCAACCGCTACCAGAAGAAGCTCGTCGAGCTCGGCATCCACATCCGCCCGAACACATCCATCGGCGGCATACTGACGCTCGACACCCTGTTTGCTGACGGCTACGATGCCGTCTTCATCGGCTCCGGCGTCTGGCGTCCGCGCGGCCTCGGCGTGCGCGGCGAGAGCCTCGGCAACTGCCACTACGCCGTCGACTACCTGCAGAACCCAGATGTCTACCAGCTCGGCGACCGCGTCGCCGTCATCGGCTCGGGCAACTCCGCGATGGATGCCGCCCGCACAGCCATCCGCAAGGGCAGCCGCTTCGTCACCGTCTACGCGCGCCGCAATGAAGTCCGCGCGAGCATCCGCGAGTACGAATACGCACAGGCAGACGGCGTCGAGTTTGATCTCTGCAAGGGCGTCGCCGCCATCACGAAGGACGGCCCGATGCTCTACGAGCGCCACTTCGATGCAGACGGCAACCTGCTCAGCGAAGATGAGCCGCAGCTCTACCCCGCCGACAGCACGATCATTGCCGTCAGCCAGGCCCCGAAGGACAAGATCGTCCGTACGACGACGGGCCTCGAGGTCGACAACCGCGGCCTCGTCGAAGTCGACGAGAACGGCGCTACGACACGCGAGGGCGTCTTCTCCGGCGGCGACGTCGTCCTCGGCCCGGCCAACGTCGTCGAAGTCGTCAAGGATGCCAAGCACGTCGCCAAGGCCATGGACGCCTACCTCACGCGCAAGCGCGAAGCAGCCAAAGAAAAGGACACCGCCAGCCAGGACAACTGAACGGGCAACAAAAAAACTTCCCATCCCGGGAAGTTTTTTTGTTGCCCGCTCGCTTCACTCAAAGGGAGTCGGCATCGCGCGTGAGGTCCACGATCTCCGCCATGTGGATGTGGAAGCCCGGCAGGCCGGCCAGGGTCTTGGCGCGAACGCGCAGGCGCCTGCCGTCCAGCAGGAACGTCTCCGACACCTTGCAGGGACGGTTGCGCGTCACGCGGTCGGCATAGGCGCGCAGCCTCTCCTTCCGCGCGTCATCGAGCGAATGGATGATCCAGTTGACGGCGCGCCGCCCCGAGATGCCCACGCCCTTCATGACCTTCCGATAAGCGTCGTTCTCGTAGGCCATGTACAGATTCCGGCCATCGTCGAGGAACAGGGCCACCGGCGAAGCCATGATGACATTGAAGAGGCCTGCCTCCTCATAGATGCGCGCTTCCTCGCGCGTCTCTGCGCGCAGATGACTCTCCTGGCAATGCACGAGCAGCTCGTCATACGGCATCGGGCGCCCGTAATGATAGCCCTGTATCTTCTCGCAGCCGATGCTGCGAAGGAACCTCACCTGCTCCCTCGTCTCGACGCCCTCTGCCAATGTGTGGATGCCGATAGCCTTGGCCATCATGACGACCGATGTGATAATCTTGCGACTCGTATCATTGAAGTCGCGCAGGAACTCCATGTCGATCTTGAGCTCATCGAAATGGTAATCCTTGAGCACATTCAGGGAAGAGTATCCGCTGCCAAAATCATCGAGCCAGACCGAATAGCCATTGCTGCGGAAGCGGTCGATCATCTTCAAGATCTTGTCGCTGTCCTGCACCATGGCCGTTTCCGTGATCTCGATGCGCAGGTAGTCGCGCGGCAGCTCATTCTCCCGGACGACCGCCTCGATCTCTGAAAGGACATCCATGAGCTGGAAATCCATGCGCGACACATTGAACGAGATCGGCACGATGGGCCGATGTGCATCGATCTGCCTGCGGAGCTGACGCCCACATTCCCGTATGACATAGCGGTCGAGCTTGTCGATGAGGCGCTCCTCCTCGAGCACCGGGATGAACTATCGGGGCGCAGGAATCCGTAAACCGGGTCACGCCAGCGCGCCAAGGCCTCCATGCCTGCGAGTTTCCCCGTCAACGTGCGCACGACTGGCTGGTAGTAGATCTCGATGTAGCCGTTCTCGACGGCCTCGTCGATGTGGGAGATGACATAGGAGCGAATCTCCAATTCCTGCCGGAGATGCTCTGAGAAGATGCAGTAGGCGCGGCTGCGCTCCTTCTTGATGGAATCACAGGCCGCCTTCGCCTGCTCGCAGGCCATGCTGACCGGCACGCGCTCCTGTGGCGAGAAGTAGCGTATGCCCGCGTGCAGGTACGTGTTCTCCCCCTCGAGCAGGCCATTGACTTCCTGCACGGCCTCCTCAATGCGGCTCTGCGCATCGCCTGCCGGCACCAAGGCCATGAAGATATCCGACGACATGCGGGCCAGTGGCGCATCGGGAAAGGTGTGCCGCAAGACCGCCGCGATCTTGCGCAGGAAATCATCGCCGCCCTCCGCACCGTACGTCGCATTGTACTGCTTGAAGTTCGTCAGATTGAAGTACGCCAGCGCGTCCCTGCCGTAGACGCCTTCAGCGCGGTCAGCTTCCTCGCGCTCCGACACCTTGGAAAAAAAGAGGTGCCTGCCCATGAGATTCGTCAGGGCATCGCGCTCCACCGCGAGAAAGCGCGCGTAGACATCGACGAGCAAGAGCGACCAGAGCCATACGCCGCGGTGGCAGACACGGCGTATCGAACCCTCGACCGAGCGGAACCGGCCCGTCTTCGTGCAGATGCAGAAGGAAAGATACGAGTAACTGACCGGCAGGCCCCCCTGCAGAGCACTGCCGTGTTGCATCGCCTTCTCCACCATCATGGCAATGGACTCGTAATGCTCTGGCAAGACCATGCCGCGGAACGATGCCCCCGTCAGCTCAAAGAACTCCCTCTGTGACTGACAGTCATACAGATCTTGCATCGCTTCATTGGCACAAAAAATGCTTTCATCCGCCCGGAACAGAGCCACAGCCCCCGGCATGAGATTGAGCACCTCATCCGATACATTCGTTGATTCCATGCCCTATTGAGCACCTCTTTTCCAAATAGTGTATACAAATGACATCCAAATGTAACATTTTTCGCAGAAACTACCTCATATGCTACCATATTGTCACAGAGAAGACAATAACCGTGCTAAAAATGATTTTATTCAGAAAAACAAGGTCTAGGAAATATTGACAAGAATAATATTTCCTAGACCTGATATAGATATCAACTATTAAAAATCAATCCGTTTCTCACGCATATCCTTCGGTGTCACCATGCGTTGGTCGTAGCCATCTATAAGATAATCCCCGAGCAGCCCGACCTTGAACTTCTTCGGGTCGCCTTCCGGACGTTGATCATTCTTCGTCAGCAGCAAATCAAGTGCATACGGTGTGCGCGTGGCCGTTCCACTCATATGCATGATCATGATGGCGCCGCGGCGCACATCGCCGTTGCGCTTATGGACGATGTGGTCCATGATGCCTTCAAGCGACTCCATGGAAACAGAGCCATAGTCCTCGGCACTGCCTGAGCCGCTGACCAAGTAAGTGAAGCCCTCATCCAGCGCCACAGCACAACCATTGCGGCTGATGGCCAGTTGCGGTGGACGCATCAGCCGCGTAAGCCCCGGGCGTCCGCCCTCAATCGTCATGTCGCCGATTGCTTCAAGCAGTTTCTCGTATGAGGAGCGGACATTCAGGCGGTACGTTTCCTCATCTTCGACGGGATGGCTGCGCCCCTTCTCGTCCACGCGCAGCATCGGCACATGGCACGAAGAAGTCAACCGATACACATTCCTCAACCCTCTCTCATGATACACGTTCAGATGCAATAGCTACCTTTACAGATGATACTGTCAACTTTAAGCACATTTTATTTTAATTTATTATACCAGTAGTTTACAACTTTAAGCAACCTCTTCATCAGACCGAATTACGTCCTGCAAG
>ENA-ORMX01002227-ORMX01002227.1-human-gut-metagenome-genome-assembly--contig:-NODE-2227-length-11459-cov-4.369783_pt1 | contig 11459 bp, 10 predicted proteins | sample MGYA00242108_ERZ509007 | MGnify/ENA primary metagenome ERZ509007 (study PRJEB26280, sample SAMEA2338745) | human gut metagenome | biome: human gut; feature: human-associated habitat; material: faeces...
GCACACTCTTGCTTTCATGCGCGGCCAACTCTACCTTGACGAAGCCCTTCAGCTCACGGTCGGGATGGAGCACGCCCCCCTGCGGCGCGCGTACATACAACTGGGCCACGGTGGAGCCGGCGACATCGGAATCATTGGTGACGACGAAATCCACACCGGTCGCGGTGGCGGTGATCGCGCTGTACGTGAACGTGGAGTAGCTCAGACCGTAGCCGAACGGGAAACCACCAGCACGCGCTCTTCGTCCTCGGCGGCACGCGCGCAGACCGAGAAAGCTTCGGTCTCCTTGAACGAGCAGGTCGACATCGTGGCCCCGATGGCCGGATACCAGCCGGAGCTCGGGCAATCCTCGTATTGCATCGGCCAGGTTTCGGCCAAATGGCCGGATGGGTTGACTTCGCCGGTCAGCGCGCGCACGGTGGCGGACGCGCCGGCCTGGCCGGACAATCCTACGTACAGCATGGCGGCAACGTCGTCGAACCACGGCAGTTCCACCGGAGAGCCCGCGACGAGCACGATCACCACCGGCTTGCCGGTCTTCGTCAACGCTTCGACGAGCGCGTTCTGCACCTGCGGGATCGCCATGGTGGAGCGGTCAAGGCCTTCGGATTCGCTGCGTTCGTCGAGGCCAACGACGGCCAGCACCACATCCACGGCGTCCTTCTTGGCGAGCGCGACGGCGTCGTTCAGCAGCACCTTATCCGGCTTGCCTTGGCGGTCGTAGCCCTGCTCGTAGCCGGCCAATACCAGTCCTTCGGCGTTCTTGACCTCGTCGAGGATGTTCTCCTCCTTGGTGGCGTTCACCTTGGATGAGCCGGAACCCTGATAGCGTGCGGTCGCGGCCATATCTCCGATGACGGCCACGCGAGTGCCCGGCTTGAGCGGCAGCGTGGCGGCGTCGTTCTTCAGCAGCACGCTGGAATGTTCCGCGACCGTTCTGGCGATATCATGGTGCGCCTTCGCGATGTCGTCCGACAGCAGATCGTCGCGGCCGACGCCGACGAGCTTGGTCGCCGCCGCGATTTTGGCGACTTCCGCGGCACGCTTGTTGATGTCCACTTCGGCGAGCGTGCCCGCTTTGACCGCGCCTTCCAGCTCGCGCACGGAGGTGAAACCTGGCGACGGCATTTCCAGCGAGCCGCCGGCTTTGACGGCGGCGACCGCGGAGTTGGAGCCGCCCCAATCGGAGACGACCATGCCGTCGAAGCCCCATTCGTCGCGCAGCACGTCGGTGAGTAGCCAGCGATCCTGGGCGGCATGCACGCCGTTGATGCAGTTGTATGCGCACATGATGGTCCACGGCTGGGCTTCCTTGACGATGTGTTCGAATGCCGGGAAGTAGATTTCGCGCAGCGCACGCTGGGAGATGTTGGCGCTGATGCGCAGCCGGTCGGTCTCCTGGCTGTTGGCGGCGAAATGCTTGAGCGAAGTGCCCACGCCCTTGGACTGCACGCCTGCGACGATGCCGACCGCCTCATGACCCGCCAGATACGGGTCTTCGGACCAGTATTCGAAGCAGCGGCCGCCAAGCGGGTTGCGCTTGATGTTCACGCCGGGACCGAGAATTACGGCAACCTTCTCCTGAATGCATTCTTCGGCCATGGCTTCGCCGACCTGGTGGATGAGTTCCGGATTCCACGAGCTGGACAGGCCCGCGGCCGGCGGGAAGCAGGTGGCGGGCACGCTGGGGTTCAGGCCCAGATGGTCCGCCGCGCCCGCCTGTTTGCGCACGCCGTTGGGGCCGTCCGACAGGGTGATGGAAGGGACGTTTTTGCCCGGCAGCGCGCGGGTGTCGAAGACCGTCCCGCCGGAAAGCAGGGCGCATTTCTGTTCCAGATCCAGTGTTTGAATGATGTCTGCGTGTTTCATCGCATTTTCCTCTTTGTTTCCTGAGCAGGGCAAAGGCCCGCTGTTTTTGCGCAGCGGGCCTTTGCCGTTGGTTCAGTTCAGGTGCTGCATCGGTTCAGAACCCAGAGTGCGCATCAGGCGTTCTCGGTTTCCTCTTCCTTGCGCTTTTTGTAGCCCTTGATGGCAGTGTACTCCAGACCAACGATGAGCAGGGCGACGATGACGTCAGCGCCGATCATGATGATCTTCCACTTGGGCATACCGGGGTTCAGGTTCTCCTCCGCATAAGCGCGGCTGTTGACCACGGTGTAGAGGATGTTCTTGGAAGCCTCGCGCAGAGCCTGCTTGCTGCTGTTGGTCAGCACGGTAACGGTATTGAAATCGTTGCCGGTGGTGCAGAGCATCAGGTCGCCGCCGTTGCGGACGCCCTGGTCAGCAGTCATGTAGCCGTAGACGCCGAAGTAGTCAGACTCGACGAAGCCCACGAAGCCCCACTCGCCGCGCAGGACGTTCTTCAGCAGCTCCTTGCAGCCGCCAGCCCAGCGGGTGCCGATGTAGTTGAAGGAGGACATGACTGCGTGGCTGTCCGCATCCTTGACCGACATCTCGAAGGGCTTGAGGTAGATCTCACGGATGGCCTGCTCGTTGGACCAAGTAGCCACCATGGAATTACGGTTGCCTTCCTGATCGTTCAGGGCGAAGTGCTTCATGTAAGCGTAGACGCCGTGTTCCTGAGCGCCCTTGATGGCGTTGGAAGCCATGACGCCGGACAGGACGCCGTCCTCCGAGTAATACTCGAAGTTACGGCCAGAGAATGCAGTGCGGTGGATGTTCATAGCGGGGCCGTACCAGCCGGAGGTGTCCATCTCATTGGCCATCTCGCCGATGCTGTCGCCGAAGGAGTGAGCCAGCTCCTTGCTCCAAGTCATGCCGATGAGGGTAGCAGCCGGGAAGCCGACGGAGCCGACACCGGTGAAGTTGTTGTTGATGGAAGCAGGGCCGTCGCAGTCATTGGTACGGACCTTCTCGATGCTGGAGACCGCAGCGGTCTGGTAGCCGCCAAAGCCGATGAGCTGCTGCATCTCGTCGATGGTCATCTGATCCAGCAGGTCATCCCACTTGGGGTCGTTGTAATCCACGCCGCGCAGCTCAACCAGCTTCAGGCCGTTCTTTGCGCCGGTGGTGATGTCCTCAGCATTTGCGTCGTCGTCAGCCTCATAGCCAGCCTCGGTGTACGTATGGGCGTTGTCGAAGGCAGCCTTCTGCTCGTCGGTCATCTCATAGGTAGCGGGAGCAGCAGTCGCCTCGGCATAGTTTGCAAAGCCGTCGGCGCGGGACAGATAGGTGATCTCGCCTTCTGCGAAATCGAACTCGTTGGTCGCAGCCACAGCATCGCTGCCGCGCTTGTTGGACTCGTTGTAGACGATGTCGGATGCAACGGTGTAGGTCTGGGAATCGGCCACATTGTGGGAATCGTTGTTGGCGCTGATGATATAGTCGCCAGCTTCCAGCACATAGCAGCCGTTGGTCTGGTAATCATAGGAAGCCAGGTCCTCCACCGGGATGGAGAACTCCATGGTCTGAGACTCGCCGGGAGCCAGCTCATTGGTCTTCTCGGAGTCCAGCAGGTTTGCGGTAGACTTCTCGATGCCGCCGTTGGTGTACGGAGGATCGCTGTAGATCTCCACAACATCCTTGCCCGCAACGGAGCCGGTGTTGGTGACGGTCACGGTGAAGTTCAGGCTGGTGCCGTCGTTGGTGATGCCGCTCATCTCCTTGGTGAAGGAGGTGTAGCTCAGGCCGTAGCCGAAGGGGAAGACGACCTCGTCGTCGTAGTTGATGAGGCCCTCGTCCGCAGCCGTCTCATAGAACTTGTAGCCGACGTAGATGCCTTCCACATAGTTGACGAAGGACGGGGTGGTGCCTTCCGGATCAAAGAGGCTGGAATCGGAATTCAGCTCCTCGGTGTTGGTGTACTTGAAGTCGCCGAAGTTGTTCCACCAAGGAGCAGCGGTCAGATCCGAAACATAGGTATCCACGGTACGGCCGGAGGGGTTGACCTCGCCGGAAACGACCTTGCCGAAGCCCTCAAAGCCGGACTGGCCGGTGCCGGGGCAGAGCAGGACGCCCTTGATCTGGGGGTAATCCTTCAGGAAGTCCATCTGGAAGGCGTTGGCACCGTTGTAGACCAGAATGACATTGTCGAAGTTTGCGGTGACCAGGTCGAGCAGGTCTTCCTCACGGTTGGACAGCTGCAGGAAGTGGTCGCCCTTGTCCCAGTCGTTGCCCTCGTTCAGAGAGTCGTCGTAGGTACCGTTGTAGTAAGTGGTGCCGCGCTCAGAGCCGTAAGCCTGTGCCACGCGGCGGATCCAGCTGCCGTCCACGACGGAAGCCATATCGGTGGGCAGGTCAGCGCCCTCGCCGCCGACGCGGGTGATGACGACCATGGCGGTGTCAGAGAATGCCTTGGCGTTCTCCATCATCTCATCGGTGTACAGATTGACATTGGGTTCGGGCAGGGTCCAGTCCTGCTCCACCATGCCAACGCTGGGGCGGTCCGCCTTGTAATCGGTGTAGAACTTGCTCAGTTCCTCGTTGGTCTCGATGCCAGCATCGTGCAGACCGGTCAGCAGATCGGTGACAGGATAGGCATCGTTCAGGGCACCGGAACCGGTGCCGCCATAGCAGGGGTTGGTGGAAGCCCAGCCGAAGACGTTCAGCTTGGAGCCGGAAGCCACCGGCAGGATGCCGTCTTCGTCCTTTGCCAGAACGACACCGTCTGCGGTGATCTCATTGACCAGCTGAGTTGCCTTTGCAGAGGTCTCCTCGCTGATGGTGCCGCTGCCGGAAACGAGGTCCAGCATAGTGGACATGGGGCCGGTGCAGATCAGGTTGACAACGATGGTCAGCGCCAGCAGAATGGCAAGGCCAGACTGTGCACGGATCATCTTCTTTTTTGCTTTGGGCAGCTTCCGCACCGCAACCATCACAATGATCGCCAGAGCGAGAACTACGCCAAACGCGATGAGGTAGCTGCGAATGTTCGTCAGAACCTGCATCACGTCATCCAAATTGATGGACAGCATAATGTTTCTCCTCCTTCTTATGGGGTTGATAAACGGATAGCGGAGCGCACAACTCCGCCGGACTGATTTATATGATAACAAATCCACACAGAAATTTTTCAGTTTCTTCATAATCTGTCGTTTTGGAAGCATAATCTGTCAAAAGTTTCAAATCGGTTTCAATTTCTATTGTGCTAATATACAAAGAAAAGGAGGGAGCATTTGTGCAATTTGCAAAATGCTCCCTCTCGTTTATGCTTTTTTCGGCAGCGGCAGCAGTATCCGCACCGTGAACCACCGGTTCTCCCAGTGGACGGTCATGCTGCCGCCGTGCTGCTGGGCCAGCGCACGGAGGCTTTTCAGGTCGTAGCCGCCGTGGGCGCTCCGGGCGGGCAGACCGTCCGGGCCCAGTTCTACAGGTTCCGCGCAGTAATTTTCAAACCGGAACATGACAAAGCCGTTCTGGACATAGACCGCCGTTCGGATAAGCCGCTTTTCGGGGTCCGGCTCAGCGGCGCAGCTCTCAATGGCGTTGTCCAGCGCGGTGCCCACGATGGTGCAGATCTCCCGCGTGGTCAGGAAATTCAGCGCCCGGCCGTCGGCTACGCTGGTCATCTGGATGTGTTTTTCCTGACAGTCCATGCTCTTGGCCGTCAGCAGGGTGTCCAACACCGGGTTGCCGGTCTTGTTCTCGGCCTCATATTGCAGGATGCCCGACTCCATCCGAGCCAAGGCCGCGTCCTGCTTGGCGCGGTCCCGCTCGGCGCGGATGTCGGCGATTTGAACTTTCAGCTCGTGGTAGCGCCGGTTGATGAGCTTGACGCCCTCCTTGCTCCGCTTGTACTGCTCGTACTGGCGGTGAAGCACGCTGTCCAGCGCGGTCAACTCCTTGTGCAGGGCCGCTTCCCGCAGCTGGTCCTGCTGGACCGTCAAGATCAGCACGCCGCAGACATCCACCAGCGTGCGAACATAGTACAGCATCATCGTGACCTTGCCGTTGCCCAAAAACAGCAGGTTGCTCACCGCAAAGACGGTCCCGGCCATAACCACCGCCACCAGCGCCGCTTTGTTGCTGATGTCCAGATGTCCGCTGGGCTGGGGGCGGCTGGTCTCCAGCCAGTACATCACCCCATACACCGTACCGTACACGACCACCAACAGCAGCAGTGCCAGCGGGTCGCCGCCCTTGCGGTGGGGGAAGACCCAGCAGTGGAGCTGCCACTCCACGCTGGCGGCCAGCTCGGCCAGCATAAAGGCCCGCGCCGTGGTATACAGCGCTTCCAGCCAGTTCACGCACCGGGTGCCCCAAAGGTAGATGTAGAGCAGACTCACCGCACAGAGCATACAGGGGATCCACCACATCAGCGGCACAAAGCCGGTGCATTTCAGAAAAGCCCCCAGCACGATCACCCAGACCACGGTGATCGCTCCTGTGGCGGTCTTTCCGCACCGCAGCGGCAGACGGTCGGCGTACAGGCAGACGGCCAGCACCTCCGCCAGCGCCGTATAGAGGCGCGGGATATCGGGCAGCTCGATCATAAGCCGTCACCCCCGATGTAGTCGGTCAGCGCCGCAAGGAAGCTCTTCCGCTTGGGGCGGCTGACCTGCAGCTCATAGGGCCCAACCTGCACCGTGTTCTGCTGCACGGCCTGTACCTGTGCCAGATTGACAAGGTAGCCGCTGTTGCAGCGGGCAAAGGGGCGGTCGGCCAGCTTTTCTTCCAGTGCCTTCAGCGCGCCGGGGGCCGCAAAGTCGCCCTCTTCGGTGTAAAAACGCACCCGGTGGCCCTCGCTTTCTATATAGTAAATGCGGGAGGTGTCCAGCCGCCGCAGACCACCTTCCACCGGCACAGCCAGATAGTGCCGGGTACGGCGGCGCAGCTGCTCCTCCGCCTTTTGAAGCTGCTGGGAGAACGCAAAATAGGGCACCGGCTTCAGCACGTAGTCCAGTGCCCCCACCGCATAGCCCTTGATGGCATACTGCGCCATGTTGGTGATGAAGACGATCATCACGTCTGAATCCAGCGCCCGGATGCGCTGGGCCGTTTCCATGCCGTCCAGATGCTTCATCTCCACATCCAGCAGGATGAGATCGTAAACCGGGCGGTACCCCTCCAAGATCTCCACCCCGTCCGAAAATGTTCTTACTTCAAAGGTCGTGCCGTATTGCCGGGTGTAGCGCTGCACATAGCCCAGCAGCTGCTCCCGCACCGCCTCTTCGTCCTCCACGATGGCCACTCGGATCACGCCCCGCACCTCCCCTGTTTTCCATGTTCGGCAAAAATCCAGTTTTATTATACAAAATTACGCAAGGCTTTTCAATCACTCCGTTTTTCTTGACACTGCGTGCAAAATCTGCTACGCTTGACCTCCAAGAAAAGGAAAGGGGAACCCGCCATGATGTACACGCTGCACTACGATTCCCCGCTGGGCGGCATCCTGCTGGCAGCGGATGAGGTCGGCCTGACCGGACTCTGGTTCGATGGCGAAAAATATTTCGCCGATACGCTGGACCCGGAGCATAAGGCGCAGGAAACGCCCATCCTCCGCGAAGCCAAGCGCTGGCTGGATGTTTACTTCCGCGGGCAGGAGCCGGACTTCACTCCGCCGTTCCACCCCATTGGTTCCCCCTTCCGACAGGAAGTCTGGGCGCTGCTGCTCCAGATCCCCTACGGCCAGACCACGACCTACGGCGCGCTGGCAAAGCAGCTGGCGGCGATGCACGGTCTTCCCCGGATGTCGGCACAGGCCGTGGGTGGGGCGGTCGGGCACAACGAGATCTCCATCATCATCCCTTGCCACCGGGTCGTCGGCACCAACGGCAGCCTGACCGGCTACGCAGGCGGCATCGACAAAAAAGCAAAGCTGCTGACGCTGGAAAAAATCCGCATGGAGCACCTCTTTCCGCCAGCCAATTACTCTCTTACTCCATCCGCCAGATGAAAGTAATCATAGTACGGTGTTGTATAGGTTTCATACCGCCCCACCACGGTAATGGGTGTGCCTTCTTCCGGGTAATCGCCATCGGTCAGCACGAACTCCACTCCCTGCTGGCAGCAGGCAAGCGCATCGTAGATGACACAGGAGTGATACAGCTCACCGGTCTGCTCATCTATGTACTCCTGATATTCGCCCGTCATACGAACAATTTTATCGGTGTAGTTCTCCGGGCTAACAAGCATATTGTAAACTTCTGCGCTCACAACCGTATCACTGAGTAAGGTCAGGTCAATCTCTGCATCCATCCCGGCGTGAATATCGCTTGCATCAGCAGTGCTGCTTTCCGGGAGCTGCATAGAATGTTCCGGGGCGGGTGCAGTAACCGCATTGGAGGATACGGGCTCCGGCAGGACCGTCACCACAGAAGATGCTGTTTCAGATTTTGCACCGCAGGCGGTCAATGCAGCGGCGATCCCCAGCAGCAGAAGCCCTTTCAAGAATCGTTTCATGATGCCCTCCCCAGCAGTTTTCCGGCCAGACAGCACAAGCCAAACGCCGCCATGTCAACCGCAACAATGGTCGAGCCAACCGGCGTTCCGGCTAGGATGGAAGCCACGATGCCCACAAAGGCACAGCCCACGGACAGTACCGCCGAGCAGATGGTGACGGCGCAGAAATTCTTGCACAGGCGCATGGCCGAAAGAGCCGGAAAAATCACCAGTGCAGAAATCAGCAGCGAGCCGACAAGGTTCATGGCCAGCACAATGATGACGGCAATGACAATGGCGATCAGCAGATTGTATCTGTTCGCATTGGTTCCGACCGCCTTTGCAAAGGTTTCGTCAAAAGTGACAGCGAATATCTTATTGTAGAACAACACAAACACCAGAACCACAACGATGGACAGCCCGATGCAGAGCCAGACCTCTGATTTTGTCAGGGTCAGAATCGAGGTAGAGCCGAACAAGGTGCTGCACACATCGCCGGACAGATTTGCCGAGGTCGAGAACAGATTCATCAGCAGATAGCCCATTGCAAGCGCGCCAACGGACACCATCGCAATGGCAGCATCGCCTTTGATCTGGGTGTTCTGCCCGGTGTGCAGCAGCAGGACTGCACAGGCCACAGTCACGGCCAGCGTCAGCGGCATCTGGTCGGACATTCCCAATACGGTCGCAACGGCCATGCCGCCGAACGCCACATGAGAAAGGCCATCTCCGATAAAGGAGAATCGCTTCAGCACCAGCGTCACGCCCAGTAGCGAAGAACACAGGGCAATCAGAACGCCCACGATGAGCGCATAGCGGACAAAAGGATAGTTCCAGTAAAAGGCCAGCTTTTCCAACACGTTCATACGGCACCGCCTTTCCCAGCCGCAAACAGCCGCCCCTGCGGGCTTTGCAGATACTCTTCCCGTGTGCCAAAAAAGACGCTTTCGCCGATATGGAGAATGTGGCTGGCGTAGCAAACCGCAGCCCGAATGTCGTGGGAGATCATCAGGACAGTAATGCCCTCCTGTCGGTTCAGCGTTTCGATCAGATGGTACATCTCCGCAGTCACCTTTGGGTCAAGTCCGGAAACAGGCTCGTCCAGAATCAGCATTTTCCGGGTAGCACAGAGGGCGCGCGCCAGAAGGACGCGCTGCTGTTGACCGCCGGAAAGCTCCCGGTAGCAGCGTTTTGCCAGCGGTTCGATCTGCATTTTGCGCATGGCATTCTGCGCAAGCTGCTTTTCTTCACGACTGTAAAACGGACGCAGACCGCAGCGGCTCTGGCAGCCAGACAACACGATCTCCTGCACCGACGCCGGAAAATCTCTCTGCACGATGGTCTGCTGGGGCAGATAGCCGATCTCGTTCTGGCGCAGACCATCGCCCATCTCGATCTGCCCGGAAATGGGCTGCTGCAAACCGAGCAGCGTTTTCATCAAGGTGCTTTTGCCCGTACCGTTTTCTCCGACCACGCAAAGATAGTCACCTGCGTGGATCTCAAAATTCAGAGGATCCAGAATGGCCTTTCCCTCATAGCCAACGAGAAGGTTCTTACAAATGAGCTGAGACATGACGGTTCCTTCCTTTAGTTCAGAGCCTGTTTCAGCACGTCAAGATTGCTTTCCATCACGGAAAGATAGGTCGTGCCGTTTGCCGCATCGGCGGATGTGGTGGACTGCATGGAATCCAGCGTTAGGATGGACTGGTTCTTGACGGCAGAATTCTGCACGATGGTTTCAGCGATTTTATGCTGTGCGCCCTCAATGGTCAGCACACAGGGCAGCCCCAGTTCATCCACCTTGCCAGCAAGGAAAGAAATGGTCTCAAAGCTGGCTTCCGTTTCCGCAGAGCAGCCTGCAAACGCGGCATAATAGCTCAGACCATAATCGTCCACCAGATAGCGGAACGGGAAACGGTCGCCGAACAGCACGGTTTTCCGGGCGGCATTGTCCACCACCGTCTGATATTCGCCATCCAGAGCGGCCAGCTTTTCCAGATAGGATGCAGCGTTGGCAGCATAGGCATCTTTGTTGGCCGGGTCGATTTCTTCCAGTGCATCGGTGATGGCGTTGCAGAGGGTCTCGGCGTTCTTCAGGGACAGCCAGACGTGTTCATCGTACTCCGGCTCATCTTCATCCTCGGATTCTTCTTCCTCGGCCTCCATGCCTTCTACGACTTCCTCCTCTTTTACCTGCTCACCCAGCACATCCAGCAGGTTGATAACCTGCATATCCTTATTGGTGGCTTCTTTCAAGGCATCCTCCACCCAGCCATCCGATTCGCCGCCAACATAGATGAACAAGTCACAGTCCGAGATCTTAATGATATCATCTGCGGTGGGCTGATAGCTGTGCAAATCTACGCCGTTGTCCAGAAGCATGGTAACCTCGGCATGATCGGCCTTGTCGCCGAGGATTTCGCGCACCCAGTCATACTCCGGGAAAATAGTCGTGACGATTTTCAGCGGCTTGCTGCCACTCTGCGATGCAGACGGTGCAGGAACGGACGAAGATGCGGCCTTCCCACAGCCACCCAAAATGCCAGAAGCCAGTAAAAGGCAAAAAAATACAGCGAATATATGTTTGAGTTTTTTCATAGAAATGCTCTCCATTGTTTGATATCAAGAATCATACGGACAGGCATTTCTTAATCCGACAGCTTTACCTTTAGTCGAATCGGTGTTTTTATCAGCAAAAGCGGAGAGCAAAGCGACAGCAAAGCCGCCAGCACAAAATGCGGCGCGGATGTCCGAATGAACTGCTCGGAACCATCTTTTCCGGCGTGCAGGATATTTTCGCAAAGTTTCAGCTGTGCGCAGACGGCGCAGTCTGCCCCGGTACAGTCGTGGTTGACTTCTTCCGCGCAGAACGTCAATGAAACCAAAATGGCCAGCAGAAAACCAACCAGCAGAATCCACGCAGCGCGGCGTTGTTTTACAGTGCAGTTCATTCCATTGCCCTCCCCTCTCCAATTTGCAACTTAGTTGCGAATTGGATTATAGCAAGGCAATATTGGATTGTCAAGTGGAAATTTTTGGGGTTGCATAATAAAAAAGAGCGTTGAATCTTACGATTCAACGCTCTTTTGTGAGTGCACCTCCAGGGACTCGAACCCTGG
>ENA-ORMX01002228-ORMX01002228.1-human-gut-metagenome-genome-assembly--contig:-NODE-2228-length-11450-cov-2.379114_pt1 | contig 11450 bp, 12 predicted proteins | sample MGYA00242108_ERZ509007 | MGnify/ENA primary metagenome ERZ509007 (study PRJEB26280, sample SAMEA2338745) | human gut metagenome | biome: human gut; feature: human-associated habitat; material: faeces...
CGCAGCGGTCCTCCTGATTTTAGTCCGAAAAGTATACCGGCCTGCCAATGGATGTAAAGCCCTCGATGCCGGTGATCACCACATTGTTGTATCCGCTGGCGCAGTGGATGATGAGCAGATTGCCGCTCTCATCCCTGCCGCCTACGATGCCCACATGGGAGTCCTCTGGGTAAAATACCAGATCGCCGGGCAGCGCCTCGTCCCAAGAGATGGTGGTGCAGTAGGTGTGCTGCGCGGAGGCTCCGCCGCCGTGCCCGATGATATACTCGCCGCCTGTGGCATTATAGAATACCCAATCAACGTACCCTGAGCAATCCATCCCGTAGGGCCGGTAGGTGCCGGAACTGGAGCTGCCGGGGGCAGTGACCTGCATGGTGGTACCCCAGCGGGAGTCCCAGCCGAGGACCAGGCTCTTGCCGCCCCAGAAGTAGTTGACCTTACCCACCAGTTGGCAGGCGGTTTCTATGATCTCCCGGCGCTCGGCGCTCAGGCCCGCCGGCAGCGAGGCAAGCAGTTTTTTGGCGTCGGCCTCCGTCACGGCCAGATTTCCAATGGCCCCGCCCAGCAGGTCGAGGTTCTCTAACAGGTCATCCAGCATGTCGTTCTGTTCGTCGGTAAAGGCGTAGTGTTCCCGCATCTCGTCCACGGTCTTTCCCGTGACGGAGATGGTCAGGATGGTTTCCGTCCAGCTGTCGTCCTCGCCGTCGTCCGGGTCGCTGTCCGGGTGGTCTATGGTTTCCACAGCGGAGGAGAGGGATGTCATTTCCCAGAATACCTCCTTCAGCCGTGCTACCCGGTCTGCATCCAGGGTGACTACATCCACACCGTCATTGGTCCCTGCGGTTTTCACCGCAAACACCGCCACGACCTCCCGCCAGTCCGGCGGGGCGCCGTCTATGATAATCTGGTCGTAGTCCCCGGCCTGCAGTTCCTCCAGCTTACCAGCGTATTCCTCATTGATCTGGGCGATGGCCGTACTGAGCGCCACAGAGGTACTGTCAGCAGGCTCGTTGGCGAACAGGATACCAAAGGGGGAGGCGATTAACAGGCCGACGACACAAATCAGGACCAACAGGGCAAGGACGACAGATCCTCCCGCAGCCGCAGCGGCGATCAGGCTCTTGGCGGCGGCATAGATGGCCCGCAGGGCGTTTCCAGCCTTGGCAGCGGCCTTTTTCGCCGCACTCCCCGCCTGTTTTGCCGCCTGCCGGAACCGGGCCGTTTGCTGTGCCACATGGGCTGCTTTGGCGCTCTGGGCGGCACGGGTGGCCCCACGCCCCGTCTGGGCCGCAGCCCTCCCAGCATGGTCCGCTGTTTTTACCACCCGCCTGGAGGAGCCGGCAACCGGCTTTGCGTGGCGCACGGCCCTGCCACGGCCTGCCTCCTTTATGGCAGGTGTTTTGCGTTTCCCTTTTGGCAGGGGGCCGGCATCTTGGGCAGGCTCCACCTTTGGCCGCATGGGCGATACAGTCCCGTCCCGCCTGCCCCCATTCCCATGTGCAGTTCTGCCGGAAGACCGGCGATCTCCTACAGGTTGCATAGGCTCTTGCCCGCTGCCTGCTGGCTGACGCATCCGCTCGACTCTGTCCTGCGCGGACTTCTGCGCTGCCTGCCGCCCGCGTTCCCGGATGAAGGGCTGCTGGCCCTGGGTGCGCTCTGGTGACAGGCCGGAAACCTGCGTTTCCGTTTGAGCGCGCAGGTATGCGTCCTTGGTCTTGATCCGCTGCCCGGCTTTTCCGACCGGTTCCGCCGGCTGGTCTGCCGCTGCGGCGTTGACACGGCTTTCATGCTCCCGTGTACGGATCTCCGGCGCGGGATCCCCAGCGGTGGAATCCGCGGAACTGCCGTCGCGGGAGGCACGGTTCTTCCGTTTCTCCTTGATGAGCTTTTCCGCACCGCGCTCCATGCGGCGCATGCTGTCCGCAGTGGTATCCTCGATTTGGTCGCCGCCATAGTCATCCCGCCGCCCCTGCTGGGCGGCGTCACGGAGCTGCGTCCGCAGGCGGTCCGTCCCATCCTCCAGGCCGCGATGGACCAACTCCTTCGGTACGGCCGTTATCTTCTCCCGGATGGAGGATGTGGCCTGCGGCTTCTCCTTGATCTTATCCATCCAAGCACCTCCCCATGGAAACGGGCCGCGTCACGCGGCCCGCCCCATCCCGATGGTGCCATCTGTGTCAGAGGGCTTGGTAGTCATCAATTTATACAGTCGGTTCTTCGGGAAGTTGTCCATGAAGGGTACGATAGCACTGCCGCACTTGATGAGGCCGCGGCCGGAGTCCACATTGGTGATGTAAGAGAGCTGGTTGTCCGAGATATTCAGCAGCCGGGCCAGTTCTGTCCGGTCCGTCGCCGCCTGGTTGAGCATGACGAGGAACTCGCTGTTGGCCAGCATGGTCCGGGCGGTGTGGGACTGGAGGAGGTCGTCCACATTCTGTGTGATGCCGGTGCAGCAGGCCCGGTATTTGCGGACGCGCTTCCAGAGGGTGAACAGGAAGTTCGCGCTGTACTCATGCTGGAACAGCAGATAGATCTCGTCAATATAGATCCAGGTATTCCGCCCCTGCTGGCGGTTGCGGATGATACGGTTGAAGATGCTGTCCAGCACCACCAGCATGCCCACGGGCAGAAGCTGACGGCCCAGGTCCCGGATGTCATAGCAGAGGATGCGGGAATTGGTGTCCACATTGGTGGGTTTGGCGAAGGTGTTCAGGCTGCCCTCGGTGAACAGTTCGATGGCCAGCGCCACGTCCCGCGCTTCCGGCTCCGGCTGGCGGAGCAGCTCGGCATGGAAATCCTGCAGGGTGGGCACCGCGCCGGTGTAGCCCCTGCGGATGTACTCCCGATAGCACTGGGCGGCGCAGCGGTCGATGATGGACTTCTCCTTGGCGGAGAGTTTCCCGGATCCCATGAGCTGCTCACACAGGGACAGCAGAAACTCGGACTTCAGCACCACCGGGTTCTCCCCGTCGCCGTAGCCCTGCTCCATATCCATGGCGTTGATGTGGTTGGGCGAGGTGGCGGACACCTCGATCACCTCGCCGCCCAGCCCCTCGATGAGCGGCCGGTATTCGGATTCCGGGTCGATGACGATGATGTCGTCCGGCACCCCGCCGTCACCATTCTCCGCCGCCAGGGCCAGCCCCACCATCTCCCGCTTGGCGGTGAAGGACTTGCCGGAGCCGGACACGCCGAGGACAAAGCCGTTGGCGTTGAGCAGCTCCCAGCGGTTGGCGAGGATGAGGTTCTTGCTGATGGTATTCTGGCCGTAGTACACGCCGCCCTGATGGAGGATCTCCTGGGCCTTGAACGGCATGAGGACGGCCAGCGCCTCGGTGGTAAGGGTGCGGAGGGCATCGATGCGGCGCAGGCCCAAGGGCAGCGCCGTCACCAGCCCCTCCGCCTGCTGCCAGTTGAGGGTGGAGAGCTGACACAGGTGCTTGCGGGCAATGGACTGGAGGGTTTCTGTGTCGCTGTCCAGTTCTTCCTTGCTGTCCGCCAGATGCACCAGCGTCACTACGGCGAACATCATGCGCTGGTCACGGGTGGTGAGATCGTCCAGCATCTCACGGGTTTCCTTGCGCTGCTGTTCGAGGTCATATGGTACAACGGCGGAGAAGTTGTTGTTGCTGTTCTGCCGGCGCTGCCAGTTGGTCACATTGGTTTCCACGCCCAGCAGCCGGTTCTGCATCTCACGCACCGCCTCGTCCGTGGGGACGGGGATCACATCGATGGACAGCATGAGCGTCCGGTTTAGTTCCGTCAACTCGTTGATCATGGAGTCTTTGATGTAGGAGGCGTACTCCTTGAGGAACAGGACCCGCCCGAACTTATCGCCCATGACAAAGTGGTCCTTCTTGAACTCCATGCTGTCCGGGCAGATGGCATCCTTATAGGAGGCCCCCTTCCGCATGCTGTCCTTCAGGTTGAAGTGGAACTCCGTTTCCTCACCTACCCGGTAGAAGTCGTGGAGGATCCGCAGACGTTCGATGGCGTCCAGTTCCTCGCTGTGGGAGTCCAGCTTATTGAGCCGGCTGGTGACGTCGCCGATGACACGGTCAAAAAAGGTCCTGGCCTCATCTACATTTTTCTTATGGGTGGATACGGTGATGTACCGCTCCTGCACCACGCTGTTGGACGAGTCGGTGACCTTGTCCGTGAGCATGGCATTGTACTCGGCCCGGTATCCGTCCAGAAAATCCCCACGGGGCGGAAGTAGGATGGTTTCCTCAAAGTTCTGGCGGTTGAGCCGCTTGTTGTTGATGGTGATCTTGGTGGTAGAGCCAGTGTCCAGCGCATTGAGCAGTTCGGAATAATTCAGGAACATCGCCGTCTTGTCCTCTTTGGAGGCGATGGCGTAGTTGATATCCGAAAAGCGGATGCACTTGGAGAACTTACTCCCAAACTGAAAAATTGATGTCGGTAAAGGAAAAGCTCTTGGAAAAGCGGTTTCCCACCTGAAAAATCCCATCCGGCCAGATGCGGCGGATGGGGATGGTGTCCTGTACAGATCTTGGTACGGCAAATTGTTCCTTGTCCTGCCTCAATGTATTTTGCAGGGTTTTAATCAATCTTCAGGGCCTCCTTCATACTCGAACGCTCCATGAGTTTTGCGTACAGGTTGTCCGATTGGAAGACGAGCCGGTGAGGATATATAAATTCCGTGCGGATATAAGCAAGTAGAAACCGCTCCAGCGTCATGCCGTTATACTGGAAAAATCCGCCGAGAGCGAACGGGAAAGCGCACAGGACGCAGACCCATCCGATCTCGGCGGTCGCCAGCACAGAGCGCAGGCCAAAATACACGCCTACGGCAACAGCGACGGCCAGCAGCGCAAAGATGAGCTGGCGGAGCGACAGCCCGAAAAACAGGCTCTCCTGATAGTTTCGGACCTCTTTGTTGATGCGTACCTCGATTGGATTTCACCTCCGTTTCCGTTCCTGGACTTTTGGCAGACAGGAGTTGCCATGTCCGCCGGGGTATGCTAACATCAAAGTGAAAAAATAGCGAGAGGGGTGTACCCATGTTCTATGCATATATTTTTCTGGGGGCCGGGATCCTGATCCTGTCCATCCTGTTCCGCCTGGCCGCGGTGTTCCGTCTGACCATCCCGCTGCTGTACGCGCTGGTGGTGCCGACGCTTCTGAGCGATTGGTACTACGCCCACTACACGCTGGCCAATGTGATCTGGTACATCCTGCTGGCGGTGACGGTCCTGTCCTGGGTGTACTCCCTGGTGCGGAAACTCTCCGCCATCATGGAGCGGCGCCGGCGCGGGAAAGAAAAAGAGGAAATTTTGATCCAGCGGGTGCGCGAGGCCGGCCGCAACGGCGGCGGTATCGTCCATATTGATGACCTGCAGGATTAACCAAGGCCCATCAGTTCCCGCACCAGCCGGTCGCTCATCTTGATGGCGCCCACCAGAACCAGCATATTGAAAACCAATTCCCCGATATAGTTCCAAACGATGGTAGCGGCAGCCATGGTGTCGTCCGCAATAGCGGGAGGCGCCGCGGCAAATTGGGAAAAGATAATACAGGACAAAACGATCATACAGCCCTCCAGGCAGATGGCGGCGTAACTCTTAACAAAGGCCACGCCAATGCTGCTGGAGGGTTGTCCTGCGAAACTGGCCAGCGGGATGGGGGCGATAGCCGTCGCCATATAGAGTTTGAAAAAACGGGAATAGACGGTCAAAATCATGACCAGCGACAAAACCCAGATAAACAGGGATCCCAGGAGCGTTACCGCCCACAGCGGGATACTCTCCAGAAAGCCCACGTCCTCGATGATGGTCACCATCTCGTCTGGCAGGGCCGTGTCGGACATGGCCGTGAGGCCGGAGGCGTCCATAATGGTGGACACCGCGCCCTGGGCGATGCTGAACAGGGCCATCATCAGCTCCAAGCCGTAGGTGACGGCCCCCTGCGCCAGCGCAAACCGGACAAAGGTTTTGACCGCCACTTCCGGGCGCTTGAGTTCCGTAAAACTGCCGCAGGTCTTGACCACGCCGGCGACGAAAAACAGTACCAACAGAGCGTAGCCGATGGCTCTCAGCGCGTCATGGATGTTGAGAATGACGTCCCAGATCCCGCCGCCTTTGAATTCTTCCGGCGACGTGGAGATGAGCGTCCAAATCTCGGTGAGTTTTTCATTCCAGGTAGCAAGGGCTGAGTTCAGGTTGTCAACGATCCAGTTTCCACTTCCCATTGTGCATCACCTCCGTGTGGGAAGGGAGCGGGAGGACGCTGTGTGCGCCCTCCCGCTTTGCCCACTCAGCCGGTGATGAGGGTGAGGATCTCCTTGGTAAACGTGATCACAATGCCGCCCGCGATGGTGAGCATGCCGTTGGCGCGCTGGGAGGGGTCGTGGCTCTTGAGGGACAGGCCCAGCTGGAGGACGCCGAAGCCCAGCAGGATGAGGCCGATGGCCCGGATGAGGGAAAAAATGAAGTCGCTCAGATTTGTCACAACCGCCAGCGGATCGTCCGCCGCGAAGGCAGGACAGACGGTCATGACCGCGACCAGCACAAAGCAGGAAAGCATGGCGTAAATGCGCTTGACCCGCTTTTCGAATTTATGATTCATGCTGCATTCTCCTTGTTTTCATTGGTGTCATCGGTGGAAAATGCCGCAAAAAATTCATGTCCAGAAATCACCGGTGCTTGGTTCTGCCTGTGGTGAATATAGGGTGGCCCGCCAGCCAGTGAGGTTTGCCGGACGGCGGGATGTTTCATTAAATCGTATTTCAGGTCCATGACCGGTCCGGCACCGCGAATGAGCAGGATGGCGTACCGGTTGTCCAACCGGCGCACTTCGTCCGGCGTCAGCAGCTCCCGGCCGCTGATCTGCATGTTGGTGGACCATGAGCCGGACTTACCTTTGGTTTCCCCATGAGTCTTGGTATCGATGGTGGATTTGCCCAGGGCCTCGGAAATGTACTTGTGGGTGCTGGACTCGTTGCCGCCGAGGTACAGCAGGGTGTCCGAGTTGCCGGGGATGGTTTCCCAGGAGTCCTTAAACTGCTCCTTGATCTGCGCCATGTTCTGGATAATGGTGCTGCAGGAGATGTTTCTGGATCTCATGGTTGCCAGTTCGCGGGGCAGCCCCGGCAAATTGACCGAGGGCGCCTCATCCAGGATGAAGTGGACATGCCGGGGCAGCGGACCGTGGTGGATCTGGTCTGCACAGTAGTAAAGGGTCTGGAACACCTGGGAATAAAGCAGACTTACCAAAAAGTTATAGGTATTGTCATTGTCCGGGATAACAGCGTACAGGGCGCGTTTCTTTTCCCCCAGCGTGTACAGATCCATATCGTCGTGGTCCGTGATGGCCCGGATCTGGGGCAGGTTAAAGGGGGCCAGACGCACAGCGGTCGACACAAGGATGCTCTTGGAAGTCTTGCCCGCCGCCATCTTAAAGACCTTATATTGCCGGACGGCGACGCTGTCCGGCTTCTCCCGTTCAATGGCGCTGAACAGCAGATCCAGCGGCGAGACGTGGTCCTCGTCGTCCTCTTTTACCTCCGCGTATTCCAGCACCCGCATGACCATGGAAAAGTTCTGCTCGGACTCCGGCGCCTCCTGAAACAGCATGAGGATGATGGCCTGCAGCAGCGCTGTCTCGGACTTCGACCAGAATGGATCGGACTCGTGACTGCCTTTGGGCGTCGTTGCCTGGATCAGCGTGTTCACCAGCTTCAGCGCGTCTTTTTCATCCCGCAGGTAGCGGAAGGGGTTATAGCCGTCTGACTGCGACAGATCCACCAGATTCAGCACTCGGATGTCGTATCCCTGCCGTTTCAGATACCCTCCGGTGGCGGTCAGCACCTCCATCTTCGGGTCCGTGATCACATAGTTGCTGTTGGCTTCCAGAATGTTGGGCTTGACATAGCCGCGGGTTTTGGCCGCGCCGCTGCCGCCAATGACCAGCACATTCAGTGAGCGCCGGTGCTTGTGGGTATCCAGCCCCAGCCGCACATGGCGGGTCAGGATCTTATTTTGCTTTTGACAAAATTGCGCGTTGACCTGCCTGGGGGAACCCCACATGGCGGAGCCGTGTTCCTCGCCGTCCCGCGTCCTGCCGCTCTCGGCGTCATAGATGCACAGACCCATAATGTAAACGCCGGTACAAATCAGGATGGTCAACAGACTCTTGTCCGTCCATTGGATCTGGAAGGGCTGTTCCAGCGCGGCAGTTAAGTTTGATAGCAGCTCTGGCAGACCGCCGCCAAGGGACTGGGCGATCAGCAGCGCCGCCCATATCACAGGGATATAGAGGAACAGGGCAAGTACCAGATCCGTTGTTTGGGATGTCTTTTTCAGCCGCATCACCTCCTGCATAAAAAATACGAGGCCGGCAGAGTATTCCACTCTGCCGGCCTTACTGACGAAACGGCTTTCTTACTTTGTCCTGTCCGGTCGTACTTTTTGACGGACCTTTTCCTTGGCCGGGGCAGACTTCTGCCGGGTATCCAGCTGCGCCTGATAGCCTTTCAGCCGTTCCAGAACCGAAGGCCGCTCATTCGACATCGTCCCGGCAGCCGTTTCCCTGCCGCTGGATGAGGTCGATCTGCCTTTGGTATCTGGCAAGTCTGTTCCCGACCGAGATTCTTTTTTTGGTGCCACCTCCTGCCGCTTGCCCACAGGCGGTGTCACAGGCGTTTCCCCCTGCTGGGGGCGTTGCTGTTCGCGCTGCGGCGCCTCCTGTCCCACACGGGCTTCCTGCTCCTTAGAGGGGGCATCCTGCCGCGCCTGCTCCGGCTGCCCGGTATATCGGATGCGCTCAAAGATCATATTGGCGCGGTTGACCTCCGTTACCGGCATGATCACATCCACGACTTTTCCCTTGTTATCCGAATCACGGATGGCAGAGAACAGGATCTTCTGTTTTCCTGCCCGCTGCCTGAATTGCTGATACTGCTCCGGAGACATGGCGAACCGCCGCACATCGCGGGTCTCCTTCAGCATCTTTGCCAGATTGACTTTGCCGGAAATGGTCTTGTGTTTTTTCGCCAGCGCCATGGTGAGCGCCAGTACATTTTTTATGGCGGAGCCGCTCAGCCGGACAGCGACCTCGCTGCCGGAGAGCATCATGCGTACCAGCTGGTCCGCCGCTTCACCGCCTCCGATGTTCATGTTCCCGCACCTCCTTCTGGTGTTCTTCTGTTTTCTGGATGTCCTGCTCCATTACAGGCGTCTGCCGGCAGATCTCCCGGCAGAGCTTCCGCTTTTCCCGTTCCGCCCGGATCTTTCGATTCACCTCTGAGAGCTGTTCATACACTTCTGCCTTTTCTTTCTTTAGCACCTCCTGCGGAACGCCGCTGTCCTCCAGCAGCTTCACGGCTTTCATGTACTGCTCAAACTCCTGCTCCATGCCGGTGAGCCCTTCTTCGTATAACGCTCTGCTGGGTTCCAGCGCCTCCGCATCTGCCAGCGCCGCGTAGAGCGGCTGGCGTTTCTTCTTCCGCACATTGAGGAGGGTCCGCTGCTTTGTCAATCTGCCCAGCGTTTCCTCTGTGCGTTGTTCGAATGCCGCCATGTCAGCAGGCGTTGTGATGTTGTTTTCCCGCAGGAACGCGAACTGTGCCTGATACTGCTCGAAGCGCATGACCGCCTGCCGCAGATGCGGCGTCATGCGGGGCGGATACTGCCGCTTTTCGATCTTGCCCAGCAGATAGAGATAATGGACATAGAGGGCAAGAAAACCGCTGTATCTGGGATGCTTCCGATATGGCTGATACGCCAGACGCGCAGGCAAGACAGGCCGCAGTCCCGCTTCGATCTGTTCCAGGTTGCCCTGGATGGCGGCACGGATTCCGTCCTCTGTGAACAGCGGATCTCGCCTGCCGGGGTACTGAAATCGCTCCTGCCCCCGCAGGCGGAAGCCGAGCCTGCCGCCATGATGGATCTCATACCCCTTATGCTCCATGAGCAGGAAGAAGTGGCCGAGGTCGTTGGCGTCCCGGATGGCATCCCGCAGATCTGCCTCCAGCATGGAACGGAAGGTGGGCTGCCCCTTGGACTGGCGCAGCCACTCAATGTAGCTGACCGACCTGGCAGGTGCGCCCTGCACGATGACGGACAATCCATGCTCCCGGCAGAGCCGGTCTGAAATGGCACGGATCTGCTGGTAATAGCTTTGCTGCGTGCTGTGATACTTTTCGCCGGTATCTGCATTCACCGAATTAAATACAATATGCGAATGGATATGATGCCGGTCTACATGGGTCCCAATCACAACCTCAAAGCCGTCCAAGTGTTCCTGCGCGAATGCTTTAGCAATTTCTAAAGCAAGTTCAGGTGTGATTTCACCAGGCTTGAACGATTGAATGATGTGATAGCATTGACGCTTATCCAATCGTCCGGTTTCCAGCTTTGTTTTCATCATCTCGCGGTACTCTCTCCCTGGATCACAATTAAAATGTGCTGTTAAAATATGCCCATCCGTTTTGTCACCGTTCAGGACATAATCAATGGCTTCTTTTAAGCCGCCGTTACGGGGCAGGATTTTCGTAACAGCCATTACTTATTCGCTATCCGGAACATAAGTTCATATACCTGATCCAGAAGATAGAGCCCTCGTTTGGCATCCTCCGGCTTCGCAATTCCGGCATTGACGCTGCGGGCGATCTGGTTGATGTTGTTGCCGATATGATGTATTTCCGTCCGGAGCTCTTTAATTTCTTTTGTAGGGCGGGCTTTGACCGGTCGTCCCTCAATAAGCCGTGCAAGATATGCCCGTTTTGTCAGCCTGCACTCTTTGGCCTGACAGCACAGCAGCTGATACTGCTGTGTTGTCAGTACGATGTGCAGATGGTGTTCTTTCTTGTTCTCATCCACATTTTTCTCCTTTCTGCGGCGTATAGCCGCAAGTTTTTCCGCCAGCAGGCGGCATTGGGGACCGGGGTATCCTCGGCAAGCTGTGCAAATGTACATTTGCGCGATGCTTGCGCCAGCGCCGCCCACGGCGGCGTTGGCTGTTCCCCGCCGTCGGCGGGGCGTTTTTTGAGAGGTAGGTTGATTCCAATACAGGCGGACACGGTCCGCACCTTTTCCAGAAAAAAGAAATGTCTGGCAGCAGCGCCAGACATCCGGTTTCGCAGAGTCCTTCCGCACAGGGTGTCAATGTAACACCCAAAATAGAAACGGCAGGGTGTCATCAAGACACCCTGCCCGTTCAAATATTGAATCAACGCTCGATCTCTTCCGTTTTCTGCCTGCTGTTTCGTGCAGTAGTTCGAGCTGCGTCGAAGGGAAGGACGAATCCTTCTACCTGTTGATAATAGCTCGTCTGTTCCTCTACAAAGAATGCCACAAGAGGCGCATAGCAAGTGCTGTTGCCACACAGCGCAGGCTCAGGCGGCGCACGCCAGTTCCTTCCGAATACGTTCCCGTGCCAGCTCCGCATAGGTGTCTGTGACTTCGATGCCGGTGGCGGAGTAGCCCTCC
>ENA-ORMX01002238-ORMX01002238.1-human-gut-metagenome-genome-assembly--contig:-NODE-2238-length-11391-cov-2.172459_pt1 | contig 11391 bp, 7 predicted proteins | sample MGYA00242108_ERZ509007 | MGnify/ENA primary metagenome ERZ509007 (study PRJEB26280, sample SAMEA2338745) | human gut metagenome | biome: human gut; feature: human-associated habitat; material: faeces...
GCCGCCGCTTCTGGTTAGTCCATGGTCTTGATCCGCTCTACAAGGGAAAGCCGTTTAGAGTAACGGACAGCAACCACAGAGAAAATTCCGGTCACGACCAAAAGTGCCAGAACAAAAACAACCGTTTCCATCAAAGGGAATTGATAGGACAGTTCCCCAAAAATATTAAAGCTGCTGATCACATAGTCAAAAATCCAGCCCAGGATTCCGCCAATGCCAACTGACAAAAATACCGTAACCCCTGCGTACCACAGGCATTCTGCGATCAGCATACGGGAAACCTGCTTTCCGGTCATTCCCACAGACTGCAAAATCCCAAGCTCCTGCTGCCTTGCCAGCAGATTGGTCATCAGGGTGTTGACCAGATTTACCATGGAGAACACAAACAGGAACGCCAGCAGCAGATAAACACCGCGGGTCATCATCTTTAGCTGCGATTCCAGGGATGCCGCATGGTCTGCTCTGGAAAAGACCGTCAGCACCGGATTTTCCAGCAGGCTGAAAATAGACGCCCTGAGCGCATCCGAGTCCTCCGAGGTATGGACATTCCAAACGGCCTCCCTGTTCTCAATATCCGGGTAGAGTTGATCGGCCAGTTCTTCTGTAAGGGTAAACAGGCCCCATGCGCCGGTGCCTGATGTCACTGACGGTTTCGCAATCCCCATGACCGTTACTTCTATGGCCTTACCGTCCATGGATTCAAAGGTCAGCACATCCCCGACCGCAGGCGTATAGCCATAAAACATACTTAAAAGATGATCTTCCGAATCAGTCACGATCACACCGTTGTTTGCGGCAAGCTCCTCATAATCTACGCTGCCCTGTTCCAGATTTTCCTCCGGCAGCCATTGTTCCATCTGCTCTCTGTCAAATACAGGGAACTTTAATGCAACACTTTCCTGGGGGAATTTCACCGTTGCGGATGTTACTTCATGGCTGGTGATAGATTCCACACCATCTATGGCAAGAAGCTCCTGACGAAGTTCTTCTGTCAATGGATTTTCACGCGCGATGGCAGGCAATCCTTCCGCGCCTCCCGAATCCATCCAGCTGACCTCATAGTTGCAGTGATCTCCCATGGCTTCTATCGCCATCTTTTCGGGACTGATGGAGTTGAGTACCGTAGCGGCTGTTACCAGAAACACACCCGTCAATCCCAGAGATACCAGAGTGATGACCGTCTTTTTCCTGCTCCGCCTAAAGTTCATCTGTGCCATGGAGAACGGCGTAATGCGGTGGTTTTTCTGATCCTTCCGGTCTGTTGCCGTTTCATAACCACTGGAGCGGACCGCTTCGATTGGGGATACCCTCGCCGCCATGCGGACAGGCGCATGAATGGACAGAAATACCGTCAGGGCGCAGGCTGCTGCGGTCGCAGCCAGATAGGGCAGATTGCCCATCCAGCTCCAATGTGCCGGGAAAATAGCAAACCCGATAGCCCCTCCAACCAAAAGCCCCAGTGGGATACCGCAAAGAGATAACAGCAATCCCTCCCGCCGCACGATCCGCCGGATCTGTTTTGGTGTTGTGCCGATCACTTTCAGGCGTCCATATTCCCGCATTTTGCCCTTTACGGAAATGAAAAAGATACTGTAAATGACCACGGCACAGGCAACCAGCAAAAGGATTGCCACGGGAATGTAATATTTCATCACACCGGACTTAAAGCCCTGCATATCGAAATAGTTGGAACTGTAAAAAATCTGATCCTCTGAGACATCGTTGGCAGAAAGGAATGCTGCAATATCCGCCTTGAGCTGCTCCAGCTCCATACTATCAGCACCAGTATAACGAAGCCGAAATTCAAACAGCGGCTCTCCCTGCGCCATCTCCTCCACAAATGCTTCAGATACATAAAGCTGGAACATACGGGAGTCATTCTCCACATCCATGATACCGCTGACGGTATAGGTCTGCTTTCCGTTTCCAAGATTCACTTCTATGGTCTGCCCGACTTCTGCGGGGATTTCAAAATAATCAAGAAATGCCCGTTCTACCAGAATTTCATTGGCAGCCTGCGGAAGTGTCCCAGTAAAGGAAGGCTTCTTACCCAATTCCATCCAGTTGGCATCCGCATACTCCACAGTCAGAACGCTGTCACCATAGCGGGCAGAACCGTAATTCTGGGAAAGGCCCCAGCGTTCCACTTCCGGGCAGTCTTTCAGTCTTTCAATCGTATCACGGTCACAATTCACCACAACCGCCTGATACTGTCCCCGAATGTCCGCCTCCAGTTTTCTGTCACTTCCCGCTCCTGCACAAAAAATCGCTGCCATCAAAGCGGCTGCCAGAGCGATCGTTACGATCACAAACAGGTTGCGCCGCTTATCTGTCTGAATGCTTCGTGACGCCAATTTTTTAATGACCGGCCCTGTATCATTTTCAAAAGGCAATGTCATGTCTGCCACCTCCTTTATCCAACGATTTTGCCATCCTCAATCCGCACGATACGGTCTGCAAGCTGGGCAATGGCATCATTATGTGTGATCATCACCAGCGTCTGGTTAAATTCACGACTCGTTCTCTGCAAAAGCCCCAACACATCGGCGCTGGTCCTGCTGTCCAGGTTTCCAGTGGGTTCATCGGCAAGGACGATAGCGGGCTTTGACACCAGAGCGCGGGCGATAGCCACACGCTGCTGCTGGCCGCCGGAGAGGTTGTTTGGCATATTCTTCAGCTTATCCTCCAGTCCCAGCATGGACACCACATCCGCCATGAATTTCTGATCCACCGTATCCCCATCCAGTTCCACGGGCAAAACGATGTTCTCATGAACATTTAGGATCGGCACCAGATTGTAGTTCTGGAAAATAAAGCCGATATTGCGACGGCGGAATATGGTAAGCTGCTCGTCGTTCATCTTCGCCAGCTCCTTATCCCGCACCATCACGCTGCCGGAGGTGGGGGTATCCAAACCGCCCATCATGTGAAGCAGGGTGGACTTACCGGAGCCGGAAGTGCCGACCACCGCCACAAATTCGCCCTCCTCCACAGAGAAGTTCACGCCATCCAGGGCGCGGGTAATGTTCGGCTCTGTGCCGTAGTATTTTTTAAGATCAGTTGTCTGCAAAATTTTCATAACAGTTACCTGCCTTTCTTAATTTGTTGAGTATAGAGTAAAGAGCAAATGTTGCAGAATTGTCCTAAATGGCATGAAAATCTATGGTGAATTGCTTCAATTTTAGGACAATTCATTTTGCAGTAAGACTCACACATTTTCATCCTTTAAGGCTTCTACAATAATGTCCCTGCGGATTCTTCTGGAAGCCGCCCTGTAAATCCCACTGATGACCATTAGTACCAGAACAATATAGGCTGCCAGCCCTAATAACGGAAATACCTGAATGAACTCCATAAAAGTCACATCCTGCATCCACATCAAAACTGCGACAATCAAAAACAGAATCGGCAATCCAATGACCAAAGGCTTTCCTCCAAGGAAGAACCCTTCTATATGCAGTAAACGGTCAAGACCTTTTCTATCCAACCCCACAGAACGCAGCATGGCAAATTCCTTTCTTCTCTGATACAGACTGTTCAGGATCGCCACTGCTGCCGATGAGATTCCAATGATACCAAATAGTGCAGTCAGACTGTAAACGATCAGCATGGTCGCATCGGTCAGCCGTTCTCTGTCCAAAGCGCGCTGTGTCTTGCTGGAGGTATAGAAATCACTCGTCCCCAGATAAGTACCACAGATCTGCTCTGCCTGCGCCTGTACTTCGGCATCCAGCCCATCTTCCACGAGAAGATTCATGTAAGTCCTGTAATTGTAAACTGCACGATCTTCTCCGAAATTCTGGATAATCTCATAGTATTGATCCATCGGCACCAGAATGGGCAATGTATAAAAGGCCATATTACGCCCAATCTCCGGCATTTCAGAAAGTGCAGATGATACCGTCACATCAAAACGGTAATCCCCCTGAATGGAGTCCAGAAACTTCTCTGTTACTTCTAAAGATTGACCTTCTTTGAGTTTTAGATATGGAACCATATCTTTTTTGGCTTCATAACCTCTGGAGTCAGGATTTTCACAACAGAATTGACAATGAGCGCAGCACCCTGTTCAGAATAAGTCACCCCTGACTGCATGAGATAATCTTCATAGGCATCCTGTTCCAAACCGATCAATACACATGGGATACGGTAACAGCCATCGCGCTTTGCTACATACTCGCCAGCCGCTTTTGTGTCAAATCCTCCAGAGGAAAGAAATTCTTCCGACAGCTCACTTTCTGAAACCCAGAGCGCACAGTTCGCCATTGTATAGGTGGCCTGTTCCTCTATGTGAGGCAGCTGCTTCAATTCCTCCATAAGCGCTGGCTCTATTTTCTGACCAGACTCCATTGTAAGATTGACATTAAAGTGGCTGTCCTGTTCTGCTTTTGTATTGTTAATATCTGAAACGGAAAAAACAGCCAGAAAACTGAACATCAAAAGCATACACAGACTCAGCGTTACCGTACAGGTACGAAACAGCCTCTTATTAGCCGTCATGGAGTTTGCAGAAATATTTCCAAGGAATCCAAAGCACTTTTTCAGGATCGGATGCTTTGCTGATTTTTTCAAAGAAGGATTGCTCCAACTTTCTTTGACCGCTTCAATCGGGCGAAGTTTTCCCATCTGCCGGGCAGGACCAGAAGCAGCCAGGCGAACCGTCAGGAACGAGAGAATCACGGAAACCACTGCGACCCACGGGGAAAAGGAAGCGGTTATCCGGCTCCCTGTCACTTCCTGCGTCAGGTCAGAGTATGCTGCCAATACGCCATAGGAAAAAAGGTATCCAAGTCCCACAGAAACCAGAATGGGAAGCACAGACAACCAGCGCGCCTCATATACGATCATCATGTGGATCTGCCTTGGAGTCATTCCAATGGATTTTAAGATTCCCAGCTCCTTTACCTTGCGTTTCGCAGAAATAGAAAAAGCGCCCCGAATGATATAGGCAAATACCGCCATAGATGCTGCCATGACCAAACCGAGCGCAAGCGCAAGTTTGGGAAGGTCACTGCTTAGGAAATGTCCCGGCGCATAAATTCCATACATCCCAAGCAGGGCTGTGTGGTAACGGAAGGGATAGTCACCAAATTCATCCGGCTGCAAGCCAATGTCCTCTGCTATCTGCGGGATGATTTCATAGACTTTTCGCGGCTGCGTCACTTGAAGATAAGCAACGATCCCCGTGTCCTCCGATAATGCGGTCGTGTCCAGCCACCCATACGCAGGGTAGCCATTGTATGCGCTGGAAACAGTCATATCAATCTCACCAACGATGGTGTACTGCACTTTTCCTGTTTTCACAAATTCTTCCCCGCTTTGAATGGGGGAAAGAAAATCCACAGTTGTATTTCCTTTCCTGCGTTCGCCCAAATCCAGGTTCAGCCGGTCTCCAATCTCAACAGATGGATTCTGCTCAAAAAAGCTTTTTCCAACCACAATCTCTCCCGGCGCCTGGGGAACCCGTCCGCGCAGGATCAGATTCTTTTCCCGCATACCGCCCCAATAGGCTCCATCACAGTTTTGGATCAAAAGATAGGGCAGGCCGGATGCAGCTGGCAATAAGGCGGTCTGATTATCTCCTTTTACCATGATGGTCTGGACATTTTCGTTATTCTGAATCAAATCCAGCTGGCCGGCATGAATCTCCAAAAGCTGTGCATCCCAATCACCGTAGGCTGCGATCTCCTGCTGCACACTTTGATTCCAATAGCTTTGGACGAATGTGCATAACGAACACAAAAAAGTTGATGCGATCAATATGGCTACCATGATAGAAATGGATGTACGCCGGTTTGCTTTCATATTCTGTTTCGCCAGCCGCTTTACAATCCGGCTGGTATCATTTTCAAATGGTAATGTCATAGTCCTTCACTCCTTTCACTATCATCCTAACCCCCAAATGTTGCAGAAATATCCCAAAGGCTCAACAGTTTAAGGGTGAATTGCTTCCACTTTAGGATATTTCTATTGCTTAATCTATCTCTCTCAACTGCTGCACAATAGACTTTTTCTCCAAAAGATGGATCAGAGCGGCAGCAATTAAAACAGGAAGCAAAATTGCCACTATCATATATCCAGCAAAATGTACTGCTGGGAAATGCCACACCCAAGTATCGTCGCCAACATAATTCAGATAGCGAACAATTCCATAACCGACCGCAGTTCCAATTAGGACAGCGATACAAATGTTCCAAAAAGCCAGCAAAATGCCTTCACACTGTACTGTCTGCCGTAACTGCTTTTTCGCCATACCAACAGAGCGCAGAACAGAAAATTCGTGTTTGCGGGAGAGTGTCGTAGCAATCAGTGTATTTACCAGATTGATAACTGCAAACAGCATGATGAATCCACACAGCCCCCATATCACAAGGCTGGTGCGTTGATACATAGCCTCGCTGTCTTGATAGTAGTCATAGAGAGATTCCATTGTTACCATCGGTGTGGTATCAAGCAGATCATTCATAGTTTTCCGAAGGGCTGGCTCTTGTAAAAGGTCATCCATACGAACCAGCAACTGACTGTTGAAGTTAAAGCCAGATGGCATCATTTGATTCATTAGTTCTTCTGGCAGTAGGAAAAATCCTGTTTTTCCAAAAAGTTTACCTCCACCATCATCTTCAAAGATACCATCGCTGATTTCTCCAGCAATTCTAAACTCTGTCTCCTGCTCCCGTATCCCATCAAACCAGCGGAACTTCACCGTATCTCCAACATGAAATGTCCAGTCGTAGATGTAGTCTGCATATTCATTTCGCAACACCAGAATCTCATGGTTTTCAGACATAGTTGAATAATCAGCCGTGCCAGTCACCAAATATTTTTCCAAGAGGGCCTGCTGATCTGGTGTGAATGGGGTAATATTTTCTTTTTTAGTCACTCCGTTGTATTCAAATTTTGCCTCTAATGTTTTATATTCCGAAACTTCTGCAACCCCCTCCATCTGCGCAATGGTCTGTATCAAATCTTCATTCAAAGGATTCTTTAACTGGACTCCAGTTTGTCCATGCGGGTCATTCTTGATCGCATTTCGGGAAAGCTCAACTTCAAATTCTCCATATTCTAAAAGCCCATGTCTTGCAAGGCGCTCCATATCCAGAGAAGAAAGGAGTGTTGTTCCGCCCATAAACATGATTCCTGCAATACCTAACGAAAGAACAGTTACAATCCACTTTTTCCGGTTGCGGGAACTTCCCATAATAGCCAGTGAAAAAGGGGTGATTTTCCGATGTAGTTTCTTTGAAACAGCAGGAAAACTCTCATATCCGGTGTTTTTTGCTGCCTCGATCGGTGAAATGCTGCCTGCAATTTTTGCAGGCTTGCTCATAGCCAGCCATATCATGCCATAGACAAGAAGGAAAATTACAATACTGGTTATTGCGGTATTACCCCAGCTCCATCCGTTTGGCTTGAACAGAAAAGCTGCAATCCCACCGATTACCAGCCCTAAAGCTGTACCATAAACACAGAAAATCCTGCCTTGTACCCGAAGAATTTTCTTAATCTGTTTTGCAGTTGTTCCCATTGTACGCAACTGCCCAAATTCCCGCACCTGATTATGCACATAAATATAAAAAATACTGTAAATCACCAAATAACTAACAAAAAGTACAGCAAAAGAAAAGATCATAACAATCTGAATATCTTCCCAATTCGGCTCCAGAGAGGAAAGAAAACCATCGTTCGGATCAGAATTTTGCGCTGGAATACCATAGTCAGCTTCAATCTGCTTGGTCATGGCTTCAAATACCTGCTTGGACATTTCATCCGCATGAGCAAATTGAACAGCCAGCGCTGTTACAGAATGCTGGAATTGGCTTCCCGCTTCTGTATATTGTTTGGAACAGAAAAGGGAGTAGACCCGTTCTGTGGAACCACTGTCTGTAAGGCCTACCACAGTAAAGTTTTCCGTATTTCCATCATAAAACGGGATTGTGATTGTTACCCCCAACTCCACCGGAAGCCCCAGTTGCTCCAAATATGCCTTATCCACAGCTACATCATAAAGGTCTATGGGATACTGTCCTTCCACAATTTCATCCATAACGATTTGGCTGTTATTTTGCTCGATATAGACAGGGATCACCAGATAGTTTTCAATCTGCGTATTGGCCGCCTGCATATATATCTTTGAATCCGAAATTCTTTCATCATGCCGCAGGGTCTGCATCTGTTCATCGTTCAGATTGTGATATAACATCTGACTTGACACAAGCAATTCTCGTTTTGCTTCGGTTTCCATCCCAATCACAGACAAAGCAAAGCCAGACAGCAAGGCAACTGCCAACGCGATGGTCAAAACAGATAAAAATGTTTTAACCCGGCTTTGACTGATACTGTGCTTGGCATACTTTTTGACAATCCGGCTAGTATCATTTTCAAATGGTAATGTCATAGTCATTCACTCCTTTCGCTGTCATCCTAACCCCCAAATGTTGCAGAAATATCCCAAAGGCTCAACAGTTTAAGGGTGAATTGCTTCAATTTTAGGACAATTCATTTTCGTGTGTCTTTTTTATAAAGCCGGATAGATATAAGCAAAACCATTGCTAACTGAATTACAACAAAAAACAGCGTCAGCCAAACGCTCTCATAATAAGAAATATCTGTCCAGAAGACCACCAGATCTACCAGAGCCACCACACCAGCCGACCATCTGATTTCTCTTGGAAAGAAGTGCCGGAGCAGCAGAACAACAACGACCGGCGGGATCAGCAAGCAAGCTGCATTGATGAGTAATGTCTTTGTGATTTCCATAAGGCCACCTCCAATTTCATGATGTTGCTGTCAGCATAAATCCCAAATGTTGCAGAATTGTCCTAAAATCCATTGCCCTCTAAAAATTTTTCAAAAAAAAGGCAGCCTGCCAAAACAGACTGCCTCAGAATTATTTTATGGGCAGGAACACGGAAAAAGTTGATCCTTCCCCAACTTTAGACTCAACGGTAATATAGCCCCCCTGCATGGTAATGATCTCACGGGCAAGGTATAAGCCGATTCCGACCCCATCTATATCATGCACCGCTTCATCCCGATAGAAGCGTTTGAAGATCGTGCCCTGAGAATGCTCCGGGATGCCTCTGCCTGTATCTGTCACATCTATCCTCAAATACATTTCCCAATCCCGTACCCTCACCTGGATGCTGCCACCGGCAGAGGTGTACTTTACCGCATTATCCAGAATGTTAAACAATGCTTCGGAAGTCCAGCGGCTGTCATGGGATATTGTCAGATCAGATGGGCAGTCCACCGACAGGCTGATCTCTTTTTGTTCCATCGGAGCCAGAACACCATTGATGGCGCTCACCAGCGTATCCCCGATCACAGCATCCTGTTTCTCCAGCGTAATGACACCCGTTTCCAGGCGGGAGGTTTTCACCATTCCCTGAATGAGAAAATCCAGTTTATCCAGCTGTGTGCCTGTGGCCTGCAAAAACTCCTTGCGCTTTTCTTCTGTCAATGGCCTTGTCAGCATCGTATCGTTGATCAGCTTCAAATTTGCGATGGGGGTTTTGGTCTGGTGGGAAATATCTGATACCAGGGATTGCAGTTCTTCCTTTTCTCCCTCTGCCGTATGTCTGGTTTTCTGCATCACATTATAGAGCCGTTCCAGACGATGGCTAATCCGAGACAGCAGTGTTTCCGCTTCATAGTCTACCTGGGGCCAGTCTGTACTGTCCATCATGTGATCCAATGTCTGGCACAAACCATCGGTGAACAGAGAAAGTTTCTTTTGAAAATAGTGCAGAAAAACCATGCCCCAAATGTAAAATGCAGCTGTCAAAATAATGCCGCAGATGACAACACGCACATCTTTCGTCAATAGGAAAAAAATCAACAGCAGCAAAGCGGCAGTGAGCAGAGTCCCCGCCACAATTTTTCTCAAAAATGCCCTGACAGATAAATTTTGCAGCTTCATCGAGGCTCACCGCCGATCCACTGATAGCCCATGCCGTAAGCTGTCTTAATATATTTCCGCTCGTCTGTTTCGATTTTTTTACGGATACGGCTGATGATCGTCGTCAGAGTATGCTCATCCACAAAATCCCCATCAATGTCCCACAGCTTCTCTAAAATCTGCCGCTTGGTCAGAATAATCCGGGGGTTCTTTACGAACAGGAACAGGGTGCGGTATTCCTTCGGTGTAAAGTCCAGGGATTCTCCGGCAAGGGACGCACTTTGTTCGGAGAAGTCGATTTTCAGAAAGCCATCATCAAACAGATCATGCCGGGGTGTCCGCAGTTCCAGATTTGCAAAAACCGCCGCTACTTTTTTGCAAAGCACCGTCACAGAAAAGGGCTTGGTCACATAATCGTCGGCGCCGGTCATCAGTCCCGTCACCTTGTCCATCTCCTGAGACCGGGCCGTCAGCATGATGATGCCGATTTTCGTATTGGTGGCCCGGATGCGGCGGCAGACCTCAAAGCCGTCGATCCCCGGCAGCATGATGTCCAAAAGAGCCACCTTGGTATCCGGGTTGGCCCGGAGCCGTTCCAATGCCTCCTCGCCGGTCTCAGCCTCAATCACATCGTAGCCCGCCCGGCGGAGATTGATGACGATGAAGCTGCGGATGCTGGCTTCATCCTCCAAAACCAGAATTTTCTTCACGAAAGCTCCTCCATATCCATCAGTTGTCCCCTGCGGACCATTCCGTGCCGATCAGGCTGAAGGATGCCCGCACCTCGTCCTCTGTAACGCTGTACTTCCAATCCTGATTGCCCTTCAGCAGCTCGCCCACATAGATGACGCCGTCATTCCGGCCCAGGATGAACCGTCCCGTCCGCACCGCCAGCCGCTCCCGTTCGGAGCCGCTAAGGGCCGTGATCCGCAGCACCGGAACATAGGATTCCTCCCGGCTGCTGTCGGTATAGAATGTAATGCCGATCTCATCCGGCGATGTGGACCGGCCGACCCAGACCCGCTCCGGCCAGCCCTCCGGCAGCTGGAGATACCAGCCGTCGGCAACATCGTGATAGGTGGACAGGACCCGGGACGCGGTACCGGAAGCGTCATAGCTGATCCAGTCCACCCGCTGAGAAACGGCGTGGTCTGCGTCCTCGCCCTGCAGCGTCACCGTGCGGGGCACCTCTGTAACGCCGTCGCCGTTGATGTCCATGGGATACACGGAACAGAACCGGGACACCTCTCCGGAAACGCCGGTAATGGCGGAAAGCACCAGATTTGTCAGTTCTCCGCCCCGAAGGGCCAGCACATCCGTAATAGCCCGGGCGCCGTCCGCAACGCCGGTGATGAACAGGGCGGGGTCGCTGGACCGCAGCGTACCCACGGTGACCTTTCCCTGCTGGCTCAGCTCCGCCATGGTCATGGACACCAGAACACTGGACCGCAGCGTCAGCACGCCATTTTTCGACACATAGCAGTCTGCAACGC
>ENA-ORMX01002241-ORMX01002241.1-human-gut-metagenome-genome-assembly--contig:-NODE-2241-length-11386-cov-48.231754_pt1 | contig 11386 bp, 9 predicted proteins | sample MGYA00242108_ERZ509007 | MGnify/ENA primary metagenome ERZ509007 (study PRJEB26280, sample SAMEA2338745) | human gut metagenome | biome: human gut; feature: human-associated habitat; material: faeces...
AGGCAAACGCCCAACTTCTTGATTTTCAATCAAAGTCCAATTTAGAGCGAGTTAACATATATAACTATGGCCTTAGAGAAGAGATTCTTTGAATATGAAACCATGTGAGAACTATTTGGGAATATGGAGGAAGATTTTATGGCGTTGACTCTTTGGAAACGAGTGCTATACTGCATAAAGCGTCTTTTGGAAGTTCTTTGCGAGCATCTTGGTGTTACCATTGACGAACTGGAAGAGAGCCTGATTAATGATGACGAAGCTGTCTCCGCTTATCTTGTCATGGCTAAAGCACAGGAAGATAGAGAACAAACGAAAAATGTTGTATGAAACACTTTTTAACTGTTACTTAGCTATCACATGCGAATTTGACATAGAAGAGAATGACTACCTTCCTATCACACTCCAATCATCAATCGTGCGGCTATCCTCAGAGAAGTTGATACCAACCAACACCTTCCCACGCTTATCATCAGCAAAGGCAGCTGCATACTTTTTATTCTCTATCTGAGCAATGGCAGTTTCAGCATCCTTGCCATACTTCAACTCAAAGATGTAGATACAGTCATCTGTCTTCAACACCATATCGATTCTGCCATCAGAAGTTGGCTGTTCGGGGGTAATATCAGCTCCCAACATGGCGAATATCGTGTACATCACCGCTTGATAATGACGTTCATTGTTATTGACCAATGTATAAGGAAATTTGTCGTAGAATGTCTTCAAGTGAGACAAGAACGCTCTCATGTCACCATCTCGCACCACACAGGTACTATATGCACGGCACAAAGCATCATATTTGCCCATGCCATCAGGAGAATAATATTGGAAGAGACTTGTCGAGAATCCCTGACGCACCTCCTCGTTAGGAAAGCCCAAACGATACTGCCTACTTTGCTTATCATACTCTTTGATAGTAAGATAGCCACTTTGGTACAAGACAGGTATTGGATCTGAGATTTTCTCGGTTGGCACATCAAAACGTTTCTCCGAAGCCCAAAGGTCATCTAACTGGAATGCGCCATTTTATACACAAGAGCAGTCTTATCAACATACGAGTAACCACCGTCGATTATTTTGTCGAAAGTCTGGATTCCTATAGGATATTTCATATTGCTCACATTTTTTCGCAAAAATATACTTTTTCTTTGACACAACAAAATTTATCACAAGAAATATTCGTTATAGAATAAATACTTTTTGCGTTCACTCCATTGATTAATATGCAGAATCACGAGTTCAAATACTTCTTTAGGAATAAAATTACATAAGCCGTTCTGTCATAGACCATCAAGTGGTCTGTCTTGCCCATCAAATGGGCACTCAGGGACCAAGCGTTGGGCATCAACAGACCAAGCGTTGGGCATCAACAGACCAAGCGTTGGGCATTAACAGACCAAGCGTTGGGCACCTGTTGCCCGTGCGGTGAGCACAGAGTGCCCAAACGTCGGGCGATTTTTGGGCACTTCTTGTAAGGTCGGTAGTTTTGCTATTAAGAATGCCTCATGACGTTTTTGCGATGCTTTGATGACGTTTTTTATGATACTTCTATCACATTTATGATACTTCTATGATACTTCTTATAACACAATTCAAAATGTATCATTCTTCTATCTTGTTACATATCAGTTATTTATTTCTGTACTCAGTCGAAAAAATGATACTTTGATACTTTTTTCATAAAAAAACATTTTCCTATACGATTAGCACGGGCTGAAAGCCCTTTTCCCTTATAGGGCGTTCCAACCGTACAGATCGAACAAACTTCTACTCCCACAAATGTTACGCCTTCTGGTTTAAAGAAAAACTATGCTGTGCTATTCCACTACCAGCCATTCTTTCAGTCCCCTACTCTCCTTAGAAAATTCAAGAGCGATACTAATGATTTTCTTTTCACTTGCTGCATAAATATCAGCATAATGACGCGACTTCATCTGATTAACAGCTGCATTAATACCGCCATTATCATCCATTTTTAATTCCATAACATAGACATAGAAATCATTCTCGGCTATCAAATCTATTCTGCCTGATGCCATTTCAATTTCCTCCTTAGCATCAAAGCCGCACAAGTAAAATATATTCTTTAAGATAAATCGGAAATGCTCCTCAAAAACAAATTGTTCTCTCTTTTGAATACTATAAGGAGTACCTGCAACCAAACCTTTAAGACAAAGCATGGCTTCATCTACATTTCCAATACACAAGTTCAATTTTAACTTTTGAATGAGAGTATTTACTTCTGAAGAAGATTTATTTGTCATCATGGGTAAAACCATTTCAAACATGGCTTTCTTTACTTCCTTATTAGGATAACCTAAGATATAATAATCTCCTCTTACAGCCTTGATGGTAAGATAGCCAGATTGATAGAGAAAGAGTTTCGGCTCTTCCATATTGACATCACTCATCTCCAGATAGTCAGCATCTATGAGACAACCATCGAGTGAGGGTATTTCATCCACATATTTCTTGGAAAGATTATTAAGAATTTCATTGGAGCCAGTTGCTATCCAGTAAGAATTTAGCTGTGAGCGACTAAGCGCATTCAACACGCTAAAGGGGTTATAGACATTTTGTAATTTTCGTGAAAAATGATAGCCATCATAAGTGGCTTTAAGTTCTGAAAGTACTTGCGATACCTCCATGTCATAGCGTGAGGCCAACTTAGAAATCTCCTCAGAATAATACTGAACCAATTCATCATGTGTCAATCCACAAATCGCAGAATATTGTTCATCAAAGCTTACATTTGTCAGAGTATTGAGCATACTAAACAGGCTAATCTGAGTAAACTTTGTGATGCCTGTGATAAAAACGCATTTGATGCAATAACCATAATCTTTTAGCCCAGTAAAGAAATTGCGATAGATTTCCCTACATTCATCATGCTGATTAGTTTCATAAGTATGCTGCAAAGGCACATCATACTCATCAACAATAACGGCTATCTTTACCCCAAACTGCTCGTAAGCTCTCTGAATAATGCCATTAAGGCGATTTCCCAACGAACGCTCATCAGGATTCTTTCCATAAATCTTCTCGTAGGAAGACAATACATTATGCAAGTATTCCCTAAGTTCCTGGGCAGAAGAACCACCCAAACTCATACTTAAATAAATGACGGGACGTTTAACCCAATCATCCTCAACCTGCATAATTTTTAACCCTTCAAAGAGCTCTTTTCTTCCTTCAAAATAGCACTTTAGGGTAGAACATAACAGGGATTTTCCAAAACGACGGGGACGGCTTAAAAAATTGTACTTGTCACCATTAGCCAGCTGCCATACAATATCTGTCTTATCTACATAGAGATAATCACCCCTACGCATCTCTTCAAAGTCCTGTATGCCCAAAGGCAATTTCCTATTTTGCTTCATCGTTTTGATTCTTTTGTTTTACCCCCGCGTGATCATTATTTATATATAGTCCACAAAAATACACATTTTTTCAATACCATCCAAATATTTTTAATGAAAACATCAGAAATTAATCGTTCGCTTATGCGCATCTTTTCGCACCATGGCAGAACTAAAGTATGATGAACCATGCTCGTTGGACCAACAAAGAGGAAACATTTTATACATACTTACAACAAAAAAAACATTTTTTTGATTACTATGCAATAATTGTTAAAGTTAGGGGTTATATATATAAAGAAAAGTAAATACACACAATCCAAAACGGAATAATAAATAAATAGAACAACAATGATACACTATATCCTCCCTGTCATAGGTGCCTTTGCGATGAGCACAATCTGTGGATTTATTTTTATCCCAGTACTGCTCAATTTCTGCAAAGAAAAGAAACTATACGATATACCCAACCAAAGAAAGGTACATAAATGTTTGATTGCACGTTTGGGTGGTATTGCCTTTACTCCCAGCATGTTACTGTCTTTCCTTATTGTTACTCTGATTATGAGTTCGGAAGCACAAGGACAAAAACTGCAGGTGAGCACATGGACTTTAGGATTACTCATCAGCCTTCTGATTATATACTCGGTAGGTATTGTTGACGATCTCATAGGTCTGGATGCTAAAATCAAATTTGCTGTTCAGATCATTGCTGCAAGTATTCTGCCAGCATGTGGTCTATACATCAACAACTTATATGGATTATTCGGTATCTATGAGATACCTTTTTATATAGGCGCTGTACTCACAGTTTTGCTGTTGGTGTTTGTGGATAATGCCATGAACCTCATCGACGGAATAGACGGACTCTCTGCGGGACTATCTATCATCGGACTGACAGGATTCTTATACATATTTTTCTTAACCGACTTGACTGCCTACTGCATATTGATAGCAGGCCTCGTAGGTGTGCTTATCGCTTATCTGCGTTTCAATTTGTTTGGAAATCCCGAGAAGAACCGTAAGATATTTATGGGTGATGCAGGAAGCCTGACTTTAGGATTCATCATGGGATTTCTCTTTGTAAAATCTATGATGCATAATCCCCATATCATGCCATTATCTTCAGAAAGAATCGTACTGGCATACAGTCTGTTGATTGTTCCCACATTTGATGTGATAAGGGTTATCATTCATCGAATACACTACAAGAAGCCTATCTTCGATGCTGATAAAAGTCATATACATCATAAATTCATGGCATTAGGAATGAACCAGCATCAGGCTCTCATTGCCATTCTGATACTCCAACTGGGATATATCATCTTCAACCTTTTACTGTTCCACATCGGATGCAACTTCACTTGGATTCTATGTATTGACATCATTACATACACCCTACTCCATATATTCACAACCCATCGAATACAAAAAGCTAAGAAATGAAAAGAACGACAGACTTTATCATAGCGGGTATGTGCCTCGTCGTGTTTTCTCCGCTCATGCTTATTTGTGCGCTTTGCATCAGATGGGAAGATGGTCTTCCTGTCATCTACAAGCAGGAAAGGATAGGTCTGCATGGCAAGCCTTTCTACATCTATAAGTTCCGATCGATGAGGATTGATGCAGAGAAGGACGGGCCCGACTTATTGGAAATAAAGGGCGACCCGAGACTTACGAAAGTGGGACGTTTCCTAAGGGCTCATCACCTCGACGAGCTACCTCAACTGTGGAATGTGTTCAAAGGGGATATGTCGTTCATCGGTCCGAGACCGGAGAGGAAGTTCTATATCGACCAGATCATGGAGCACGATTCACGATACCAGTTCCTGTATCAGATCAGGCCTGGAGTTACATCGTATGCCACCCTCTATAATGGTTATACGGATACGATGGAGAAGATGCTGCGACGTCTGGAACTCGACCTTTACTATCTGGAGCATCGTTCTTGGTGGTTTGACGCCAAGATATTGCTGAAGACTTTCTGCAATATCGCTTTCGGAAAGAAGTTCTAAGGAAAGAAAATCAAAGGAAATAAGTTGTAACTGAAGTTTCGCAAAGTGGTTCAAGTACGGGCTGAAGGCACAAAAGCTCTTAGCCCAGGGCATCGCCCTGGTCATTATGACAATCAACAAGAGCGTGTGGGGCAAAACTTGCGAAAGTTGAGTTATGAGCCCACTTTAAAAGTCGAAAATGACTTTGACAAAAATGACTAATGACTAAATCTTGCGAAGATCATCAAAAATCGAAAATGACAAAAATGACTTTGACAAAAATGACTAAATACAAAAAAAACAGACTCACCCCTTATGGAGCGAGCCTGATTGAATTAGATTTTCCTGTCACGTTTCACCAGAATTGCTTGTCACCTCTGCTGTCGATTATTACTACAGACCGCCAGCCTGTCCCTACCAAATGGCGGGCAAACGTCTTCTGAGGCACAAAGGTGTGCATCAGTCCGGCGATAAAGAATCCCAGCAAGATGTATGGTGACATCTCGTTGAGCATGAACAATAATGAGTTTAATAACTGAGCCAACTTCAAAATATGCCCCTTTTTGAAGTGGGCTCAGTAATCTTAACTCTGCGACAGAAAAGGTAGAACTGTGGTACCGGGCATTCTGCGAGGAGCTGTTGAATCATCGCTTCGCCGACAGCGACATCGTGTGCGAATCTGTGAAGACCAAGATCAACTCTTGGTGATTTACCATAGAGCAGAGATGACGATGTACAAGAAGAGGGGAAAAGAAAGGAAAGATAAGGAATTTCCAAAGAATTGCGTTAAAGAAAGTGACAAAAAGCAAAGTTTTAAAAGTTTTTTGTACTTTTGTAGATTGTCTAAGGTCTGCATGTGAAGCGAATGTAAGGGAATCCTATTCCCAAATACTACGACAACACGGTAGATTCAAAATATAAAAACTGGAAACATGGAAAAAAAAACATATAATCCCAAAAACGCCAACTCGATTCTTAAATATGGCGAGTTGTTACTTGGTCGTTCGCTGAGAGAACTGCATCCAGAAGCAGTCATTTCTAGCGGAAAGGGCGGTTTGGGCCAAGCCGTAGAAAAATTCCATTATGGTTATAAACCTAACTCTGATGCGGAACCAGACTTTAAAGAAGCAGGTTTGGAACTTAAATGTACGCCATTAAAGGAGCTTAAGAAAGATAAGAGTATGGCTGCCAAAGAGCGACTTGTACTCAATATCATTAATTATATTGAGGAAGCAAAAGAAACTTTTGAAACAAGCAGGTTTTGGAAGAAGAACAAATTACTTCTTCTGATGTTTTATCTTCATGAAGCTAATGTAAATCCCGTGGATATGGTATTTAAGTTGATTCGTAATTGGAAGTTTCCAAAAGATGACCTGAAGATTATCAAAGATGATTGGAACTTTATACATACCAAAATTCTACACGGGCAAGCACATGAGCTAACAGAAGGTGATACTCTCTATCTTGCAGCATGCATGAAAGGCAGTAAAGCAAAGGAAAATATGCGCGACCAACCCGGCACTAACGAGCGGGCACAACAAAGAGCATACTCGCTCAAAACGGGATATATGAACAAGATTATCCTGGACTCTTTTCTTGATGAGGGAATAAATCATCAATTAAATATCACTCCAAAAAGATTAGAAAAGCTTCAGAAGAAATTCGCTTCGGATAAGATTGTAAAATCGCTACATTGTTATAAGCCAAAAGAGACTTTTGAGCAACTTGTCGTAAGGCGTATAGAACCATTTAATGGAAAGACCGTTGAGAAAATAGAGAAAAAGTGTAAGGTAGAATTAAATGTAAAAGCCAAAGATTTTGCATATAATGTCTGCCGAGCTATATTCAATATAAAGACACACAAAATACAAGAGTTTGAGAATGCTAACATTTCTTTGAAAACGATAGTGTTAGAAGCAAATCGTGATAAAATAATTGAGTCTATGTCTTTTCCATACATCAGATTTGTGGATATCATAAATGAAGAATGGGAGGATTCTGAGTGGCACAAGCAACTCTCTGCCAAATTCTTATTTGTCGTATTCCGAAAATCTCCTGATGGAGATAAAAGAAAAATGAAACTCATTAAAGTCTTCTTTTGGACTATGCCATACAAAGATTTAAAGGAGACTAAAAGTCTTTGGGAAGATACAAAGCAGAAAGTTTGCGAGGGTGACTATGATCATTTCATAACAAGTAAAACAAATGGAATCTGCCACATACGACCACACGGAACTAAGGGGCAAACCGTATTAACCCCACAAGGCAACAGGGTGCAGCCCAAATGTTTTTGGCTAAATAATGATTATATACTTAATAATATAATATTAAACAACATAAGCTGATGGCAGTAACTGAAGATAGAAAATTTACGAAAGAACAAGTCTATACCCTTCTTGAAGGAGCAAAGGGCAAGACTCTAGGTGAGGTTGACAAATCCCACCAGTTTGCTCGTACCTTAGAAAGTAAAAAAATCACAGGTATCGCAGGAGACGTGATAGAACAATCTGTCTTCGGTTACAAAAAAGACAGCAAACAGGAGTGTGATATTGAGATTGATGGCGTTCTTACGGAAGTTAAGACCACCGGAGTTCGTGTACCCAAAAGAGAACAGAAGCATGTAATCGGAAAAACAGGTGAAAAATATAATGTGCATCTAGGCGCAAAAGAAGGTATTAGTATTACACATGTTACCTTTGAACCTCCAATACAGACAGACTTCGACACATCACATTTTTGGGAAAAATCGGAACGGCTATTAATAATCTTCTACGAATATAAATCATACGAAGTTGTGCCTGCTTCCGGCTATGCTAAGTTTCCTATTGTTGACTACTGCTACAATTCTTTCTCGCAAGAAGAAAAAGACAAATTGCAAAACGACTGGGAGATTGTCAGTAGCCACCTGCAACAGGTTTATCATGATTATCAGGATGAAGAAAAGCGCAACGAACAACTGGTTGGTTTCACTCACCTTCTTCGTCCCAATCTTTTGCTGATAGAATTAGTACCAGGATTCAAGCGCACAGCAACAGGCTCTTACCAAAAGCCCCGATACAGATTGAAACAGACTTTTGTTGATTACATCGTGCGGGGACATTTTAACAAAAGCAGAGCAAAAAACGAAATCGTACTGAAAGAATCTTTTTCAAGTTTCGCCCAGCTGGATGCTCGTTGCCATGAACTTACATTAAAGTATAAGGGTAAGACTCTGCCTGAGCTAAGAGAAATGCTTGGAATTAATGCTAAAGTCAAGGATATTTCAGCTAAATGCGTTATCCGTATGTTCGGAACCGATTGCAATAGGTTAAATCAAATCTCAGACTTCAACAAAGCCGGTATCATAGCAAAGACCATCACGATTACCCCCCAAGGTGGAAGAACAGAGGACATGAAACTCAAGCACATCGACTTTGAAGAATGGGCAGATAGAGATGCAGACTTTGAAGATTCTGATGTGTACGATTACTTCTGTGAGCACAGCTTCCTCTGCCCTATCTTCTGTGAGCATGATAGTAAAGACCCGAGCAAGACTGTTTTTGAAGGTTTTAAACGCTTTGCCTTTGATGAAGATTTCATAGAAAATGAAGTTCGCCGCACTTGGGAGGATTCCAGGAATCTGATTCATAAAAACGAACTGGAATGGGAATACGTATATGACAAAAAAGGAAACAAACGTATGAACAATAGCGGTTCCTATATGGGAGCGCCAAACTTCCCTAAGAGTTCCGAATATAAAGTGTTCTTCCGAGGAGGTGCAGATATTTCGACAGAGAAAACCAGAACAGAAAGCGTGAATGGCATTAGAATGTTACCACAGTTTTTCTGGCTCAAGGGTTCATATATTGCTAAAAAATTACAAGAAATTTCATACATATAAATATGTTTAAAAATACAATAAAGGTAGTAGAGCTTTTCGCCGGTGTAGGAGGTTTCCGCATTGGACTGGAAGGAGCATCTGATGCCTATAAGACCATCTGGAACAACCAATGGGAACCATCAACCAAGCACCAAGATGCTTCGCTCGTCTATAGAGCACGCTTTGGCTCAAAGGGTCATAGCAACCAAGATATTAATACTGTACCAACAGCAGACATTCCTGATCATGACTTGCTGGTTGGCGGTTTTCCATGCCAAGATTATTCCGTAGCTTCAACTCTTAGCCGTTCTGGCGGAATTGAGGGTAAGAAAGGTGTGCTTTGGTGGCAAATCTATCGTATACTGAATGAGAAGGGAGATAATCGTCCAAGCTATATTTTCTTTGAAAATGTAGACCGTTTGCTCGGCTCGCCAGCCAAGCAGCGTGGACGTGACTTTGCAATCATTCTTGCTTCGCTCGCAGATTTGGGCTATACGGTAGAATGGCGAGTAATCAACGCAGCAGAATACGGAATGCCTCAGCGCAGACGCCGTACTTATATTGTCGGTTACCGTGAGAATTCAAATGTTTCAAGACAAGTACAAGAGTTGAAGGATTGGGTGCTTTATGAAGGCGTGCTGGCAAAGGCATTTCCTTTTAAACCGAAAGACAAAACCCTCTCTGAATTTGAGATAGAAGGAACTATTAAGGAGGTTTCGGATAATTTCAACAAGGAAGGAAAAGACAGTCCATTTGGAAATGCCGGTATCATGCGCAACCGTTGCGTATATTCAGTAGATGCAGAGGCGGTTTATGATGGACCAATTATGACACTTGGCGGCAATATCGTTGATGAGTCCCTGGTCCCGGAGGAGTTCTTTATTCCGGAAGAAGAAGTAGCAAGATGGGAATACGAAAAGGGTGCAAAGAAAATAGAACGCACTACCAAGGAAGGTTTCAAGTATCTTTTCTCTGAGGGCGGAATGGCCTTCCCAGATTCCCTGGATAAGCCTTCACGTACAATCATTACAGGTGAAGGAGGTGCTGGTGCATCACGCTTCAAACATGTCATCAAGACAACATCTGGTCGCTATCGCCGTTTGATTCCAATTGAACTGGAGCGTCTGAACATGTTCCCGGACAACCACACCTTGCATCCCGATGTTACGGATGCTCGTCGGGCCTTCCTGATGGGAAATGCTTTGGTGTGTGGAATCGTACAGCAGATTGGTAAGAGCCTTTATCGCTTCATCTTCGAAAAAGAACCAGTTTCTACTCATCCAATAGATATTAAGCGTGATTCTCAACCAAAGTTGAATCTTGGCTTATTCTCAGAAATGGAACCTGAGTTGAAAATAAATAAGCCGAAGAAGAGCTATACCTTGGATATGACCAAAAGTCTCTTGGTAGGCTTTGTCAAGGAAGATAATACTGATTATTTCCTAGATGGTGGTCAGACAAAGATTTACTATACAGGCAAGACCAAGTCTTTCCCATCGACAGTTGCGCTCAACAAGCTTTACTATTTCATGCCTTACATCAAGGGCAAGGGTGTCAAGGACTTGTATCTCATCCGCATAGCCCGCATAGGCAGCAAGGCAGAGATTCATCCAGAGTCAGACGACAAAGACCCACGCCTTGTGTTTGAGTTGGAATATCTAGAGAGCTTGCCAAACTACATGATGCTGAAGCCTAACATCTTCAACACCTATAGAAACACAGTTCTAGGAAGAGTGATGGGGGAAATAGAATAATTCTATCCCCTATCCTTCTTCAAGGAGCAAGAAAGTAAACTACGATTACACCAGAAATTAAATCAATATAAAATTAAAGAGAGATGGCAAAATTTCAAATTTTTCAGTACCTGTTTCGTCCTGTAATGGAGAATCAGACAAGACTACCTGCAGAAGAGTTTTAGGCTGTCAAGAAATCCAACAATCCAATAGTCAACACGCCAAGTTCGTCTTCCTTACGATGAATATCATCACCGACAATGACTATCTTTTAGAGTACTATTTTTGATATTAGTATCATATTTTACACCGTAAAATTACCCGAACTGGGGGTAATACCTTTTTATATACGGAAGTTGAGTAACATTTCTTTAAAGTCGAAAATGACTAATGACTAAATCTTGCGAAGATCATCAAAAATCGAAAATGACAAAAATGACTTTG
>ENA-ORMX01002243-ORMX01002243.1-human-gut-metagenome-genome-assembly--contig:-NODE-2243-length-11383-cov-2.660134_pt1 | contig 11383 bp, 9 predicted proteins | sample MGYA00242108_ERZ509007 | MGnify/ENA primary metagenome ERZ509007 (study PRJEB26280, sample SAMEA2338745) | human gut metagenome | biome: human gut; feature: human-associated habitat; material: faeces...
CCTAGGTGAGGGGTTCGTTCGTCTTCGTGTTTCTGAGGCCGAACGCCGACAAGCCAAGCATGATATTCAGCATGTTGAAGACATCGTTATTGAGATGCTTCGCAATGCGCGTGATGCGGGTGCTACAAGAATCTATGTAGCAACGTTTAAGGAAGAGGGGATGCGCTCTCTTCTGTTTCTCGACAACGGCTGCGGTGTGCCTGAAGATATGCGTGAGCGTATTTTCGACGCTCGCGTCACCTCAAAGCTCGAATCGATGAAGATGGACCGCTGGGGTGTTCATGGGCGCGGTATGGCCCTGTTTTCCATTCGGCAGAATGTTGACGATGTCGAGGTCGTTGCTTCAGGCAAGGACCTCGGCTCTTCTTTTAAGGTTCTAGTCAACACGGACGTTCTTAATGAACGCGCCGACCAATCTTCGTGGCCTATCGCCTCAAAAGACGAAACGGGTGCATATCATTGTGCTCGTGGACCTCATAACATCTTGCGTACCGTCTGTGATTTTTCGCTCGAAGAAATGCATGGGTGCGATGTCTTTATTGGAAGCCCTACGGAAATCGCTGCCACGCTTGCTTTCTCTGCTATTCAGAATAATGATAAAATAATAAACAAAACATCTATAACAGAGTAATTATATCACAATACCATTTACAGAGACAACTATTCATATGTCAAAAGTGGTTCTTTTGATGAAATTAATCCATTTTCTTTAAGAACAGCGATCAGATTAGTACAGTTTTCGCCAAAACTAATGTTGACCGAATACGTTTCAATACCATCGGAACGGGCATCCCCAAAATCAGAATACTCCTTTGTCACACCCAGTATATCCAACAGCTCCTCATACCATGTGAAGCCATCGACATTCCAGCTTTTTCCAACCCTGTTGCCCTTTGGCACTGTAAAATTCAGCATAAGATTGTACATATAGCTGGTATCCTTATCCACTCCGTCAAGCATTCTCTGCAAATTATATTCCTGCATCACACCGGCATCAACATCCTTCTTTACAGCATCAAAAATATCCGCAGCAACTTTTCCGTTAAAGCGCTCATTCAGCACATCTACATATTTATCATTATACTGCTCTGCCGAGCCATTGATAAAAGTAATATCTGTCGTATCACACTGCATTATAGCATTAATAATATTCTGTGGTTTATTTTCCTCCGCCATAATCGCCTTACACTGCTTATGTGGATTAAAATCATCCGTTGTATGATATACACGGTTGACCTTTTCTCCATTTTTTAATGTATATGAGATTGTAATATACCCGGAATCATCATATCTCTTTTTAAAATAATCCTTTTTCTGCGCCATAAGTATCTTTTGAGTCTCTAAAATCTTTTCAACATCCTTTCCCTCCAGATTGATATCAAAATCTATGGCTATACAGGCAGAATCAATATCCGCAAGCTTCGGTATATAATTTTCCTGCACATTTCCGTAAACTGTTATGCCTCCAAATACAACTACAACAAAAGCACCAAAAGCAATGATTTCCTTAAATAGTGCTTTAGAAAAAATTTTAAAATTCTTCTTTATAATCATCTCTAAAAGTAAGAAGGCTATGATTCCAAGCACCACTGCAAGCATCATAATTGCAGGAACGCCAATGCTGATTCTAAGTCCAAGCAGCAGTGACGCTGTAACAGTAGATAAAATCAGTCCTCCAAGACAGCCAAGCACCCATCTGAAAACCGGCTTAAGCTTTGGAATAGCTATAAAACTTCCTGCATTTTCCAAATCTCTGTGCTTATAAATCTTATAAGAAATAAAGTATATAACTGCCGCCGCGATAACATAGACTACGATAGTATTTGTGCCTCTGAAAGTATATTTAATACAGTAATAATCATCTCCTGCTTTCTTCATGGTCGGATGAAAGCCTACCCGATTGAGAAGCTGTAACATGGGTGCAAACCACGTAACACTTATTTTCCTTACAAATTCCATATATGGAAGCCCGTATGATACATATGTGAGAACATTGGCAATAGCAATAACCGCTCCTCCATACAGCAGATTGACAACCGCATACATCACAGCCACAGAAACCAGCTGTCCCGTAATCATTGCGCACAGACACACCAGGCTGTACATAAAAAATGATATTCCCATTGCAGCAAGCAGATTGATTCCAATATGTACCACCTTAGTATTTCCATATGATATACATATAACAAACGACATAAAGTACTTAATTATCTGCGGAATCCACATAAACAGCAGACCTGTCAACACATTAGTCGAAAAAAGCTGACGTCTTGTCACAGGCATAGAGTGAATCATATTACAAGCTCTCGAATTATACAGGTAACTGAACATTGCCATGCCTGTAACCAATGCCATGACAAAAATAAAAATCATATCCGCCTCCATGCTGATAGCCGGGGATATTATATCAAGCATATACTTATGCCAGTTTTTGCCATAAATAAACTCTGCATTCTTAAATCTGCTCCACATGGAAAACGGACCGTTGAGTAATAGCACTATTGTATACAGTGTCCAGATTGGCCAGTAAAGCTTTACATTCTTTTGCAGCATTGTTCTATTAATAAATGATATCTTTGACTTCATAGTCCTCTCCTCCCATCTCATAGATAAATATTTCCTCCAGAGTAAGAGGCAGTACATCCACTACCTGCGGACTGTCTTTGCCATCTGTAATCGCCTTTACTACAGCATCTGGCTCTCCACGTACTATAACAGTGTATACTCTTCCTATATTTGACATATGAAGTACTTTAAAATCCTGTGGTATCTTAGGCATGCCATATGGACATGCAATCTGAATCTTTGAAATATTACCCTGCAGCTCTGTAAGAGAGCGCTCTATCATAATCTTTCCCTTATTGAGAATACCTACATGATCACACACATCCTCCAGCTCGCGCAGGTTATGAGACGATACAACCACTGTAGTATTATTTGCAGCCACATCATCAAGCATGATAGACCATATCTGTCTTCTCATGACAGGATCAAGCCCATCAACAGGCTCATCGAGTACAATAAGCTTTGGTTTACAGCACAGCGCAAGCCAGAATGCAACCTGCTTCTGCATGCCCTTTGAAAGCTTTCTGATATTTCTTTTAACATCTATAGATGGGAAAAACTCCTGCATCCTGTAAAACTGCTTCTCATCAAAATTTGGATACATTCCCTTATAATAATGCATCATATTAATTGTATCAGATTGCAAAAAATAAAACATATCATCCGGAATGTAAGCCATATGTCCTTTAATCCTTGCATTTTCATATACAGGCTCACCATCAATAAACACTTCCCCTGCATCCTGTCTCATTACGCCTGTAATATGTCTGATAAGTGTAGACTTTCCGGCTCCGTTTGGGCCTACAAGCCCATAGACAGCTCCTTTTTCCACGTTCATATTCACACCATCAAGTGCCGTAAAATCGTCAAATTTTTTCACTAAATTATTTATCTGTATCATCATTACCCTCTGTCACAACATCTTCTGTCTGCATATCTTGTGTTACAAATCTGACTAAGTCATCTTCCATGCTCAGCTGTTCTTTCGCATCATCCATTCTTGTTCTCAATTCCTCAACAGGTGTTTCAAGCACAAATAACTCTGTCACCACCTGGTCAAATAGTATTTTCAAATTCCTTGTCAGACTCTGCCTGGCTGTCTTAGCATCAGCAACAAAGGTTCCTTTACCACTTTTAGTATAAAGATAGCCTTCCTCCTCAAGTTCCCTGTATGCTTTTGCGATAGTGTTAGGATTGATTGCATACTTGCAGGCAAGCACACGTACAGACGGTAGCTTTTCGTCCTGCTTAATAACATTCATAACAATCATTCGTCTGATGCCTTCCTTAATTTGTTCATAAATAGGCTTTGAATCTCGATAATTTAACTGCATATCGTTCTCCCCTGTTCATATACGCCAGTACCGCTGTGACTTTTATATTAACTCAAAGAACCAAAAACTGTCTGGCAGCATCAGTTCCCGCACAGTGTACTATCCAACGTGATACACCTATTTTAACACATATAGCTTTAGGCATTTCTTATTATTTCCTTAATAGATTGTGCGAAAATTACTTAAGAAACATAAAAGCTCCAAGATTTCCACGCTTTCCATGACTTGCTCTATGCGAAAATAAAAGAGAGGGATTACAACAAGTGCATATATTGCTTATGGCAATATTGTCTTCCTGTACTCCTGCCTCCACAAGCACTCTCCTGTTACATTCCCAAAGATTAAGCTGATATTTGCCGTCTCCCTTATAGAGCAGAATATCACTCGCATGAGGATCGTCTGTTGTCGCAAACTCGTCCACAAAATGCTCTGCAACATCCTGACTTATCTCATAGCAGTCCTGACATATTGAAGGTCCTATCGCAGCTATAACATCATGTGCCTCGGTACCAAACTCCCTGTTCATAGCAATAAGTGTCTGTTTTCCCATGCGATTTACAGTACCTCTCCAGCCCGAATGGCTAAGCCCTATTGCCCTATGTACCGGATCAACAAAATAAAGCGGTACACAATCAGCATAAAATGTGGCAAGCACAACATTTGGCTCATTCGTGATAAGTCCGTCCACATCTGTATATGGTCTCTTTCTTGTCACCCCGATGCCACACTGCTTTTTTCCAACTCTCAAAACATTGGTAGTATGTGTCTGGTCTGTCGTAACAATCTGCCCTGCCTCCGCTCCGATTGCCTCCGCCACCCTTTTATAATTTTCTAAGACCTTTTCCTCGTCATCACCACGCGTAAAGCTTAGATTTAAGCTTTCAAACATACCTGTACTGATGCCACCAAGACGTGTTGTAAAGCAATGCTCTATCATAGAAAGCTCATTTAGCTTCTTAAAATGTAACAAAGGAACAACACTTCCGCTTGAAAGGACGTGCTTTTTTAATTCCAGAACATCTTTATCATTCTTTGCAACAAAATCATTTATAGTAATTTCATCAACATTTTTGTGTATGTTTTCAGCCTGCATATTCTTATCCATCTTTATATTCTTATCCTTCTTTATATTCTTATCAATCTTTATATTATTATCAATGTCTGTCTTCATATTTATATCTATGCAACTATATTTTACCGATAACTATTGCTGTTTAAAATTTCCTGTTCCTTATCTGTTTTCATGAAATAGTCTGGTCTAACGTTTATAAATTAACGGTTCCGTAATACCTGTCCGTAACTGCCAAGCCAATAGTTATTGACTGCCCTCAAATGCATTCTTCAACACAGTAACCTCGTCATCATCCACTGCTATCACATCAAATCTGCATGGCGTCCACTCATCCAAACCATGTTTCATAAGATAATACCTTGCAACTGATATGATTTTTTTCTGCTTGCTATAACCAACTGCTTCAAGAGCCCTGCCGCAGCCGTTATCTCTACGATATTTCACCTCACAAAAACATATTGTATCTCCATCCTTTGCTATTATATCTATCTCTCCAAAGCGGTTTCTGTAATTGCAGGCAAGTACACTATATCCCATATTTATTAACTGCTCAGCTGCAAGCTGCTCATATATACTTCCAACACTTCTTTTATTCATAACTGCCTCACATATCATATAACCTACACACTATCTTTGGTCAATTTTTGCCTTAAGCTTATCCAGATCATTAACAAAAACAAGTATCTCTGCAACAACCTCATACAACTCCGTTGGAATCATATCACCTATTTTAAGCCTAGACAGTGTATCAGCAAGCTTATCGTCCTTATATGTAGGCACATTGCTTTCCTTAGCCCTCTCAATAATTTTGTCAGCAATAACGCCCTTGCCTGTAGCTAGTATTTTAGGTGCTGCTTCTCCCGGCACATACTCTATAGCTACGGCTGTTTTGCCTATGTCTATTCCATTATTGTTGCGATTATCATTTTCGCCATGCATACAACTCACCTGTCCTTCTGAAGTAAGTTTTAATCATCTGTGACTATTCGTAAATTATCTTATACACTGCTACGCCCTAATGTCAAAGGAATATCTATGCACCTGACCTGTAGGTGGCAAATCCTTTTTCAGAAATCCAGCGACAAAATTCATCTGTTTCGAACCACTATTTACATTCAATTCACAATTATAGCCCTTATCCTGTAATCTCTTTTCCAACACCGGCAGAAATTGCTTTACCAGTGCATATGACTCATCACTATCCAAATAGAAATTAGTTGTAACCTTCCTATGAAGCATTTTAATTGACACATCCGTCCCACCGAGATGCTCTAAATCCAAATGTAAAAATGCTGATAATTCTTTGTCCGGATTGGACATACTTTTCTTATTTGTATACACATACAACTGTCCGCTGGCGTTTTTTTCATTCATCTTCAATGGAACCTGCACATATGTATATGCCTCGTTTATCTGATTCATAAATTCAATATTTCCACGGATATTATCTGCCAGTGCCTCTGCTTTAGGATTCACCACTCCTGATGTTTTCAAAATAATTTCCATATTTGTTATCTGTTTTTCAATTTTGTCGTACAAGCCATCAAGCTTCTTAGGATTCTTCTCTAAATCTCCCGGTTTAATCATCCATTGCTGTTCTAAAGCCTCCTTCAACATAAGCTTAAAGGCTTCTCCTGAAAACAAATGTCTCAGTGTATCGGCATTTGCCGGTGTATTTTCCAACATACTTTTTATATCGTTAAGTATTCCTACGACACTGCTATCCTCTGAATACAAAGAAATATTGTTTTCCTGTAAATTCGGAAGCAGCATCCTGACCTGTTCATTAAGCTCTTCTATCTGCTTATCCGATAAAAGAAATCCAATAGTATTTGATTTTGTTTCATTCTCCTGTAAAAGGATGGTATCTGTTGCCGGAGCATCGTTTATTTTCTGCGTTGTGTGAATGTCCTGTGATTCACCGGAAACACTGTTTAATGATTCAAATAATTCAGCAATATTAAAGTGTTTTTTTACTACAGGTGCCGATTTATTATCACGCATTATTGCCTCATACTGTGACATATCAGAAGCTTCACTTGATATAAATGCCTCTTCCGGCAGCCCTTCTGTAACAATATTTAAAATATCCCTCGCCTGGGTTACAAGCTTATACATTGATAAATCTTCGGCTGAAAGAGCATTCGGCAGTTCATCTATCAAACTATCCATAGCAATTGTAATAGCCTGTTTGTCATTAGCATAATTTTCAAACTGAGCCGCATTTACCTGATTAATTTCAATTCCAAGCCTCTTTAACTCAACAAGTGTAGTCACATTAATATCCTTATTATCCTGCACAAGCTGATACATCTGATTAAGGCTTGTCTTATCAATTGGCATATGCTCTTCCATCATCTTGTTCACCATCGACAAATTTATGCCATCTACCGACAGACCTGCAGCCTTTAGCGCATCCATAAGTGTGAGGTTGGCTCCCTCGCCATCAACTGTATATGGTTTTATTTCTATAGTGCCTCCATCATTATTTTTCACCTGAAAAAACACAGACTGTCCCTGTTCAAATGAAAACTTTCCTGCCAGCCTTGCCAAAATCTGCTGACCATTTGACAAGGCAAGCTTAACCTGATTGCCACGGACATTGCTTACTGTTCCCTCAAATATCATCCCTTTTGACATTTCATTTAAAGAAGATACCAGCTTTTCAACTCCCTTTGCTCCTGTCATAGGCTCACCATTTGCCACTGAATTGTTGTATTGACTTACCAAATTTGATATCTGCATAGCATCACCCTGATATAGTATCGTTATGTTTAAGTATACATGTATAAATTGTATCATTTATTGGTATTTCTGTCACTATATTACTGTTCACACACCACAGTGTAACCGTAACAATTTATTTCTTTCAAAAATCAGGTAAATTCCACCATATTCTTCCTATACCACTTTGGACAAAGATTGCGCTGACATTGTGGATTGAACCGTTCCCTTATATCAGTGTGCTCAAAATACACCTTCCATAACTGCTCAAAACTGTCTGTCTTCACCGGCACACTTCTCTCAAGCTGTTTAAATTCACTTTCATTGATATAAAAGCACTCCTTAAGCCTCGTGTGGACCACTGCATACCTTCTTCTATCATCATAGATTACAAAATTTTCCCCGGGATACCTGTCCACAAAATGCCACATAACAACCGGTATCATATCGCATTTTGGTTCAAAGTGCGCCAGCAGATAGTTTCCATTATCACTAAAACGAATAAAACCTCTTATCTTGTCAGCCTCTTTATTTACCTTTCTTGAAAGCTCAAATACCTCCATAACATATTTATCGGTCATATGCTCCATAATCCTTTGTCCGACCTTAAATGCTCTGACAAGAAATCCAAGCACTATTGTTGCTCTATTATCAGAATAATGGCACAAAGCATCAAATACAGTCTCATATATCTTAAAACCAAGCTTCTTTTGAATTGTCAAAATTGTCTTTTGGACCTTTACCTCATCTGTTTCAATATCTATCATCTTTGAAAAAAGTGTATAGTTTCCTCCAATGCCTATCTCAATAGAAATATTGTCCCGGTATACTTCGTGATTTTCTTTTTGCATTTGATTTTTGTATACAAAAGCATCATATATAGCGGTAAAAATCCCATTTATATTATTATCACATCTAAGTATTATATTATCCATGCATCCTTCTCCCTGCAGCTTTACAAAAATATTGTCTATTCAGATATAAAATCAAATATACTCATCTGCTCATAAGTACATGATTTATTATCAGCTAAAAGCATAGTATCCGGCCTTTCGTTATATATGAGATGCCTTGTAATATAGCTTTCATCAAGCTTTGTATTGTACATCATACGACCATCACAGGTGATAAAGTACAGTGCTCTTTTGAGCACGACACCCATTTTCTTTAAATCTGTAAACGAAAGCTTTGCATGCTTTCTGGCTTTTATAATACGCCTGACACTGTTAGTGCCTATTCCCGGGACCCTGAGAAGTGTATAATAATCCGCCGTCATAATCTCAACCGGAAAACACTCCAGATGACCTACAGCCCACTGACACTTTGGATCAATATAATCATTAAAGTTCTGATTATCCTCCGACAAAAGCTCTCCTGCCTTAAAGCCATAAAATCTCATAAGAAAATCTGCCTGATAAAGCCTGTGCTCTCTCTTTAACGGTGGCGGCTGCCCGATACCCGGTAATGACTCATCCATATTAACATTCACAAAAGCCGAGTAAAATACTCTCTTCATATCAAACCTGTTGTACATTGCTTCTGCTACAGATATAATCTGATAATCACTCTCTCCGGTTGCTCCCACAATCATCTGTGTACTCTGCCCCGCCGGCACATAATATCTGTCCGGTCTTTTGATACTTAAGCCTGATTCCCAGCTTTTTTGTGCAAGCTTATCAGCCTTCCCGCAATCTGTAGCAACCCTAAGGCTTCTGTGATACTCTGATAATCTTGCAGTACTATCTTTTATTTCGGCCATCTGCTCATAATATGCCTGCTCATCTATATACATACGGTTTTTCATACTGCTATTGCCATGATACATTCGGCTGTCCTTTATACCATTTTGAATAAATCTCATAGGTGTAAGAATGTTTTTACGCGCCTTATTCGGAGCAACTGCCCTAAGCCCTTCCGCTGTGGGCAACTCCAGATTAACACTCATCCTATCACAAAGATATCCAATCATCTCAAGGACCTCAGAAGAGGCTCCCGGTATACCCTTGATGTGTATATACCCATTGAAATGATATTTGTTTCTCAAAAGAAAAAGCGTGGTATATAAAAGCTGCATGGTATGCTCGGGCGATTCTATGATACCGGAGCTTAAGAAAAGTCCCTCTATATAATTGCGTCTGTAAAACTCAACAGTAAGCTTACATACCTCCTCAGGCGTAAATGTCACTCTTTCAACATCATTAGTGCATCTGTTGATACAGTATTTACAATCATAAATACATTCATTTGTAAAAAGTATCTTAAGAAGCGATATACACCTGCCATCAGCTGTAAACGAATGACATATTCCACTGGCAAATGCACTCCCCATATCAGTTCCATTACCCGAACGGGATGCACCACTGGAAGTGCATGCAACATCAAACTTTGCCGCATCAGACAGAATCTTAAGTTTTTCCATAATATCAGCACTGATTGACGTTAACATAAGGCCTCCTCACATTTTTTCGAACATCTGTTTGCATTATACAACATATGTTCGGGTAAATCAAGTGAAAATTTTTAGAAAAATATTGTTATGGTTCATAAGCACAAAAACCATAGATATCTTAAATGCATTAAGATACTATGGTTTTTATTTATAATAATTATCGTAACTATTCAGTTGCAAAAAATATCGTAGCCTTTATAAACAGACTTTATTCCGACTAAAAAAATTTTCTTAAGAGCTACTGTATGACATGATTTTATCCCAATTTAGTCTTAAAAAACTCGATTATCCTATCCCACAGTTCATCCTGGAAAAACTGCATATCCGCATGATCAGCGCCTTCTAATGCAATCAAATCTGCATCACAGCCATTTTCAATAAGCTTGTCATAAAGCTCTTCACTCTGCTCAAACGGAACTGTCTGATCATTTATACCGTGAATAATCAAAAATGGAGGAGCATCTTTTGTCACCTTGGACACCGGAGAACTGTTGTATGCTTCCTTGATATTTCTCATAATATTATATCCGAGTAAAAGTGACTCCATAGATGCTGCGCATTCTTCGGAATCTTTATACTTAAATGTGCTAAGGTTAGTAGGTGGATACCATGGACATGCTGCCTGAATACTGCTTGACTCCTCAAGATAGTCCCCGACATCATGATTCTTATCATGATCCAATGCTGCCATACACGTCAAAAATCCTCCGGCTGATTCTCCCATCGCACCAAAATGTTCCTTGTCAATTCTGTATCTATCTGCATGTGCCTTCAAATACCTGATTGCAGCCTTCACATCCTCTATCTGTATAGGATAGCAGCCCTCATTTGATGTGCGGTATTCCACACTGCAAACAACAAACCCCTGATGAGCAAGCTTGCTAAGATAAGATAGATGTGCTGACTTATCCATCCTCATCCATCCACCACCGCATATCCATACTATACAAGGATAACGCTTGTCAGACATATCTTCCGGATATATTAAATCGAGTTTTAAATCCCTGCGACAGTGATCATACCACGAATCCACCTGCGCATATGTAATATCAGATACCTGCACATATTGTGGCTTCGTCACATTAATCTTAAGTTTTTCCTTCATTTCAAAATCCTCCTTACATTTGTAATCCATTTTGAAATACAAAATTAATATCATTTAAAATAAATACTTTATGCCCATTATAATACATCTATTTTCATTTTTAAACAAAAAAACCTTGAAACAACTATCTTGCT
>ENA-ORMX01002244-ORMX01002244.1-human-gut-metagenome-genome-assembly--contig:-NODE-2244-length-11383-cov-2.311352_pt1 | contig 11383 bp, 10 predicted proteins | sample MGYA00242108_ERZ509007 | MGnify/ENA primary metagenome ERZ509007 (study PRJEB26280, sample SAMEA2338745) | human gut metagenome | biome: human gut; feature: human-associated habitat; material: faeces...
GAAAGCGCTCGAGGGGCAGGAGTTCTACGGTGAATACCTCGCCAAGACCGACCCGCTGGGCGCGCAGAACGTTGCCAATCCCGTCAGCCACGTCGCCTACGGCTACGCTACCCATGTGTGTGTGCTCAACGACGACGGAACGATCCGCGAGATCGACGCGGCGCACTTCGTCGGCAAGGCGATCAATCCGCTCTCCTGCGAGGGGCAGATCGAGGGCGGCGTCACCATGGCGCTCGGCTTCACGCTGACGGAGCACTATCCGCTCTACGACTGCATCCCCAGCGCAAGGTTCGGTACGCTGGGCCTGTTCCGCGCCGATCAGGTGCCGCCCATCCACAGCATTCTGGTGGAGAAGGAGGGGCAGGACATGGCCTTCGGCGCCATCGGCATCGGCGAGATCACGACCATTCCGACGGCCCCCGCCGTGGCGGGCGCGTACTTCGCGCTCGACGGCGAGATGCGCACCAGCCTTCCGCTGATGAAAACGCCGTATGAGCGGCCCAAGATGCCGCGCTATTGGTGGTAAGCCGTATGAAAAATGTTCTGATCATCTACACCGGCGGGACCATCGGCATGACGCGCACGGAGAACGGCTACGCCCCGCAGAGCGGGCAGTTCCGCCGCGCGATGGAAGCCATTCCCGACCTGTACGCCGAGCAGATGCCCCGTTGGGATATGCTCGAAATGGACCCGCTGCTCGACTCCTCCAACATGACGGTGCATGAGTGGAACAAGATCGCGCAGCTCGTTGCCGACCATTACGACGCCTACGACGGCTTTGTGGTGCTCCACGGCACGGACACGATGGCCTATACCGCCTCCGCGCTTTCCTTTATGCTTGAGGGTCTGGCAAAGCCGGTCATTCTCACCGGCTCGCAGATCCCCATGTGCGAGATCCGCAGCGACGGGCGCGACAATCTCATCACCTCGCTGCTCATCGCGGGCGCGGAGGAGGTGCATGAGGTCTGCCTGTACTTCGGCGGGAAGCTCCTGCGCGGCAACCGCGCGACCAAGTTCTCCGCCGACGGGCTGATCGCCTTCCTTTCACCGAACTACCCGAGCCTCGCCGACGCGGGCATCACCATCCGCTACAACGAAAGCGCCCTCCTGCCGAAGCCGAAAGGCGCTTTGAAGCTGCAATTATTGGAGAATATTCCCATTGGGGTGCTGAAGGTCTTCCCGGGCATTCAGTTCTCGCTCTTTGAGCAGATCATGACCGAGCGGCTGCGCGGCATCGTCATCGAGACCTTCGGCGCGGGGAACATTCCCGGGGACGGCGGCGCGCTGCTGCCGATCATCGAAAAGGCCTTTCACAACGGCACGGTGCTGACGGTCTGCTCGCAATGTCCGCAGGGAGCGGTGGCGCTCGGCGCTTACGAGACCTCGAACGCCCTGAAAAGAGCGGGCGCGGTCAGCGGGCTGGATATGACGACCGAGGCCGCCGTCGCCAAGCTCTACTATCTTTTTTCCTGCGGCTATGAGAAGGAGCGCGTCAAGACGCTGATGGAGCAGGACCTCCGCGGCGAAATGACGGCACCGTAGCTCACGCGAGCGTGTCGCGCAGCGCGGCGAGCGCCATCGGCGTGTCCACGTCGCGCAGCTCATCGGGGGAGATCTCAAAGAGCGTCAGCGCATCCTCGTGACGGCGAATGACGGCGCTGCCGCCGTGATCGCCCTCGAGCGCCGTCAGCTCAGGGAAGAAGCGGGCGGGGAAGATGCACGGATTGCCGCGCACACCGCCATGTCCCATCGCGACGATGCGGTCAGGATGCCGGCGGAAAAATTCGACCTCCGCGCGAACGCTCTCGCGCCGCAGCAGCGGCTGGTCGGCGACCATATATAAAATCGCGTTGCAGTTTATCATCGCCTCCGTCCCTGATAGAGAATGGCATCACAGTCCGCCATCGCCTCGGTGCCGAGCCTGACGGTGTGGCTCGCGCCCCACTCGGGGAAGGGGTTGACAAGGACGGTAAAGCCGAAGCGCCTGGCAAGCACGAGGACCTCGTCGTACTGCGTGACGACAGTCACGCGGGCAAATTCCTCACGGGGGACGGTCTCGAGCGCGTGCTCGATGAGCATTTTGCCGTCCACCTTGGCGGCGAGCTTGTTGGAGCCGAAGCGGCTGGCGTTTCCGGCCGCCATGATAAGGCAGCCGATCCTGGGCGGTTGGTTCATGGAGTTCATCTCGCTTTCTCGGTTATGGTTACTTTATCATAAGCAGTCTCCCCAATGCAACCGGAAAATACACGCGCTATTCTGAAAGTAGGACTACGGCGTCTCTGTACAAACGGGGCGTTTGGTGTTAAAATCACAGCAAGAAAATGGGCTGATTCGCTGAAAACAGCGTGTTAGAATATCTTGCTTTTGTAAGAATTCCTAAAAATGTTCAAAATTTACCGAAGGAAGCGTCCCGGCAGGCGGGAACGCTGAAGGAGGTCTTTTATGTCGGAAGGATACAGCAGCAAGCCGATGCAGGCGACGAAGATCGGTGATCGCATCGTCCGTGTGGACGCGGTGCAGAAGGCGAGGGGCGAGGCGGTCTACGTCTGCGATATGACGCTGCCCGATATGCAGTACGCCTACATGGTGCGCTCCACCATCGCCCGCGGAAGGATCAAGGCCATTCATGTGCCGGAGCTGCCGGAGGGGTACTATTTCATCTCCGCGAAGGATATTCCCGCGCAGGGCAAGAACGAGCTGTGGATGATCGCCAAGGACTGGCGCTGCTTCGCCGAGGACTATGTCCTCTACGTCGGCGAGACGATCGGCCTGGTGGTCGGCCCCGACCGCAGCGTTCTCAAGCGGATCAAGGCGCAGATCAAAATCGACTACGAGGAGCAGACGCCCGCCGTCACCATTGACGACGGTATCCACTGCGTCGGCGGCCCCATGTTCCCGGAGAAGAACAGCAACGTCATGTGCGAGCTGTTCTGCGAAAAGGGCCGGCCGATGGACGAGGTGTTCGCCGAGGCGGACGAGGTCTTTGAGGAGACCATCGAAACGCCCTATCAGGAGCACGTCCATCTGGAGACCAACAGCGCCATCGCGGATATGGAGGACGGCAAGTTCGTCTTCTATGCCTCCGCCCAGTGTCCGTTCTACATCCGCAAGTCCATCGCGGGACTGCTGGACATTCCCTATGACGATATCATCGTCCGCCAGTGCACCACCGGCGGCGCGTTCGGTGGCAAGGAGCATTTCCCCGACGTGCTCTGCGGCGCTCTGCTGGTGGCGGAGAACAAGATCCGCAAGCCCATCAAGATGGTCTTTGACCGCGAGGAGGACACGCAGTTCTCCGTCAAGCGCCATCCGTCCAAGTGCATCTACAAGACCGCGGTGAAGGACGGAAAGATCACCGGTGTGTACGGTCACATCTACTATAACTGCGGCGCGTACCTCTCCTCGTCCTACGTCGTGCTCCAGCGCGGCGTGTTCCACGGCAACGGCGTCTACACCTTCGACAATACCTATCTCAAGGGCGAGGGCATCGGCACGAATATGTTCCCGTCCTGCGCGTTCCGCGGCTTCGGCGCGCCGCAGACGATCTTTGCCATCGAGACGCATCTGGACCATCTGGCGCACCACCTCGGCGTGGACCCGCTGGAATTCAAGATGCAGTACCTCGCCAAGAAGGGCGACGAGACCACGACCAACGGCCACATCATCGAGGAGGTCAAGCTGCCCGAGATGCTGGAGGTCGTCACCCGCGAGTCCGACTACTGGCGCAAGGCGAAGGAATACAAGCCCGGCTGCGGCAGGGGCATCGGCATCGCCATGTATAACCACGGCGGCGCGTTCACAGGCAACGGCGAGCAGGCTATCATCAAGGCGCACGCGCGGCTGGTCAAGATCGGCGACAGGGTTAGCATCCAGGTCGGCTCCACCGAGATGGGGCAGGGCTTCAAAACGAGCCTGCGCAAGATCTGCGCCGCCACGCTCGGCGTGAGCATCGATCAGATCGAATACCTCGATCCCGACACCTCCAAGGTCGTGGACTCCGGCCCGACCGCAGCCTCCCGCTCCACCATGGTCGTCGGCCGCCTTGTCGAGCGCGCCGCGCAGGAGATGAAGGAGCGCTGGAGCGAGGGCGACTTCACCACCGAGGTCGAGTACGAGCATCCCGACGGCTACCCGTGGGATCAGGCGACCTTCCGCGGCGACGCCTACCTCGGCTACGGCTGGGGCGTTGTCTGCGTTGAGGTCGAGGTGGACAAGCTGACGAACGAGGTCAAGACGCTTGGCGTCTGGTCCTCTCACGAGATCGGCAAGGCCATCGACGAGCTGATCGTCCACGGTCAGATCAACGGCGGCATCCTCCAGTCCCTCGGCTACGGCTCGATGGGAAAGCTGGAGGTCAAGGGCGGCCGCTTCAAGCAGAAGAGTATGTCCGACTATGTGATCCCCACCTCGATGGATTTCCCGAAGCAGTTCTACCACATTCAGGAAAATCCCTATCCCTGGGGCCCCTACGGCGCTAAGGGCATGGGCGAGCTGGTGTTCAACGGCGCTTCCGCGGCCTATGTGGACGCGGTCGAGCGTGCGCTCAACACGCGCTTTACATCCATTCCCATCCCGCCGGAAGCGATTGAGGAGGCTATGAAACATGTACACTGAGATTCGTTTTACATTGAACGGCGAGCAGAAGCTCTATCAGGGCGACCCGCTGAGAAGGCTGCTCGACGTGCTGCGTGAGGACTACGGCCTCACCGGCAGCAAGGAAGGCTGCGGCGAGGGCGAGTGCGGAGCCTGCTCCATCATCAAGGACGGCGAGCTGGTCACGAGCTGCATCATCCCCGTCGGCGCGGTCAACGGCTGCGAGCTTTTGACCATCGAGGGCATCCGCGACACGGAAAAGGGCAAGTGCATCATCGACGCCTACGCCGAGGGCGGCGCGGTGCAGTGCGGCTTCTGCATCCCCGGCATGGTCATGGCGACCTATGTGCTGCTGAGCAGGAATCCCGATCCCACCGAGGAGGAGATCCGCGTCGGCATCAGCGGCAACATCTGCCGCTGTACCGGCTATGACCTGATCGTCGAGTGCATCCGACTCGCGGCGAAGAAAGGAGCGGCCTTATGGAACAGGTAAAGTGCTTCATTCCCGAAACGCTGGAGGAGGCGCTGCGCATCCGCAGAGAGACCGGCGCGACCATCCTCGCCGGCGGCTCCGACCTGATGGTCGCGAACAGCATGGGCGCGGGCGTGACGCCCGCGTTCAAGGGCGACGTGCTCATCATCACCAATCTCAAGGAGCTCAAGGGCATCCGCGCGCTGCCGGACGGCAGCGTGGAGATCGGCGCCTGCACGACCTCGGCGGAGATCGCCCGCTCGCCCATCGCGCCCGAGCTTTTGAAGGACGCCGCGTCCCGCATGGGCGCGATCGCCCTGCGCAACAGCGCGACCATCGGCGGCAACATCGGCAACGCGTCCCCCAAGGGCGATATGCCCCAGCCGCTCATCCTGATGGACGCGGAGGTGGTGCTCACGAGCGTGGACGGCGAGCGCCGCATGCTCGTGGACGATTACATCATTGCCACCAAAAAGACCGCGCTGCGCGAGGACGAGATCATCACGAAGGTCATCATCCCCAAGCAGGACTTCACCCACACTTTCTTCCGCAAGATCGGTATGCGCCGTGCGAACGCCATCTCCAAGCTGACGCTTTCCGCCGCCGCCATCGTCCGTGACGGCGTGTTGGTCGATTTCCGCGCCTCCTCCGGCGCGGCGGGCCCCAAGGTCGCCCGCTCCCGTAAAGCGGAGGAGCTGCTGATCGGCAAAAAGGTCAGCGAGCTTCACACCTGTAAGGAAGAATTCCTTGACGCATGGAACGCGGTCATCAGCCCGCACGCCATGCCCGAATACCGCAGAAACACCACGCGCAGAATGCTCGCGTTCTTCATCGACGCGCTCGAAGCCGGCCATGCGCCCGGCCGCGTGGATATTCAGGAATAAAAGGGAGGCAATGCTATGATCTACCATCCCCGGACCCCGCAGGAGGCTGTGAACCTCCGCAAGGAGCACGCCGACACGGCGGTCTATCTTGCCGGCGGCACCGATGACCTCCGCCTCGGCGGCGCTGCCGAGGGCAAGGACCTCATCGACATCACCGGCTTCGACTTCAACACCATCACCGAGAAGGACGGCAAGGTCTATATCGGTGCGCTCTGCACTCTACAGGACGTGATCGAGAGCGAGCTTGTCCCGGCATTTATTAGGGAGGCCGCCGGCTTCTGCGCCTCCTTTGCCAAGCGAAACAGTGCGACGGTCGGCGGCAACCTCGGTCTGCGCCGCTCCGACAGCTATCTTGCCGCCGCGCTGACCGCGGCGGACGCGGTGCTCAAATCCATCACGCTGCACGGCGAGCAGGACAAGCCCGTCGGCGAATACCTGCAAAGCGACTGCAAGCGTCTGATCGAGTATGTCGTGGTCGATAAAGACCGTACCGGCTCCGTCAAGCGCTTCGGCAACACCTCGTCGAGCCACGCGACGCTCATCGCCGCCGAGAGCGGCGGCATCTACGCGCTGAGCGTGCAGGGCAGCGGCCTTGTCTATGGCACGACGCCGGACATTGCCGAGCAGGTCACCTATGTCGACGACCTGACCGGCAGCGCCGCCTATAAGAAGTATCTGGCGGGCATTGTTTTCACACTCGGGAGGTAAGGGCGATGGAACTGAAATGCAAGATCAACGGCGAAGAGGTGACCCTCCGCGCCGAACCCACCGCAAGACTGCGTGATGTTTTGTACCGTGCCGGTTACCGCAGCGTCCGCGACAGCGACGACGCCGAGGGCTTTGCCGGCAGCGATACCATCGTCTTCAACGGCAAGCTCAAATACGCGAACTTCATCCTGTTCTATCAGGCCGAGGGCGCGGAGATCCGCACCGCCGAGAGCCTGCTGAACGGGCGCGAGCTCAACAACGTGCAGAAGGCCATGGTCGCCGCGGGTATCGTGCAGAGCGCGTACAACGCGCCCGCTGCCGCACTCATTCTGACCTGGCTGCTCGAGCAGAAGCCGAACCCCACCCGCGAAGAGATCAAGGATGCGCTGACGAGCATCTTTATCCGCGACGCGGGCTATGAGCATTATTATCTCGCCGTCAAGCTCGCGACCGAGCTGCGCGACTTTGGCGAATTCCGCAGCGAGATCGCCCCGTCCTTCCGCCCCAGCCTGGAGGTCGTCGGCAAGCCCTGCGGCAAGATCGACGGCGCGGCGCTGGTCTCCGGCGAGCCGGTGTTTGTCGAGGACAAGGTGCCCGAGAACGCATGGTGCCTGCACGTCCTGCGTAGCCCCTTTGCCAGCGCCTACATCAAGTCCATCGACACGAGCGAGGCGGAGAAGCTGCCCGGCGTCGCCGCCATCCTTACCGCGTACAATACGCCGGAGACGCACTATATGCAGGCCGGTCAGGGCAATCCCGAGCCGTCTCCGCATGACCGGCGGCTCTTCAATCTGAAGGTGCGCCATGTCGGCGACCGCGTCGCGGGCATCATCGCCCGCACGCCGGAGATCGCCGATCAGGCCGCCGCGCTTATCAAGGTCGAGTATGAGCCGCAGGGCGCGGTCTACACGGTCGAGGAGGCCATGGCAGAGGGCGCGCCGCTCGTCCACAACGGCGAGGTCATCTACAACGCGGGCGCGCCCGCGGACCTCGCGGAGTACAATAAGCTCGCGGGCGACAAGCGCGAGGGCAAGGTCGTCTACCAGTTCCCGCTGGGCGCGGACATCCATAAGAACATCGCCGCCTCCAACAAGGGAGGCATCGGCGATATGGAAAAGGGCTTCGCCGAGGCGGACGCCATCGTGGAGCGCACCTACCAGACCAGCCAGATCCAGCACACGCCGCTCGAGCCGCACGTCTGCTACGCGCATATCGAGGGCGGGCGTCTGGTGCTCAACTGTGCCACGCAGGTGCCGTACCATGTGCGCCGCATCGTCAGCTGGGTGTGCGGCATTCCCGAAAATAAGATCCATGTCATCAAGGAGCGCGTCGGCGGCGGCTACGGCAGCAAGCAGGACATTCTGGTGGAGGACCTGACCGGCTACGCCGCATGGGTCACCGGCAAGCCCGTCTACTACCGCAACACCCGCGCCGAGGAGTTCTACGCCAACTCCACCCGTCACCCCATGCGCGTGAAGGTGAAGATGGGCGGCAAGAAGGACGGCACGATCACCGCGCTCTTTATGGAGGTCTGCGCCAACACCGGCCCGTTCGGCAACCACTGCCTGACCGTTCCGATGAACAGCTGCTCCAAGACGCTGCCGCTCTTCGCCGTGGACAACATGGCGTATGATCTGAAGGTCTTTTACACCAACACGCCGCCCGCAGGCGCGTATCAGGGCTACGGTACGCCGAAGGGCACCTATGGCATCATGATGGCGATGGCGGAACTGGCGGACAAGCTGGGCGTGGACTACCGCACGATGGTGGAAAAGAACCACGTCAGCGAGGGCTATATGCTTGAGATCCTCAAGGGTCTCGGCGAGGGCCGCGAGGGCAATGTCGTTCCCGTCGGCTCCTGCGGTCTGGACGAGGCCATTGCCAAGGGCTGCGACATGATCGAGTGGGGCAAAAAGGAAGTCTCCGACGATCCCGACTGGAAGATCGGCAAGGGCTTTGCCATGATCATGCAGGGCAGCGGTCTGCCCGGCTTGGACCATGCCGAGGCCATCGCCAAGCTGGAGACGGACGGTACGGTCATTCTCAACAGCGGCGGCGCGGACCTTGGCACGGGACTTGACACCATCTCCGCCAAGGCGGTGAAGGAGGTCCTCAAGCTCCCGATGGAGAAGATCACGGTCGTGTCCGGCGATACCGACTCCTGCGTGTTTGATACCGGCGCTTACGCCTCCTCCGGCACGTTCTTCAGCGGCAACGCCTCGCTGCTGGCGGCGAAAAAGCTCAAGGAGAAGATTTTGGCAGAGGCCGCTTTGCAGATGAACGAAAAGGTCGAGGATCTGGACGTTCGCGCACCCGGCGAGGTCTATTCCAAGACGAGCGGCAAGGCGCTCACCTACGGCGAGCTGTCCCACGCGGCGATCGCGGGCGACGGCCGCGGGCAGATGGTCGCGCACGGCAGCTATGTCACCACGGCCTCCTCCGTGCCCTACGGCGCGCACTTCGCGCAGGTGGCGGTCAACGTCAGGACCGGCGAGATCAAGGTGCAGAAGTTCTACGCCCTGCAGGATGCCGGCACGCCCATCAATCCCGAGATCGCGCTGTGCCAGATGTACGGCGCCGCGATGAAGTCCATCGGCCACACCCTCTATGAGGATATGAAGCTGGATGAGAACGGCAAGTGCATCAACGCGAATCTGACGGATTACGGCGCGCCGATGATCGGCGAAGCGCCCGAGGATTTCAAGTCCGTGCTGATCGACGTCAACGACGACTTCGGTCCCTTCGGCGCGAAGTCCATCTCCGAGATCGCCTGCAACGGCGCGGCGCCCGCCATCGGCATCGCCATTCACGACGCCTGCGGTGTGTGGATGCGCTCCTGGCCGATGACGCCGGAGAAGCTGCTGCACGAGCTTGGCAGGATCTGAACGACTCGCATCGTAAAAAAGGATTGAACCGAAAACAAAATGGTGCTATACTTTCTATAGCACCATTTTGTTTTGCGATAAAGGAGGAGTCCTTATGGTCATTACCGTTGGAAGACAGTACGGAAGCGGCGGCCGCGAGATCGGCACGGCGCTGGCGAACAAGCTCGGCATCGCTTATTACGACGATCTGCTGCTCAAGAAGGCGGCGGAGGAAAGCGGCCTTTGTGAGGAGCTGTTCCACAGCTTCGACGAGCGCCCCAAGAGCTTTCTCTATTCCATTGCGATGGACCCGTATTCCTTCACCATGCACCATGTGACGCCCAAGGGCAGCATCGAGCAGCAGGTGTATCTTGCGACCTATGACACCATCAAGAAGCTCGCGGACAAGGGCCCCTGCGTTCTCATCGGCCGCTGCGCGGACTACGCGCTCAAGGACCGTGACGATGTGATCAACATCTTCGTTTCCGCGCCGCTCGAAAGCCGCATCAAGCGTGTGGCCGCGCGCAACAACATCTCCGAGGCGGAGGCGAAGGAGCGCATCAAGAAGACGGACAAATCCCGCGCATCGTACTATAATTACTATTCCTCGAAGGACTGGGGCGAAGCCAAGAGCTATGACCTGTGCATCGACTCGTCGCTTCTCGGCATCGAGGGGACGGTCTTACTGCTTGAGGAGCTGGTGAAGCTCAAGGGCATGAAGTAAAAACAGAAAATGAAAAAGGGAGCTTTGCGCTGCGGCGCAAAGCTCCCTTTTTCGCAATAATGTTACTTGTCCTCTTCCAGCTTTTCCAGACCCGCGCGCAGCGCGTTGAAGGCGGCGGGCAGGGAGGAAATGCTGTTTTCGGCGCGCCGAAGCTCGCCGGTCACATTGATGCAGGTATTGCCGAGCGTCGAAAGCACGCTGTCGCAATGGGCGCGGCAGTCGCCGATCATGGCGGCAAGCCGCTCGTGGACGCCGCGCTCGTACTCCTCGGCGCGCTGGTGCGCGTCGAGCTCAATGCCGGCAAGCTTCAGGCCGTGCATGAACTGAGAGTAAGAGATGTCGTTCAGGCGAGCAGCAGCGTTGATACGAGTGATCCAAAGAGAACGGATCTCGCGCTTCTTGTTGCGTCGATCACGATACTGATACTGCAGGGAGTGCTGGACCTGCTCTTTAGCAGCCTTGTACGTACGCGAAGAGGCACCGTAGTAACCCTTCGCACGAGACATAACGGTACGGCGCTTCTTCTTGGCGGCAACAGCGCGCTTAATACGTGCCATGTTCTATCAACTCCTAGACGGTAAAACGAAAAACGGGAACGCGAACTTAGGCGAGACGCGACTTGATGACCTTGCGGTCGGCAGCGGCGATCTCGGTCTCCTGACGGAAGCCACGCTTACGCTTGGTGGACTTCTTGCTCAGGATGTGGCTCTTGAAAGCCTTGGCGCGCATGAGCTTACCGGTACCGCTGCGGCGGAAACGCTTCTTGGTGCCGCTGTGGGACTTCATCTTAGGCATGAACTTCTCCTTAATCGGTTACAAAGACTATTTCTCGGGTGCTTCCTCGGTGGCCTCCGTATCGAAGGCGCCCTTGATGGGAGCGAGGAGCATGAGCATGTTACGGCCTTCGAGCTTAGGAGCCGACTCGACCGTAGCAAACGGTTTAAGATCCTCAGCAAGACGCTCGAGCACGTTAAGACCCTGCTCCGGATGCGCCATCTCACGGCCACGGAAGCGGACGGAGACCTTGACACGGTTGCCGTCGGCAATGAATTTCTGGGCGTTTTTGAGCTTGGTGTTGAAATCGCCCACGTCAATGCCCGGAGACATCCGGATCTCCTTGATCTCCACCACATGCTGA
>ENA-ORMX01002250-ORMX01002250.1-human-gut-metagenome-genome-assembly--contig:-NODE-2250-length-11360-cov-39.352853_pt1 | contig 11360 bp, 5 predicted proteins | sample MGYA00242108_ERZ509007 | MGnify/ENA primary metagenome ERZ509007 (study PRJEB26280, sample SAMEA2338745) | human gut metagenome | biome: human gut; feature: human-associated habitat; material: faeces...
GCAGATTATTTTCGCTTCTGTATCATATTAGGCGCGTAGTTGCGGATTTGAGGTTATCAATTTTCTAAACTTATATAAATATGAAAAAATATATATTTTTAGCAGCTTCAGCATTAGCGCTTGCAAGCTGTTCTAGCGACGATTTCCTCGGTGAAAATCCAGGGAACAACCCTAGTTATGCCCAAACTGCCATCAGCTTCGGTGGTACTACAGGCAAGATTTCTCGTGCGGATAAGGAAGGTACAGAAGCTGCAGAAGCACTTGGCAGCAACTTTATTGTATTTGGTACCAAAAAACTCAGCGATACAGAAACTCAGATCGTATTTAAAAATTATCAGGTTAAATATGCAACTAATAAGTGGGAATATTCAACTCTAGAAAATCAGTCTCTCAAGTATTGGGATTATTCAGCTTCTCAGTATGATTTCATCGCCTACTCATTAGGAAAAGGAACAACAAAAGCTACAGCTACAGATATTACAGAAAATGGCTATACTCTTACAGGTACGGAAGAGCAGCTTGCAAACTGCTATATAGCAGATAAAGTAATAGTTAAGAAGGGTGACTATAATAAAAACGTAACCCTCACATTCCATTCTTTGGCATCAAAAGTAACTATAGGAATCTATGAAACCATTCCTGGATATTCTGTAAAAGATGTTAAGTTCTATACTAGTGAAACAGACGCAACTCCTAGTACAACACCAACTCTTTACACTACAGCGAACACCATTCCAACAAATAGTACAGCATACAATATGACTATTTCTTATGCAAACGGTGCAACAACTCCAACCGTAACATTAGCATCAGAGGAAGAAAAAACAACAAAGATTGCATTCGGCGAACTGGGAACTGGAAATCTTGCAACAGACAGAACTTCAGCAACAAAGCCAACTGACCCTACAAGAATACTTCCAGCCAATGCTGGAGAATTGACACTCAAAGTAGATTACACTCTTGTATCTACTGATGGTTCAAATGAGACAATAAAAAATACAGGAGCAACTGCAAAGGTTCCTGCAGAATATACAAACTGGCAGGAGAACTATATCTATACATATATTTTTAAAATTACAGAGAACACCAATGGTTCTACTGGGGGGTCAGGTGGAACAGCAGGTCTTCATCCTATCGTCTTCGATGCTGTCGTAAAAGAGAATCAATCAAATTCTCAGACTACAGAGACCGAAATCAAAGATGGCGAAAACACTACACAAAACATCACAAACAAAGGAAATTAATAAGTTTATCGTTGAATGCATAAACATATATTTATCATATCAGCTCTAGCTATATGCCTGTTATCCTGCTCCACTCCGGAGCAGGATGACTTGCTTATACCTGAACCTTTAAAAGGAAGTATTTCTTTTGGAGGAAATAGCGGAACATGGCAAGATGCACCAACTACCCGTGCAGAAGAAACAGGACTGGAAAACATTTCCAAATCCTTCAAAGTATGGGGATATAAAACCATAGAGGGAAATAACACCAACGGATTCGACCATTACCAAAACGTAATGGATGGATATCTCGTCAAATGGACACAACAAACCGCCAATACAACCTCCAGCAATACTGCCGATTGGGAATACGTGGGTATTCACAACGACCAACCAAACACTCATCAAACTATCAAATACTGGGACTATTCCGCTACCAGCTATCGCTTCTTCGCCTATAGCATTCCAACAACAGCAGCAGGAAATAGCACAGCCCCATCTTTCTCGGGACCTCTAACAACAGAAGGTTCCACCTATCTCCATGCCTCCTTCTCTATACCATTCAATTACGACAAGGATGCAACCAACGTTTCTACCCCTTATATCTCCGACCTCTGGATGTCAGACAACCAAAACTTCGAAAACAGGAAATACGGGGCATGCGTAAAACTCACCTTTGCCCCTATCATCACAAAGGTAAGATTCAAATTCAATTATCAGGCAGAAAGTCAGGTCTCCATTACAAACATCTCATTCCGAAATGTAAATGATGTACCTTCTCCAACATCGGGAAATATCATCATCACCTACCCTATTACAGGTATGGATACCCAAGCTTCCTATATTTGGGAGACCACAGGAACAGAGACCGAACCCATCAATTTCACTATTCCTTATGAAGAAGAAGGCGATTTGAACCATCAAACCACCACAAGAAAGAAATGGTATTTCGTTCCACCATTGGGAGACAGTAAGACAACACAGCAAAGTGCTTACATCATTACAGCAGACATCACCGGCAAGAAAGCCACAGCCACCGTTCCCGCAGAATTCATGCAGTGGAAGGCAGGCTATCAATATACATACATCTTTAAAATAACAGAAGCAGGAACCAACATTGCCTTCACCAATATGCAGGTGGAGAAATGGGTGGAAACTCCTATTAAAAATAATGGCGGTACCGAAGACTGGTAACGCCCCACATGACTCATTATGAAGAATAAAAAACTGATGATACCCCTCTTTGCCTTCCTCGCAAGTCTCACTGCCTGCGAAAGCAATGACCTGCCTATTCAGCACGCAGACAGTTACCGATACATCACCTTTGCTGCACAGACACAAAAGATGATGACACGTGCTGATGACAGATATGAAAGCTATGACCCGGTTCTGCGAATGCACCCACTCAACATGGGCGTCTTCGGCTATTACAACTTTGCCACTCATAACTTTGAAGCCACAGACACGGAGATGGGAGACGAAAACCACGCCATCTTTGCCAATACCCAGGTAGATTACAATCAATCGACCAAGATCTGGAGCACCAAGGAAGAAAAGCAATGGGATGCTTACCCAGACAGCAACTTCGACTTCTTCGGATATATGCCGCATTCTGAATCAGCAACCCTAAGTAAGCCATCGGCAACAGAAAGTACCTATCTCCTGACGATTCCTTTCTCCATGCCAACCATAAATGGCACCCCATCCCCTATCCTTGCTCAGAAAGATTTAAGACAGGCGCCAATCATCTGCGCCAAACCAGAACATAAGGGAAGTACAACGGCAGGAGGTTCGGATGCAACCTTTGAACGAGTAGTTACTTTCCTCTTCGACCAGACGTTGACGGGCTATAACCTCAACTTCCAACTGGACCAGAAGATGAATGCTATCCGACACTTCCGCATCAAGGGTGTCAAGATTTACGGCAAAGGACAGAACGACGAAGGTCTGGCAACGGGAGGCAACGTAAGCCGCAGCTATACCTGGAGTAACAATGAGTGGACGGCAAAAGCCATCCAATGGAGCAATCTGAAGAAGGTAGATATAACGGAAGAAAACGCCATCCAACTGGCAAAGGACGAAAATTCAGAAGCCCCATTTACTCCGGTAGCCAACGAATCAATGGATATCGATGACAGCAAGTATCATCGTTGGGGCACCACCTTCTATGCCATTGCCGATGTCTCTTTCGTACCCACCGTCGCCGTCACCTACGATGTAATTCTGAAAGATGAAAACGGAGAAACGGTGACCCGTAAGGACGTAACCTCTACCATCATTTTGGGAAATAGATATTTCGAAACACTCAATCCTACCAATACGGCAGCGATTTATAACATCAATATCCTCATCCAGCCAAGATATCTCTATGTACTGGCAGACCAGGATGCCTATACGGGTCATCTGCTGATACAATAATATACATTCCAATCATTCGCTTTATATATGAACAAAAATATACAAAAACGCATTCAGAGAGGACTCAATCATATAGCCCTTTTAGTCTTCCTGATAATACAAGGAAGCCAGATAGCCTGGGCACAGAACGCCCAGGACGAAAAATTGCTGTATTCCACCGATTTCACGGAATGGAATGACATTGATCGTAAAACAACCATCAATAAAACCGTAACTCAATGGACGGATTATAGCAATGAAGAACTCACCTTCACCCTTAATGGTGTGGGTGTTGACCCAAAAGGTACGAATTCAAAAATCCCGAAATATACCGGTTACCTGATAACCGCCAAATATACAGGAGAATACAGCAAGAGCGAACCGAGTGTCATAACCTCAAAATTAAATAGCATTACGAGAATCGTACTGACTCAGGCTGCTACTGGAGGCGAACGTGGTATCAAGGTATCTGTCAAGGGAGAAGGAGAAGAGAATTGGGTACTTCTCCATAACAAATCCATTAAAACCGCCAAGGGTGAAGTGCTCGATCTCAAGGACATAAACCGCACCAACTGCCAAATCAAGTTTGAAACCCTGAACCTTGGTCAAAACGCATATATCGTAGACCTCAAAATCTACGGTAAAGCTACTGGCAGCTCAAATGGAATCAAAATGCTGACCTTTGAACCCCAAGAGGGCATCATCGGCAAATATCCGACCAAGATAAAATGTGACAAGGACGGAAATGCCGTCATGCCATCGGGCAATACGTTCTCCAAGCCGGGCTATACCTTTGAATCCTGGACAGATGGAACCAACGATTATACACCTGGCAACTCATATAACTTTACCACCAATGTTACTCTCAAACCGAAGATGAGGGCAAACACTTACCATCTATACGACAACAACGAGGAAGCAACCATTGTATGGAGTTTCGACCGTACCGAAGCTCCTGCACTCAATATATACAGCGAACATACACAAAAGGATTTATCATATACCCGTCCTATAACCATCCATATAGATGGAAATACAGCAGAAACGCAGGATGTGGCGCTGAATATCAATACGAAATCAGGAAAAATAGAGAATACCGATGAGCGCATGAATACTCTCAGCGGAAAAGGAGCACTGGTGAAAAACGGTACTCAATTCTCTCTTCCTGCCATGTATGGTATGACAGTAACCGTCACGGCTTCCAGCAAAGTGGATACTGAGAACGGTGGACTGCCGACTATCTTCGGAACAGAAGATAATCAAGTTCAGATCAAACTGAAAGATACTGCCAATCAGGATTCTCTGATACTGAAAGACGCTGTAGTATCAGAGGATGGTAAAACCGTGACCTTTACCTACAAGGGAGACGAATCTACCATCACCCTGACGCCTTACGTGAATCAAGGTTCAAAGGCAGACAACTGGTTCTTTGAATCCATCACTGCTACCTATCCGCAGCTGGCAAACTTCAGCTACACCAACACCATCTCGAATCCAGATGCAACTAATTTCCCTAACGAAAAGGTAGAGAATGCTTGTGAAACGAAAGTGACGCTGGAAGGTGACACCAAGAGCGCTCATGCCAATACCGGTGGACACTACGTAACTGGTGAAAAGCTCACCATTACCCCTACACCGAAATACGGATATGATTATACCGGAATCAAGATAGGCGAAACCACCTATACGGCTTCACCTTACGAATATACCGTTCAGAAAGGTGAGAACAAGCTGGAAGTTATCTATAAAAGAAAAGTATTGCATAAGATAACCCTCAAGTCATCAGAAGCCGAACTCGGAACGGTCTCCATCGAACCGAAATATGATAACTTCTACAGCGAACAGGGAAAGCTGGGAGATATTACTCATATAGAAAGTTGGTATACACCAGAAACCAAGGTGACAGTGACTGCCGAAGCGGCTACCAACTATATCGTAGACTACTGGATGGATGGCAAGGATAGAAAAGATGTGGGAGAAACCTATTCTTTCACAACCAACGACCAGGACCGTACCATCATCGCCCACTTTAAAGAGGGAAAGATAGGTAGTGTAATATTCAACATTGACAATGTCCGTGTCAACGGTGAGAAAGAAAAAGGCAAGTTTCAAAATGCCATCAGCATCAAACCGGACGATATGCTCAACGTCCGCTCCTTTACCATCCCTACCAACTATACCCTCTTCAAGAGCATCAAAGATGATGGAACAGCATCTGAAAAGGAATATACCCTCAAATATTGGGTCAAGCTGGGTGATGATACAAACAAGCACTACGAACTGGGCAATACCTATTCCTTCAGCACGGAAGGAGAAACCATCACTCTGGTTCCGGTATTCGAAGAGAACTCTTCCACCCAGGACAACCGTGTCAACGATCCTCTCATCCGATATGACTTCGCCAGAAAAGTGAAGGAATATGAAGACGCTTCTACAGAGTCTTCAACAGATCCTTCAACGAAAGAAGCCAGAAAGGTAAGCGCTCAAACCGTGAATATCGGAAAGAACAAGCAGATGTTCTGGACCTCAAAAGTATGGGTGAAAGTGCGTGAAAATAGTGTAGATTCGGAACACTGGAGAGATGTAGCCCTCTGGTGCGATACAGGCAAGAAGGGATATATCAGAAACGAACAGTTTGATAACTGGTGTGCCTTCGGACCGGGTACAACCTTCTGGTTTCCATCCGGTACAGGAACCAAGGTTTCCCTCATGTCGTATTCCAAGATTACCACAACGACGATAGACGATTCTGTTCCTACGCTCGACAGAGAACGTACCAACATCGAACGAAAGAAGGTGGGATTACCTTCACTCGAAGAAGAGGAGAAGGGAGCTGAATCCTATATGTATGTCTATACACATACCACCCAAAGCCCGGATCTCCGAGCAGCTATCAAAATTGGAGATGACTACTCCTACTACCAGTGGCTGGAAATCAAGATGCTTGCAGCCAACTGGGTAACCCTGCATGCTGCAACCAATGACGACTTGCGTGGCATCATCAAGGATATCCAACTGGTTACAACTGATGGAAACCACGAACTCAAAAAGCTGGAAGATGGCGGTCTAGCATTCCATAAGGGTGAACGCGTCAGAATAACGCTCAACAGAAAGAAGGGATATGAACTAGACAAGATTCTTGACCTCAATACACTGGATGAGAACGGAGAACCGCTTGTCCTGTTGGAGATGAATGACGACGGTACAACCAAGCATTCTGTCTTTGATCTCAAGAAAACAGAGAACTATCAGACGGGAAAGGATCACTATCTCACATCCGACAGTATCCGAACCCAATATGTATTGGAAGGCAACATCACCAACCACCGCAATCTGCAAGTCTGCTTCAAAGAGATGAAGAATACCTATTACATCACCTACAATGCCGGAAATCAGGCAGAAGGTACTTCTCCGGAGGCAACATGGGTGGAAGCCGGTGACCTGTTTGTCGTTCCTAAGAACAAAACCCTTTACTTGGAGGGTAACACGCTCCACCATTGGGTGGATGGTGCAGGAAATGAATATAAAATAGGTGAAGCCTACAAGGCTCCAGAGAAATTCATCCGTATGTTCCCGGTATTTGAGCCGAATAAATTCAATATCCTCAACCTCAGTGGGGATGCTACGGCAACCTGGCATTTCGCTAAAAACGATGGTGCACCAACCATCAACTATGAGGGAACAAAGGGTATTCTCGTTACGCAGCTGGTAGCAGATGGAAAGAGTATCGATCTCAAGATTACCCTGGATGGTAGTAAAGGTAAATTCAACAACGTATCGAATACGGATCATCCGGAACGAATACAGATTAATGCCGGCTCTGTCGTTGAATTCCCATCTACACCTGGATGTGAGGCAAAATGGACGGCAACGGAAGACGGCAAGAAGTTGACGATAGCCGGACAAACCGTTACACTCACCAATACAGAAGCATCAGTGACCTGCTCGGGGGAAACAGTCATCCAGAAGGTAGAATTCAATCAGGGAGACGGTGCCTACAGTAAGAGTTTCAGCGTGACATACAAGCCGCAAAACGATACAAAGCCAACCATAGAATCTCTGACCTGCAATGGTACAACTTTAAAGGCTACAGAGATTCAGAACATGATGAGCGGTACTGACAATTGCGTCACCTTCACAGTAAGTCCATGGATCAATGACAATAATACAATACCGGAGGTTACCGGTACAGCCACAAAGAACGGTAGCGTTACAGTGACCAAGGCAACCGTTCTTTCGCCAGAATGCGTGGCTACCGTCAAGACACAGAGCGGTATTGTCGTGGAGACCTATCCTATCAAATTCAAATTTGATACGCCTACGCTTGCTCCTACATTAAATAAGATGACAGTAAATGGTACTACCTATACCGGAAATACCATCGAACTCAACGATGTTCCAAGAAGTGGTGTCATCAAGCTGAACTTCAACCGTCCGATGAAAGCCACCAACTATCAGTATGGAGATGTTACTTCTTCTACAGCCATCGGCAAGGAACAGATCATTAAATATTGGGATTTGCCTTCAGAAGGAACTGTAACTTTAAAGATTACGCCAACCGGGGACATCTACGGAGGTGCTTATGGACAGGAAATCACCCTTACCCTGCATGTGGCGAAAGAAGATACCCGTTATCACCGACACAACTTCGACTTTATCGTAGGCAAGAATGGAAACATGGATGCAGCCATCAAGGCGGCAAACGAAAATACCAAGACTGATCACCGTTACTATATCTTCGTTCCGGATGGCGAATATCAGCTGACAGGAAATACGACGATTTCCTTTTCAGAAGATCCGGTAGATGAGAACGGAAAGCCTCGTAAGGATATGAACGGAAAGAATAACGGTAAGACGGAAATCACAAAGTCGAACATCTCTCTTATCGGACAGAGCAAGGAAGGCGTTAAGATATGGAACCATCCGGTAGTGGAAGGTATCAGCTATACGGCAACCATCCAACTGAATAAAAAAGCAAACGACTTCTATGCACAGGATCTTACCCTGGAGAACCAATTTAACTATTGGGGAGCTCATGATGGTTCCGGTGGTGCAGGTCGTGCTGTTGCATTCTGCGACCAAGGCAACAGAAACGTTCTGAAGAATGTGGCACTCATGAGTTGGCAAGATACCTATGTCTCTTCCAACGCCAATGCAGACTATCGCGGCTATTTCGAGAATTGCGACCTGGCGGGTGTGGTAGACTGGATTTGCGGAAATGGCGACATCTGGTTTGAGAAATGTAATCTCATCCTTCGTGACCGAACAGGTAACAATATCGCAGCTCCTAGCACAGAAGATACTCAGGCATGGGGATATGTCTTCAACAACTGTATCATCAGACCGGAGACCGACCAGCCAACGCAGCTTAAAGGCAATGACTGGACCCTGGCGCGTCCTTGGGAACATTCGCCGGCATGTACCTACCTCAATACGAAGATGTATACCCAGCCACGAAGTTACGGCTGGAACAGAATGACCGCAGGAAAGGTAGTAAGATTCCACGAATACAACAGTGTGGATGGTTCTGATACACAAATCCCATTGGAAACCCGTTCACTTGCCGCCTGCTCACCGGCTCCTGGTTCCGACGACTGCATCCTGACGGCTGCCGAAGCTACTGGTTACAACATCCGCAACGTAATGGGTGGTAACGATGCCTTCGAACCGCAGGAACTCTGCAAGCAGATTGATGCCCTATCGGGCTTGCAATCAAAAAAAGACGACGAAGAAGAAGATAAGGAAAAGGTAGATACAGAGAATCACATCATCTGGATAGACAATCTGGTACTGGATGATGACAAACTGCAATGGAATGACCAGAAAGAAGCACTCTGCTACTTCCTCTTCAAACTGGATGAGAATGGAAAGTGGAAATATCAGACGAATGTAACTGATTGCTTTGTCAACCTTACCCAATACGGTTCAGGTGATTATTGCGTTCGTGCAGCCAACCAACGAGGAGGTCTTGGTGCAGCCACCCAAGCAATCCATTATACACTAGTTGATACCTACGAACTGGTTATCAAGAAGGTGGAAGGCTATAAAGAAGACGGTGTTGATTATGGATGGAGCACCATCTGTCTGCCATTCAATGCAAAAGTACCTGAAGGAGTCAAGGCCTATGCGGCAACAGCTCATAATTCCAACAATGAGACGGACATCATCAGGGATTTCACGATGACGCTGACAGAAGTGAATATCATCAATGCCAACAAAGGATATGTGGTGTATGGTCCTGTAGGTTCCAACTACTTCCACCCCACTTCTCGTGAAAGCAATGAAGCTACCATCTTGAAGGGTAACCCTACGTCGGAATATATATCTTCCGACAACAACAACGGTTACGTCTTGTCATACAAGAGTACCTGGGGATTAGGTTTCTACAAGTACACAGGCTCGCAGTTATCGCCCTACCGTGCGTGGTTGCCACAGAACATGGTGAGCAAGAGTAATAGTGAGAATCTGGCTTTGGGCAAGCAGGCCATCCATCTGGTCTTTGCTAAAGGCACTTCCGGTATTCTCCCTCCTACTATCCAGGGAGACCAGGAAGAAGAAAAGCTCTTCAACCTCTCTGGTCAGCCAGTAGGCAAAGCCGCCAAGGGTCTTGTCATCAGCCGGAAGAAAGGAAAGTTTATCAAGAGATAAATCAATTCTTTAGCTTATTGCTCCAATAAGCTATTGGGAAACAGACAAAGAGGGTGTGCCATAAAATTATGACACACCCTCTTTGTCTTTTGTATACTATTGATATGTTGTTGGAAAAGATAGTATATGTTTTTAAGATATATAGCTTCTCTGGCCGCACAACAGCTGTTGTGCGCTTGCATATCAGCTGTTGTGCGCTCGTACATCAGGTGATGTGCATGCGGTAGTCAACAGTTATGCACCAACTGTATCTAAGCTTATGACACGGTCTTTTTTACGGCCATTGTTGAACAACCGGCTAAGGTTAAGTTCTTATTTGAAGAGCCCGAAGAGTTCAGCATCTATCAGATCGGTCACCTTACGGAAGTCTTCAGGATTCTCACCAAACTCCAGATTGTCACCATCAACGATGATGAGGCGACCCTTGTAACTCTTGATCCATTCTTCGTAACGGCTGTTCAAGCCCTGGAGGTAGTCGATGCGGATACTCTTCTCGAAGTCTCTGCCTCGCTTCTCAATGTGCTTGACAAGCGTTGGGATACTGCTCTTGATGTAAATCATCAGGTCAGGGAGCTTTACCAGACTAATCATCAGATCAAAGAGATCGGTATAATTATCGAAATCCCTATCGCTCATCTTACCGAGGTCATGAAGATTAGGAACGAAGATGCGGGCATCCTCGAAGATAGTACGGTCCTGTACGATGGTCTGTTCTGAACGGGAGATTTCCACGACATCATGGAATCGCTTGTTCAAGAAATAGATCTGAAGATTGAACGCCCAGCGTTCCATATCCTGATAAAAATCAGCCAGATACGGATTATTATCTACCGGTTCGAAGTTTGCCTTCCAACCATATCTTTTGGCAAGCATCTTGGTTAATGTAGTCTTGCCGCTACCTATATTTCCTGCTATTGCTATATGCATCTTTTTTACTTTGAACGTTGAACTTTGAGCTTTGAACTTTATGATTAGTTCTTCTTGCTTTTACTTTTTTACCTTTTTACCCTTTTACTTTTTTACCTTTAAGAAAAGAGGCCGAAGAGCTTGGCATCAATCTTATCGATGATGTCACCAAACTGCTTGGGGTTG
>ENA-ORMX01002251-ORMX01002251.1-human-gut-metagenome-genome-assembly--contig:-NODE-2251-length-11359-cov-4.823337_pt1 | contig 11359 bp, 10 predicted proteins | sample MGYA00242108_ERZ509007 | MGnify/ENA primary metagenome ERZ509007 (study PRJEB26280, sample SAMEA2338745) | human gut metagenome | biome: human gut; feature: human-associated habitat; material: faeces...
ATGACAATTTTGAGTCCGACAAGCGATTTATTGAAACAGTTGCGGAATTAAGGATTTATTGTTTTAATGTTCTATTAAACTTCTAGGTTTCGCATGTCTTTCGCTCGGCTTTTTCGCTTACCAAGCAAGAACTATCAGTATGCTGTATACGTGCGAAACGTCAGCTAACTACCTTGATACAAAGAAAAGCCTTAGCCTATGTGCTGACTCCTGATGCGCCACTCGTTGGGGTAGAGGTTGTTGCTGCGGTTGCCAATGTTTTTGACAAAGCCCAGTGGCAACCCTTCGTAGGCCACGAGCACGAAGCCTATGGGCGACCCCTCAGGCAGCGTGATGGCTTCGCGTCGAAGATAAGTGAGCGCTGTGCTAAGGTTGATGTTGACGACGGGGTAGGCCGATGTGTTGAGCATTGCCGATAGCGCCAATGATTGGTCGGGTATGAGCGCTTTGCCTTTTTGTGTGCCCACCATTACGCCCGCCAGCATCACCTTCAGCGTTTTCAGTGCTTCGCGCACCACGGGTATGAAAGGTTTCCGCACGGCCATCAGGCGGTCGGCATCTATCAGCCAGTCAAACGATTCGGCCTGAAGCAGTGGTATCTCTTTAGGTAGCGCCATGCAGGGTGCTGTGCTGTCGCCTTTGCGTTTTTTGTCTTTACGCTTTTCTTTTTCAAGCTTGCGTTTTTCTTCAATGCGGGTGCCAGGCTTGCGTATGGCTGCCATAAATAGCCCTTCGCCTTGGCTGAAGCCTGGTATAAATCGGCAGCAAGGTAGGTCTCCCCATAGTGCTGGCGTAATGTTCCAATCGGGTAGGGTGTTGATGGGCAGCACTTCGCCCCCCAACTCTTCTGTTATCCACAATAGGTTCTTCTCGTCTTCCTCGGCATTGAAGGTGCAAGTAGAGTAGATGAGCAGTCCGCCTGGTTGCAAACATTGCCATGCATCGGCCACAATGTCGCGTTGCAGTGTAGCACACTCGGTTACCTTTCGTGTACTCCAGTCGGCCACCGCTCCTTCATCTTTTCTGAACATGCCTTCGCCCGAGCACGGCACGTCGGCCAAAATAACGTCGAACAAGATGCCTGAGCGAGCATAGTCGCGCGGATAATTATTGGTAACCACCACGTCGGTATGTCCATATTTCTGTATGTTTTCGCACAGCACGTTAGCACGTGCACGCATAGGCTCATTGGCAAAGAGCAGGCTGCCTTCGGGCAACACGCTACGTGCCGCCGTGCTCTTTCCGCCAGGTGCTGCACACAGGTCGAGCATACGCACAGGCTCGTGTACATACTGTTTCAGCACGTGCGTAACAAACATTGATGATGCCTCTTGAACATAGTAGGCGCCAGCATGCAATAGTGGGTCGGCCGTAAAGTTGGGCCGATGGCTTAAATATCGTCCTTCTTCACACCAAGGCACGGGTTGCGTGGCTGCCGCTGGCACACCGTGTAGATGTTTCAGTGGGTTGAGGCGTATGCTCACGGGTGCCTCTTGTTCCAGCGCCTGTACAAAGGTGTTATAGCGTGCGTCGCCCATCAGTTGGGCGGTATATTGTGCGAAATCTACGGGCAGATGCATGTCTTATCGTTATTGCTTATTTGTGGTATATAGCCTTGTTTTATAGGGCTACGGTTTGTAAAAAAAGCGTTGTTACAGTGCAAAAGTAAGAAAAATTTTGTTTCTTTGCAACAAAAACATATGCTGTTGCGTCAAATGGTCAGAAAAAGAAACAAAACGTTTAACACAACAAACAAAAAACTCTGCATTATGAAAATGAAACATCTGTTGGGCCTTGTAGCCCTCTTTTGTGTGATAACATTGTCGCCCGTGATGGCGCAAGGAAAACATCGCCACCATGCGGCCATCGAGCAAAAGGCTGATGCCCAAGACGATAAGGATGAAAATGTGGCTTACTCTGACACTACCTCAACAGCTTTTGGCAATGCTGCCGATACCGATGTTGCCGACGACGACAATGATACAGCGGGCTACACCAATACCATGAGCTCCAACCCACTGAACATGGACCACTTTGACAACCCCTTGGCTTTCTTTGTAGCTCTGTTTGGTGCGGGCTTCGGAGGCATCATGCTGGCCTTGTTAATTTTGCTCGTCATCTTGCTCGTCTTCTTATCGCCCCTTATCGTGGTGTATCTTATTTATCGCTTACTGAAAAGCTTGCATAATGATAAGGTGCGCCTCACTGAAAAAGCTATCGCATCGGGCCGCCCCATTGCCAAATCGTCGAGCACAACCGTTTATGGTTCGACCGATCAAGAATTGTGGAACAAAGGCGTGAAGAATGTGGCCTTGGGCTTGGGCTTAATGCTGATGTTTGGCTTCTGGGGCTTTTATGGTCTTTGTGGCATTGGTGCCCTCATTATGTGTATGGGCATAGGCAAACTGGTGATAGCACGCACCAGCGGAAAGGTAGAGGTGCAGCCTGCCGACGATAATGATACCATTAAGGCCAACGCTTCTGTTCAACCAGAAGAGGCTAACACTACTGCACAGCCTGCCGACCAGCCTACTGCTCAGCCAGCCGAATCTCCCGCTGCCGACCCGCAACCCGCCAAACCCACCGAGGCCGAGGCTCCTGTTGCCGAAGAAGAAAAGCAAAACTAACGTAAAGAGATTATATCGTGTCAAGTATCTCTGAAATCTCTCTCATCACCCGTGCAAAGGTGTTTCACGACCAAAAGGCTTTCGGCCAATTGGTTGTGAAATACCAGCCGGCCATCAGGCGCTTCTTTCTTGCCCAAACGTTGGGCGACGGGTCGTTGAGCGACGATCTTGCCCAAGACACGTTTGTGAAAGCCTATACAGCGCTGGCGCAATATCGCGGACAGGCGCGCTTTTCAACATGGCTGTACCGCATTGCCTATAATGTGCATTGCGACTATGTGCGACGCCACAAGCCCACTGCCGACCTCGATGCTTCGCCTCAGGTCAGCGCACAAGCCACGTGTTCGCCCAACGAAACGCTACACATTGACCTGTATGATGCCCTGGCCCGACTGGGCGATGCCGAGCGCACCTGTATAACGTTGCAGCTGATTGATGGCTATTCGATAGACAAAATCAGCAACATCACGGGGCTGGCCGAAGGCACAGTGAAGTCGCATCTCTCGCGTGGAAAATCAAAACTCGCTATATTTTTGAAAAAGAATGGTTATGACAGATAATGATAATAAACTGGTAGAACAGTTTTTTCAAACCCATCAGTTGCCGTTACCCGACGTTGATAACGCTTTTACGCAACGTGTTATGTCTCAGCTACCTAAGCAGCGCGCATACCTACTGAACTGGCTCTGGACAGTGGCCTGTTCAGCGGCCATCGTTGTGGCCTTTGTGTGGATGCATGGCCTTACGTTGCTGACAACGGGCATTGCCAATATGCTGGGCGACCTGTTAGGCTGCTGGGCCTGTGTACAAACTAATCCCTCTTCGCCCATACTGCTGGTGGTATGCCTTGTGTTGATGGGTGCTGCGGGCGTGTACAAACTCTATAGCAAAGTAAACGCCCCCTACCTTCAGTTCTAACAAGTTCTTATAAGGGGGCGCTTGTTAAAAACGGTGCTATCAGTAGCTGTTTTCCAACTTTTATTGTACCTTTGCAAGTAGATATGAATATAAATTTACTTACAGAGGCCGAGTTGGCTTCGTTGCAGCAGCTGATAGCCGACGCCAATAATATAATAGTGTGTTGTCATAAGTCGCCCGATGGCGATGCCATAGGTTCATCGTTAGGATGGGCCGAGTATTTGTGCACCCTGGGCAAGAACCCCACGGTGGTGGTGCCCGATGCCTATCCCGACTTTTTGCAATGGTTGCCCGGAACCGAAAAAATTGTACGTTATGACAAGCACCCCGACACGGCCGACGGCCTTTTTGCCAACGCCGATCTCGTGTTCTGTCTCGATTTTAATACAGCCAGTCGTGTGGCCGCCATGCAGCCCACACTTGAGCAGACGGCTGCTAAGCGAGTGCTTATCGACCACCATCTGGGCCCCGATATCTCTACCGCCCTCACCATCTCACATTCAGAGATGAGCAGTACCAGCGAGATGATTTTCCGCATTATATGGCAGGCTGGAGGCTTTGCTGCTATGGAAAAGAAATGTGCTGTGCCCCTTTATTGTGGTATGATGACCGATACGGGTGGCTTTACCTATAACAGCAATTCGCCCGAATTGTTCTTTATCATCAGTCAATTACTGACAAAAGGCTTTGATAAAGATAAAATATACCGTAACGTTTTCAATAATTACAGCCAGTGGGCCATACGTCTGCGAGGCTACTTGATGAACGAGCGCCTGTTTGTAATGCCCCAACAACACGCCAGCTTCTTCTCGATATCGCGCACCGATATGAAGCGCTATCATTTTATAAAAGGCGATGTTGAGGGACTGGTTAATGAGCCGTTGCGCATTAAAGGCATGAAATTGTCAATATCGCTACGCGAAGACGACCGTCACGACAATTTGATATGGATAAGCCTACGCTCGGTCGACGACTTTCCCTGTAACAAGATGGCGGCCGAATTTTTTAATGGAGGAGGCCACCTTAATGCCAGTGGTGGGCATCTCGACTGCTCGTTGCAAGAGGCCATCAGCATTACTAAAAAGGCCATCATGCAATATGAGGCTCTATTGTCGTAACTGAAAATGTGTTTATTTCGGCCCCCTTTTTATGTATAAAGATTAAAAAGCGGGCAAAGTGGTGACAAAATCGCCAAAAATCATTACCTTTGCATAACTTTATTGCCATAAAAGGCATAAGGAAAATGAAAAGATACATAAAGAATATTTATTACACGCAAATGAAAATGAGAAAACTGGGCTTGATGATGGCCGCACTGGCAGCGTTGATGGTGTTTGCATCGTGCAGCGATCAAGAAACCTATGCCGACCAGAAGAAGAAAGAAAGGGCCGCCATATCAAGCTACATCGTAAAAAATGGAATAAAGGTTATCGACGAAGAACAGTTCTTCGCACAAGATTCTACCACCGATGTGTCGAAAAACGAATACGTGTTGTTCCAAAGCTCGGGCGTTTATATGCAGATTATACGTAAAGGATGCGGACAGCCCATTAAAGATGGCGAAACTACTACCGTGCTGTGCCGTTTCAGCGAGCGCAATCTGCTTACCGATAGCTTGCAGTTGGCTAACACCTCACTCAGCACCGCCACATTGGTTGATAAGTTGTCAGTAAAACGTAGCTCGGGCACGTTCACGGGCTCGTTTATCGCGGGCTCAAGTCTTATGTATTCAATCTATGGCAAGGCATCAGTGCCTTCGGGCTGGCTCGTGCCTTTCTTGTATATTAAGGTAGGACGCCCATCAACCGCCGACGAAAAAATTGCAAAGGTGAAGCTTATTGTGCCTCACTCGCAAGGACAAAGTTATGCCGTGCAGAGCGTTTATCCTTGCCTGTATGAGATAACATACCAGCGCGGACGTTAAACCCTATCATCCCACATTTGCCCCTGCCATGATGGTAGGGGCAAATCAGTAAGAAACCAAAGAAATTATATTATTAAACCGTTTATCCTATGACGTTAATCAAATCAATTTCTGGTATCCGCGGAACCATTGGCGGACCTACCGGTGACACCCTGAACCCACTTGACATTGTTAAGTTTACATCGGCTTATGCCACTTTCATTAAGAAAAGCAGCAAGAGCAACAAGATCGTAGTGGGACGTGATGCACGTATCTCAGGCGAGATGGTAAAGAATGTAGTGTGTGGCACCCTTATGGGTATGGGCTTCGATGTGATAAATATCGGTCTGGCTACAACACCTACCACCGAATTGGCTGTACGCATGTCGGGCGCCGATGGTGGTATCATCATTACAGCAAGCCACAACCCCCGTCAGTGGAACGCGCTGAAGCTGCTGAACAGCGAGGGCGAATTTTTGACAAAAGACAATGGCAATGAGGTGCTTGACATTGCTGAGCGCGAGGCGTTCGACTATGCCGACGTTGACCATCTCGGACATTATACCGAGGACGACACCTTTGATGCACGTCATATTGAAAGCGTACTGGCACTGAAGCTGGTTGACGTTGAGGCCATTCGTAACGCACACTTCAAGGTGTGTGTTGATGCTATCAACAGCGTGGGTGGCGTTATCCTGCCTAAGTTGCTCGACGAGTTAGGCGTAAGCTACAAGTTCTTGAACGCTGAACCCACTGGCGACTTTGCACACAATCCCGAGCCTTTGGAGAAGAACCTTGGTGGCATTATGGGCGAGATGGCAAAGGGCGAGTTTGACCTGGGCGTTGTGGTTGACCCCGATGTTGACCGCTTGGCCTTTATCTGCGAAAACGGAAAGATGTTTGGCGAGGAATATACGCTGGTGAGCGTGGCCGACTATGTGCTGAGCCACACCGCTGGAAACACTGTTTCAAACCTCAGCTCTACACGCGCTCTGCGTGATGTTACCGAGCGTCATGGCGGCATCTACACTGCTTCGGCTGTAGGCGAAGTAAATGTTACCACCAAGATGAAAGAGGTGGGCGCTGTGATTGGTGGCGAAGGCAACGGCGGCGTAATCTACCCCGAAAGCCACTACGGTCGCGACGCGCTGGTAGGCATTGCACTGTTCCTCTCATCACTGGCTCACAAAAAGTGTACCGCCAGCGAGCTACGCGCTACCTTCCCCAACTATTTCATTGCAAAGAACCGTATCGACCTCACTCCCTCTACCGATATCGATGCCATCTTGCTCAAGGTAAAGGAGATGTATAGCAATGAAAAGATTACCGACATCGACGGCGTGAAAATCGACTTCCCCGACAAGTGGGTACATCTGCGCAAGTCGAACACCGAACCCATCATTCGCGTTTACAGCGAGGCTCACACCATGGAAGAGGCCGATGCCCTGGGCAAAGAACTCATGCAAGTGGTGTATGACATGCAGTAATAAATAGCTTGCCAAACGCATAATGTGGCAACAACTGAAACATTATTGATAAAACATATCTTAAATAGGTGTCATTATTAATTTTGAACACCTACTTAATATAAAAAGGTCTGGCATATAAAAGAAGGGTGCCAGACCTTTTTTATACCGTTTCTTCTCTGCCCATTCTTTCTTATCTAACCGTATGTGCCCACCTAGTAGGACGGTGGTCTCCGCGCCCCGTCCTCCAGCCCCCAACCTAAGTAGCACTTCCTGTTGATAACTTCACATGTTTATTGCCCATTCCTAATGTGGGGAGGACGGGGCACAGAGACCACCGTCCTACTTGAATAATTCATAGATTAATTTATGGATAATTTATGGATAATTTATGGAAATTCGTGTTCAAACCAAACGCGCGAAGCGCGAAATAGATTATTAAAAACGCAACAATATTATTCGTTCTCCAAATCATAGTAATAATAGCCTGAAAACCAGGCAAATGTCGTGTGAAAACCAATTAAAAATCGGGCGAAACCATTGAGAAAGTCATCTCACACCGACCGTTCTCCATGTTCATAACGGTCGATACGAGACGACTCCCTCAAGGCTTTCGCCCAATTTTCTCAAGGCTTTCGCCCAATTTTTCGGTCAATAGTAACATAAGAAATAGAGCTTGATGCATGGTTTAATCGTATATTTCTTCACTTTGTCAAAAGGTTTATGAGTATTAAGGAATAAGAAGCGTAGCGTTTTTTATATAATTAAAGCTCATTATTCGGGATTTTTTATCTACTTTTGCATAAACAACAGAAAACCATAACGTTATGATTATACATGTAGCCAATCCTATTTACGACTCTGTGTTCAAATATATCATGGAGGACGAGCGCATAGCCAAGACCATGCTGTCGGCTTTGTTGAAGAAAGAAGTGGTTCATGTGACGGTGCGTCCGCATGAATACAGCAACACCACACGCGACACGTTATCAATGTTTCGCATCGACTTTGCTGCAACTGTACGTGAGCGCGAAGGCGATGTCATAAAAGACCGCATTGTGCTTATTGAGCTGCAAAAGACGTGGCTCAACACCGAGACGCTGCGTTTCCGACAATATCTTGGTGCGCAGTATAGCAACAAGAACAATATACGTGAGTCTGATAAAAAAGGCTTTGCCTACCCCATGGTTGCTGTATATCTGCTCGGCCACAAGGTGGGCAACATCAAGGAGCCGATAGTGTATGTCAATCATGACGTGTTCGACTATAACGGAAACATCGTAGTCGACGGCCATGAAGAGCCTTTCGTGGAGAGTCTTACCCACAACAGCATCATTGTGCAGATACCTCTTCTGCATGGCAACGTGAACAACAGGCTTGAGAAGGTGCTCAGCGTGTTTGACCAAACACAGGTTGAGGGCGATTCCCAACAGGTGCTTAAGATAGATGAGGACAAGTATGCCGATGACAACGACATGATGTATATGCTGCATAAACTCACAGCGGCAGCCGCCAATTCGGAGATGCGACAAGACATGAATGTGGAAGACGAATACTACAAAGCCATTGAAGATCGTGACACTGCCATAATGCAGCGCGACAAAATACTGAAGGAGCAAAAAAAGCAACTGTCACAGCAAAGTGAGCAGTTGTCACAGCAAAGCGAGCAGTTGTCACAACAAAGCGAGCAGTTGTCACAGCAAAGCGAGCAGTTGTCACAGAAGGATGAGCAGCTACGCAATATGGCAAAGGCGTTGCTCGCAAAAGGTATGACCGAAGAACAAATTTCGGCAATGACTGGTATTGATATTGCTAACGTAGTAAAACTTCTACACTAAAACAAAGGAGGAAACGGCTTGCGTCTCCTCCTTTATTTAGTTGTTTATTATTTATCCTTTCTATGTTGAACGGCTGCGCCATCCAAGTAGGACGGTGGCCTCCGTGCCCCGTCCTCCAGCCCCCAACACTTCTAAATAGATAATCTAACATATTAATTGCCCATTTCTAATATTGGGAGGACGGGCACAGAGCACACCGTCCTACTTGGATAATTCATGAAAATTCGTGTTCAAGCAAAACGCGTGTAGCAGGGAAATAGATTGTCAAAAACGCAACAATATTATTTGTACTCCGAAATCATAGTAATAATAGCCTGAAAACAAGGCTATTGTACAACAACTTTTTTTACACTACCATCGTTGTACCTAATGATATTGAGACCTTTAGAAGGGGCAGAGATTTTCTTGCCATTTATAGTATAGCGAGTGAGCTCTTCTGCATTGATTGTGGTCGAAGCATTGTTAATTCCAGTGTCTAAACGTTTGTCTTCTTTTAAATTCCAAAAATTATTCCACGGCGCGGTATTTTGATATAAAGACAAGCTACCAGGTGGTACGTTAACGATGGTATTTATATATTGTTGTGATGAAAAGCCTGATTTGCATGATGGTGGATTGGGTGAATGAACATTTATAGTTGAGAGTTGATCGCATCCAAAAAAACTTCCGTAACCGATATATTCCAAGTCTTTTCCTAAGTCTATGGTAATAAGTGATTTACAGCCACTAAAAGCCTCTTCTGGAATTTCTTTAATAAGTGAAGATTGAAAAATAACTTCTGTTAGTTCCTTACAATCTTCAAAAGCTCCATTGCCGTAATAGGAGGTGGAATTATAACTTTTACACCTCATATCAATACTTGTAACGTATGGGCCAATAACGACTTTCGAAATGCCAAGACCTGAAAAGGGGGGCGTAGTGTAAAAATCCGAATAATAATATGCTGTTTTAATATTACGTCCAATATATACTTCTTTCAATCCGCAACCACTAAATATCGATTTTATACCATGAATTCCTGAACTATACTTTTCGCTGCCTTTTTGGATTATTAAACTATTTTCAGAGTCTTCAATGCGTACCTTTTCCAATTTTGGGCAATTTTGAGAAATAGGTGGCAGATAATCGATACCATTGCCTATCGTTAATTCCTTAAGCGATTCACAATTTTCTATTATATCTTCTTCAATTTTTTTTACATTATTCGGTATATTGAAAGATACGAGTTTATTGCATTGACAAAAAGCTCTCCTTCTGATGGTTGTTACCGTTGAGGGAAGATCAATAGAGACAATACCACAACCTGCAAACGCCTCTTCTCCGATTTCCTCCAAAGATTTGAAAACACAAGATGTTAGATTTTCACAAGCCTCAAAAGCACGAAATCCGATAGTTTTAACTCCCAAAGCTTCTACTTTTTCTAATTTGCTGCAACAGTAGAAAGCATATCTTTCAATTCGTGTTACACTCTCAGGTATGGTTACCCTTGAAAGATTAGAACAGTTCCGAAAGGCTTCGTCACCTATTTCTTTAACTCCGTCGCCTATAGTTATTGAGGTAATCTTGTTGTTATTTTCAGCAAAACACGGATCGATATCCGTCACGACAAGTTCTTTCCCTTTAAAAGTCACTGTTGATGGTATAGTAACATCGCCTGTTACATTTTCAGAAATCTGGGATGCCCTTACTGTAAGCTCTGTAAAAGAAGTAATGGTATAATGTACACCATTAATTTCAAAGTCAGAAGCAGAGGCTTGTAATGATAAGCATAGCATTGCAATGCTTATCCACAGTTTTTGAATAGTCGTTTTCATATTATTAAAGTTTTTGTTTAATTATTGAACAGAATTTGTGATTTTTTCTCTTTGGTCAAAAAATCTAAAACAGAACTTTTTCAATATTTCCGCTTTAACTAATCCTCGCATAGTTATCTTTGCATTTTTTGGGTCTTTGTCTATTATACGATAGTTTTCTCCATCTCTTTCTATACGATAATGTGCGAATGCATTACGGAGATGTCGAAATAAAGCAGCTGCTTTTGCCTTTTTTTCTTTAGCTGATATTGTAAAACGAATCTTGTTTTGAACAAACTCTTTATCTATTTGTTTTTTACTACAAGAATCAATGTCCAACACGTCGCTAAACTCGTTTACTACGGCATCCCAATCATATAAGAAGGGGGCGCCATCCATGTTATCCTTCCCAATATCATAATAGAAAAATTTCAAATCGTCAGGATTAAGAATACCATTTGTGAAATGTTTAGAAAAATCAAATTTGGACTGATGTTCGTCCTGTTTATTATTCTCGCTCATACTGTATATAAATATGTGCCAATAGGCTCCAATATGGCTGTGTTTAAATATATAGATTGAACGATATGTACAAAAAAGCGTGGAGCCAATCCTGTCACTCGTTCCACGCTATAAAGGCCTTCGCATTGCCCTGATTGTCGAAACGAGCAACGCCAAATCTCATGCAACATTCAAAATGATAATAAAACGTGCGTAAATGCTAATATATACAGCATATAGCAGGTATTTAACAAAGTGTGTATTTTGTTATTTGTTTGTTACTTTACCATTTGATTTTATAATTTATCATAGT
>ENA-ORMX01002254-ORMX01002254.1-human-gut-metagenome-genome-assembly--contig:-NODE-2254-length-11353-cov-62.028589_pt1 | contig 11353 bp, 9 predicted proteins | sample MGYA00242108_ERZ509007 | MGnify/ENA primary metagenome ERZ509007 (study PRJEB26280, sample SAMEA2338745) | human gut metagenome | biome: human gut; feature: human-associated habitat; material: faeces...
AAATTTGCACCAATTCTACAAGGAGTAGAAGTACATATTTAGAATGAGCGTTTGACGTTATCTCGACATAGAATCTGGACAATTCGATGCAAAATGAGATAGCAGTTCAAGGTGCTCATGCTTTCGTGTCGCATATATATACTCATATATATAACACATGGAGCATGGGCTATTGTCTGTTATACTATTTTGCAAGCAGTCCAGAGCTTTATGTCAGTAAACACCAATAGTCCCCATGCTCCTTTCTTTATGTGCCAACCTATAAACAATTTACAGCAAAAGCCGTCTGGGGATTTAAGGCTGAATTATTATTTTTAAACTTACAGATTTATGAAACAATTCAAATTTTTAGCAATGGCATTCTTTGCTATGGTTATGTCAATTGGATTCGTTGCTTGTAGCAGCGATGATGATGACAACAATGGTGGTGTTAGCATTACAAGTGGCAAGAAACTTGTACGCATCAGTTGTGAATATAAGAAGATAAACTTTAGTGCATATGAGACCATAAACTTTACTTATGGAGAAGATGGTAAACTCGCAAGAGCTTCAAAAAACGATAATGGAAATTCAAAATACATAGACCTAGACTGGTCAGGAAACACTATTACGCTTACAACTCATGAACGTTGGAATGAGAACCCTGAAACATGTACAATTACTCTTGATAATGGAAAAATCTCAAAAACTACAGATGGGAACGAAACATACAAGGCAATCTATTCGGGAAACTATCTTTCTAAAATTATCGCCAGCGATATCAACGAATACACATGGGAAAATGGTAATATTGTAAAATACAAATATGTAGATAATGAAGGTGACAACTATTTCACTTGTACTTATTATACCGACATGCCTAATAAGCATTCAGTCTTTGATGTTAAAGCACTATGTTTCGACGAAGTGATTTCAGCTGAATATAGTTATCTTCTTATTATGGCTCACCCAACCTTGCTAGGTCTCAGCAATAAGAACCTATTAAAGAGTTTTACTGGTAATGACGGATATACACGTTATTATACATACGAACTTGATGGAGATGGCTATCCTATAAAGATAACCGAAACCGAGAAAGAGAATCAACATGATACTGGTAGCACAGATGTTTACACTTTAACTTGGGAATAGAATATAATTACAACATATCAAATACAAGCCAACTTCTTCTTTCATGTGGAAGTTGGCTTTATTTTTAGCTAATTATCCGTAAAAACAAAGATTTGGTTACCCAAACTGTTGTTAAACCAAAGAAAAGTATTATCTTTGCAGCCATACACCAACATATATCAATATGACTGAATACAAGAGGAAAGACTTCACAACAGAACTTCGTGGAGTACTTCAAGAAGTGAAAGACCATATCGAGGGTAAGAAGCGACTACAATCCTTAGATAGTATTCTCGAAGAACTATAAGAATGCTGGAACAGTATAATTCAGTGTAATGAAAGAGATTATCAAAGATATGGGGTTTCAATTTTAGGCTGGTAGAGCACAACACTTTTAATGTTGGGGTTTTGTTTGATGTACGCACTTATTTGATGATTCTGTCTGATTATCCTACGCGTTTAGTCGTCTTGCTTACTCATTTTTCCTGCGTTTGATCATCTTGCTTACTTGTAAAAAAGAAAGCTGGTACGTGCTCATATTCTTATATAATAATTAGGTACGCGCACGTACGCGTACCTATGTTGTATAAGTATTAACTATTTTTCTTTGACTTTACACCGCTACCCTTGGTCAAGGTCAAGGTGGAGCGTTGAAGTTTCTTGCTGCCATGGTCGAAAACTACAGCGGGATTCATGCGGCGGCCATGGAAGGAGATTTCGAAATGAAGATGTTCTGTCGTTGCCCTTCCTGTACGGCCGGTAAGACCAATGACCTGACCAGCCTTCACCTTATCGCCGCGCTTGACAAAGTTTTTGGACTGATGGCTGTACAAGGTCTCGAAACCATAAGCATGCTTGATACGTATACAGTTGCCATAACCATAGAAAGGCCCCGAAGCCACTACAGTACCATCGAAAGCTGCTAAAATTTTATCGTTGGGACGAGTCTTGAGGTCTACACCAGAATGGCGGCGCCTGCCACCGTAAGGACTGATCACCTTGCTGCCTGGCAGTGGATAAGCCCAATGAGATGCAGAGATCTTCTCTAAATCCAACTTAAAAGTATTAGACTTCTGGAAGGGATCGGCCTCCTCTTCCGGATCGAGAGTAAACTCCCTGTCCTTTTTGTCAGAAGAAGACACCTTGCCTCCCACGACAGTCACACTGATTCGGTTGCCAGTCTTGCGAAACTGCATGGTCTGACGACGCAGCCTGTGACTTTTCAACTCTATCACTGTCTCAGGATTGATGCGGGCTCCGTTTACCATAACAGAAAACTCACAAAACACATCTGATCCCTTTCCTCCAACAATAGCTATGGTCTGCCCAGCCTCAACGCCCTGTCCCACCTTCACCAGGTTTTCGGCATTGAAAGCATAAACAGTCTCTAAACCGTTATCGTGACGGATCACAATAACATTACCATAATTTACTGTCTTGCGGGAAAGGCGCACATAACCATCAAACATCGCCTTGACGGCATCGCCCTTCTTGGTCTCTATATGCAGGATGCTATTATTATTCTCCAACGTAGCCTTACCCACTGGAAGAGGAAAAGAATACTCCTTCTCCCGAAAGTTCTCAAAGTCTACATTGAAAGCATTGCTCCGTTCAAAAAGTCCTGGCGTGGCAATACTTATCTGTTGCTGTTCGGCAGCAGTAAACTGATTCTTGCCTGGCATGAAAGACGAAACGATGATGAAGCCACAGCATAATAAGGCCGCAACCATCGTTGCCGCATAAATATGGCTAAGTTTGTTGATTAGGTTCTTGTACATGACTGTTTTATAGAAATTAGAAAAGTATGATTCCGGTGAAGATTCTTCCAGACTGAATGCCCAACCTACGGGCAGAAAAGAAATCATCGCTGTGCTGATAGGTGCAAATACCTGACTGATGGATATGGACAGCAGGAATGCCCGACTCTTGTAATAAAAGTGAATTGCAAAGAGGTAAATCGATGTGCCACTTCATGGGCTGATCCACATTTCCCTCTTTCTTCATGTTAGGACGCTGGTCGGCAATAGCAGGCATATCAAAACCGCCCTGCACGAACTCCTCATAAACCTCATCGCCTACCTCAAAAGCTTCTTTGGATATACCTGGACCAATGACAGCCTTCAATTCTGAGGGACGTGTGTGAAAAGAGGTGCACATCATCTCTATGGTTTTCTGCACTATACGCTGTACGGTGCCTCGCCATCCGGCATGAATAGCAGCCATGGCATGATGAACCTCATCATAAAGAAGCACAGGAATGCAGTCGGCAGTAGAAACACCTATGCACACACCCCGCAGGTCGGTAATCAGCGCATCGACTCCTTCGAGAATCATCTTGCGGACAGGCTCAGGTTTTGAGAAAAACTCCCCGTCAACCCTTCGCACTTCTATGCCATGCACCTGATGAGGCATGACAATATGGTCGGCAGACACACCTAAGCGTTCTGCCAAAAGGCGACGGTTCTCCCAAATATGTTCGGAAGAATCGCCACAATACTCATTGATATTGAATTCGCTATAGTTGCCCAAGCTCACTCCGCCTTTTCGCATGGTAGAGAAAGCCAGGACTCCTTCAGCAACTGTATATTCTTTCAGCATCTGCAGAGAAATTTTACTCGTATTCAAAGTCATCGAGGTCGTCGACATCCTCAATCTCCGACTCATCGATATACTCTACAATATCCTCGCCTTCGGCAGCCAACTCCTGCTGGAACCGGCTCATATCCTTATCACGATGCACGAGAGTGTCTTCAGAGGTAATCTCCTGGAGCTTGTTACTCTCCGAATTGAGTTCACGCCAAAGCACATCCTTCAACTCCGGGATACCCTGTCCGGTAACCGAGGATATGAAGACTACCGGCAAATCGTCAGGCAGGTTTTCCTTCAGCATCTCTATCAACTCCTCATCGAGCAAATCGCATTTGGTAACAGCCAGCACGCGATGTTTGTCAAGCATCTCTGGATTGAAGTTTCTCAACTCGCCAAGAAGCACTTCGTATTCCTTCTTGATATCATCGGTATCACCTGGCACCATGAAGAGCAAGAGTGAGTTGCGCTCTATATGGCGCAGAAATCGCAATCCCAGGCCTTTACCCTCGCTGGCACCCTCGATGATACCAGGAATGTCGGCCATCACAAAAGACTGATGGTCGCGATAATCGACAATTCCCAAAGAGGGCTCAAGGGTGGTAAACGGATAGTTGGCTATCTTGGGACGGGCACTGGAGACCGAAGACAGCAGGGTGGACTTGCCCGCATTGGGGAATCCCACCAATCCGACATCTGCCAGGAGTTTCAGCTCCATGATAATAGTCATCTCCTGCATAGGCTCGCCTGGCTGTGCATAACGGGGAGCCTGGTTGGTAGAAGTGCGGAACTGGAAGTTTCCCAATCCTCCACGACCACCTTTCAGCAGCAACACCTCTTGTCCATCGTATGTAACGTCGCACACGTACTTTCCTGTTTCGGCGTTATATACCACGGTTCCACAAGGTACATCAATATAGATGTCCTTGCCATCGGTTCCATGACACTTGTCTCGTCCACCATTGCCTCCATGTTCGGCAAAGAAGTGACGCTGGTACTTTAAGTGCAATAAAGTCCAGTAATTATGATTTCCACGCAGATAAATGCTTCCTCCGCGTCCGCCGTCACCACCGTCAGGACCACCATTGGGTTGGTACTTTACGTGGCGCAGGTGCATGGAGCCCTTGCCACCCTTACCAGAGCGGCAGTTAATTTTTACGTAGTCTACGAAATTGGATTCAGCCATTTTAATGTCTTATGTTTAATGTTTAGTAAAAAATATCTTGCTATCTTGAGGCTGGCAAAAGGGCAAATGTGTAATGTCGAACATTTACTGAAGCATGACCTCGATGGCACAAGCCTTACTAAATATTAAACATTACACATCAAACCTTATATCTTAGAGATTGTCAATGACATTACAAACACGAGCGAAAATCTCGTCTACAGTACCCAAGCCCTCGATGTGGTGATGGATACCTTCCTTCTCATACCAGTCGATGAGTGGAGAAGTCTGTGTGTGGTAAACATTCAAGCGCTTCTTGATAGTTTCCTCATTGTCGTCAGAACGACCACTCTCCTTACCACGGTTGATAAGACGTGCCATCAACTCATCCTCAGGAACAGAAAGTTCAATCATGGCAGCCACCTTATGACCACGCTCTGCCAACATCTTCTTCAAAGCCTCAGCTTGTGGAATAGTACGTGGGAAACCATCAAAGATGACACCCTTGTGCTCCTTACCGAAGCTGTCGTACACACTTGCCAGGATATCAATCATCAACTCATCAGGAATCAACTGACCATTGTCGATGAAGCCCTTGGCAGTCTTGCCGAGTTCTGTACCGTTTTTGATTTCGCTACGAAGTACATCACCTGTTGAGATATGACCCAATCCGTACTTCTCAATCAGCTTGTCGCTCTGAGTGCCTTTACCTGCACCTGGCGCACCGAAAATTACAATATTCTTCATTACTATTTTATGTTGTTGAAATAATTATCCTTAAACTAATCTTCTACTATCGTATAGATGTCGCGCAGGTTACGGCCCTGCTGGTCGTAGTCAAGTCCATAGCCTACAATAAAATCATTAGGAATTTCCATCACCGCATACTTGATATCGAGAGGCACACGAAGATTGCCTGGCTTCACAAGCAAAGAGCAGACATTGATCGAAGCAGGTTTCTTCTCCTTCAGACTGTCGATCATCTTCTTCATGGTGAATCCGGTATCTACGATATCTTCAACGATGATGATATGACGGCCCTCCACTTCCTGATTGATTCCCAACAGTTGTTTCAGATTGCCCGTGGAACTGGTACCCTCGTAAGAAGCATACTTCACAAAGGATATCTCGCTGGGGATTGTCACCATACGCATCAGATCGGCAGCAAACATAAATGCACCATTCAACACAGCCAAAAACAAAGGATTCTTACCATCCATGTCCTGGTTAATACGGTCGGCAACAACTTGCACTTTCTTCAAAATTTCCTCTTCTGGAATAGAGGTTTTAAAAGTCTTGTCCTTGATTTTAACTATACTCATAGTTCCAAAAATAATATTTTCTGCAAAATTACTAAAAAAATACGGAATATCTTATAGTTATCGAGCATTTTTTCGTATTTTTGCAGAAGTATGAAGATTTTTACGAGTACTCAGATACATGAGCTGGATAAATATACCATCGACCATGAGCCTGTCTCCTCTATCAATCTGATGGAGAGAGCTGCCAAGGCCATCACCCACTGCATAGAAGCAGAATGGTCGAACAGGACACCTATTGTGGTCTTCGCCGGACCAGGAAACAATGGAGGTGATGCACTTGCCGTGGCCAGACTGCTGGCTGACGACGGCTATCAAGTTTCCGCATTCTTATTCAACATTCACAACAAACTCTCCAACGACTGCGCCCTGAACAAGAAGCGTCTCATAGAGAGTAAACGCATCAAACAATTTACAGAAGTCTCGGTCAACTTCGAGCCTCCCACGCTGACACCAGACACCGTGGTCGTGGACGGACTCTTTGGCAGCGGACTGAACAAGCCGCTTACCGGAGGTTTTGCCGCCATGGTGAAATACCTGAACTCATCGCCAGCCAAAGTGGTCAGCATCGACATTCCGTCGGGACTGATATGCGAGGACAACACCTACAACATATCAGCCAATATTCTGAAAGCCGACCTCACGCTGACACTGCAACAAAAGAAGTTGTCGATGCTGATGGCGGACAACCAGAAATATTTGGGAAGGCTCAAGGTGCTGGACATCCGCCTGTCTCCCGAGTACATACAAAACACCGACTGCAGGTATCGCATCCTGGAGGAAAACGACATACGGGGCATCATGCAACCCCGTGACGACTTTGCTCATAAAGGAAGCATGGGGCACGCACTCCTCATAGCTGGCTCTTACGGAATGGCGGGAGCTTCTATCCTTGCCACCAAAGCCTGCCTGAGAGCAGGAGCAGGAAAAGTCACCGTGCATTCACCCAAGCGCAATTACGACATCATGCAGATAAGTGTGCCTGAGGCCATACAGCAGATGGACCCAGAAGAAACCCTGTTCAGTCATCCTGTAGATACCGAACCTTATCATGCGCTCGGAATAGGTCCGGGGTTAGGCAGCAACGAGACAACAGCCATCGCCCTGATAGCACAGATCAGACGAAGCACCTGCCCCTTGGTCATCGATGCCGATGCCATCAACATCCTTTCAAGTCACCGGGCATGGATGCAACAGTTGCCCAAGGACATCATCCTCACTCCCCATCCTAAGGAGCTCGACCGTCTGGCGGGCACCACAAGTTCCTGCTGCTACGAAAGACTAATGAAGGCAAGCGAACTGGCAGAAAGGCTGCAGGCTTACATTCTGCTGAAAGGACATTATTCTGCCCTGTGCCTGCCCAACGGACACATAGACTTCAACTCCACTGGCAACAGCGGCATGGCGACAGCAGGAAGCGGAGATGTGCTGACCGGAATCATCACTGCCCTGCTGGCACGAGGTTACGACGCACCTTCTGCCTGCAGGATAGGAATGTACCTGCACGGACTGGCCGGCGACTTGGCTGCCAAAGACTTAGGAAAGGAAAGTCTCATTGCCGGCGACATCATCAATTATCTGCCCAAAGCTTTCCTGAGAATGGAAGACTGAGGAGAAAAATAAGTTTTTTTGAACATATTAGAGAAATAAATGAACATTTTTGTTGTTCATTTATTTTTTTTTAGTATATTTGCCACATGAAGGGGGAAATTATAACCTAATCACAAATTTATAAACTACTCAAAGTATGTTAAATCACAATCTAAAACACCATCTGTTACCATCAGCATTATTGGTGGCAGGTTTCCTGACCTTAACAGGATGCACGAACAACGACTATGACCTAAACAACGTTGACGCTACTATGGGATTCGGAAGTGAGTCTTTGGTAATTCCCAACAGTTCAACCAAAGAAATTCAGCTGAAAGATGTTCTCGACCTCAAGGAAGGCGGTTGCGTAGTGACAGATGCTGCAGGCAACTACCTGTTCCAGCTGGCTGGAGGAGATGTAGAGGCAGCCTATCCAAACATTTCGCCTATCATCCTCGACGTTACCAACGTGTTCGATGGCGATATTTCACTGAGCAACGCAGCTTCTACGGGTGCCAAGGCAAGACGCGCTCCCGGCAGCAGCCTCCATCTTGCTTCACCCAAGGTCATGATGTTCGAATATCATGGCAACGACAAGGCTGTAAAAAGTCTTAATGAGGCTAAGATTAACGAGAACGAGAACGGGACCGAAATCAGTATCAGACTCGACTTCAGCAACATCTCGACAGCTGTCTCCAACATAGAGTCGGCTACACTCACCTTGCCTGCATACCTCAGCATCAGTCAGGTGAACGGCAATAGCAACGGAGTTCCCACACACAATGGTTCGAAAGTTACCATCACAAACATCTCTACCGCACGTCCCCTTGAACTGAGCCTCAAGACACAGAAACTGGACTTCACCAATAATCAGAACGACCACGGACGCCTCAGCATCAACAACGGAGCGATAGACCTGACGGGATACTTCAGCATAGCAATGCAATGCAATGTGACAGGTGCAATGCCCGACAATCCTACTATCAAGGCCAAAATAGGCGTAGCCGACAGAACCATCACGATGAATAGTGCCACAGGTATCTTCGACCCGAAGATCAATCTGAATTCCTTGGGAGAAGTTGACGTGACAGGTCTTCCCGACTTTCTGGATGACGACGACGTTGTGGCCGATCTCGACAATCCTCAGATATTGCTGACCGTAAACAATGACATGGATGTGGCTGCTACTGTTAGTGCGACAGTCATCTCGACAAAGGAAGGCAGAGAACTGGCACGCGTCACTCTGCCGGAGATGAGTGTAGCGAAGAACGGACTGAGCAAGATCTGCATCTGTCGACAGAAGACAAGCGAACTGACCCAGCAGTACGGCGAAGCCAACGTATATGCCGTGAGCAACCTGTCAACACTCATCAACCGCATACCCGACCACATCAAAATCGTAGACGTGAACGCTCATGCCAAGGCAGAGGTGGCTACCATAGTATTTGGAAAAGAATACCATGTGAAGCCAAGTTATGAGGTCAATGCTCCATTGGCTTTTGGCGAAAAGGCAAACATCGTTTACGAAGACTCTTTTACTGGATGGAACGACGATATCGACGAACTCGACCTGGCCGAGGGAACCTACATCGAGGTGACAGCCAACGTAGAGAACAAGGTTCCAGCCTACCTCACCGTAAAAGCATATCCGGTAGACGCACAGGGCAACAAGATAGAAGACAAACTGCTCATCGAGATTCCCGACGAGGTGGCTGCATCGACAGACGGAACAACAGCCGTAACAACACCTATCACCATGAAGATTACACCCAAGGTAAAGAACTCGCTCAAGCAGTTGGACGGACTCGTATTCCGATTGGAAGGCTCCGCCAAATCAGCCAATGGCAACAAGGTGACGGGCATCTGCCTCAACGAGAGAGAGCATACCCTGAAACTGAACGACATCAAGGTGAAGATTGTCGGAAAGATTATCGGCGACTTCAACTAATGAGAGTGTCAGACCAAACATACCTATTTTATATATAATAAATAAGAAAGCCCTATGAAATTACAACATATCAAGAAACAATTGCTCACAGTGGCACTGACTACTGTTGCAATGGGTGCCATGGCACAGAGCCTCAACTCGGCATATTACACTGAAGACTATAAGTTCCGTCACGATCTGAACCCTGCCTATGGAAACGACCAGAACTACATATCCATTCCAGCTCTGGGCAATGTGAGTGTAAACACACATGGTAACTTCGGATACCAGGATGTGGTGATGAACAATCCTATGTATGGCGTGGAAAACGGAGCCAAGAAAATGACCACCTTCATGAACCCCTACATCTCAACAAGTGATGCTCTCGACGGATTCAGTACAGGCAACAACCGCATCACGGGTGACGTGAACATAGCCCTGCTGTCGGCTGGCTTCAAGGGCTTCGGCGGATACAACACCATCGAAGTCAACGCCAAGACCTCTTTCGGCATCGCCCTGCCTTACGAGCTCTTTGAGTTTGCCAAGAACACAGGCAACAACTCTTATGACATCGGCGACATCAGAGCACACGCCATGTCGTATGGCGAACTGGCTTTGGGTCACTCCCGCCAGATCAACAAGAAACTGCGACTCGGTGCCAAACTGAAATTCCTCTTCGGTATTGCCCGTGCTGACGTAGAGATGAATGACGTAAAGGCAGACCTGACAGCCAACGACAAATGGCTGATAAGCGCAAAGGCCAAGACCAACATGTCGATGAAGGGATTCTGCTACAAGCAGGAAACCAAGGAATACAACGACCCATCAAAGGGAGAATATGAATATGTGAACGATGTGGATGTAGACGGCGCCGGACTGAGCGGCTTTGGTATGGCGATAGACCTCGGTGGAGAATATAAAATCAACGACAGCTGGACAGTGAACGCCTCGGTTCTCGACTTGGGCTTCATGCACTGGAGCAACAACATGCAGGCTGCCAACCGACAGGACACATTCGTCTTTGACGGTTTCACCGACATGGATGTGAAACAAGGCAATGGAAACGAAGTCTTCGATGACAAGGCTGATAAATATGGAGACCAGCTGGCCGATTTTGCCAACCTTACCGACGAGGGTGACCAGGGCAGCAGAACAACAGGCATAGGTGCCACCATCAACGTGGGTGCAAGCTACAAGCTTCCATGCTACAAGAAAATGACCTTCGGCTTCCTGAGCTCTACACGCATCAAGGGTGCCTACTCATGGACAGAAGGCAGACTGAGTGCCAACTGGGCTCCTCTGAAATGGATTGACGGTGGTGTCAACTTTGCTGTCAACAGCTTCACAGCCAGCATGGGCTGGGTGCTCAACATCCATCCTAAGGGATATAATTTATTCATCGGCATGGACCACTTGCTGGGCAAGATGAGTAAGGAATGCATCCCACTGAGCTCGAACGCCAGTGTGGCTGTCGGTATGAACATCACTTGGTAATCAGCCAACGAACCTATGCTCATTTTTCAAGTCATTTAGGGACAAAAAAAGAAAGAGCGGAAATCCTTTCGGACTTCCGCTCTTTTTATGTCTTAGCGACCTACGATGATTAGTCGAGGTTAGCCAACTTGTTGTCAGAATGAAGAACATCCTTGATCTTGT
>ENA-ORMX01002256-ORMX01002256.1-human-gut-metagenome-genome-assembly--contig:-NODE-2256-length-11348-cov-8.800142_pt1 | contig 11348 bp, 8 predicted proteins | sample MGYA00242108_ERZ509007 | MGnify/ENA primary metagenome ERZ509007 (study PRJEB26280, sample SAMEA2338745) | human gut metagenome | biome: human gut; feature: human-associated habitat; material: faeces...
AGGTCGTTGACCTGCTCTGCCCTTATCAGAAGGGTGGTAAGATCGGTCTGTTCGGCGGTGCCGGAGTAGGTAAGACCGTACTGATCCAGGAGCTGATCCGTAATATCGCTACCGAGCACGGCGGATATTCCGTATTCACCGGTGTAGGTGAGCGTACCCGTGAGGGTAACGACCTGTATCACGAGATGCAGGAGTCCGGCGTACTGGACAAGACCACCATGGTATTCGGACAGATGAATGAGCCCCCCGGAGCGAGAATGAGAGTCGGTCTGACCGGACTGACCATGGCAGAGTACTTCCGTGACAAGGGTGGTAAGGATGTGCTGCTGTTCATCGACAACATTTTCCGTTTCACCCAGGCAGGAAGTGAGGTATCCGCACTGTTAGGCCGTATGCCTTCCGCAGTAGGATACCAGCCTACATTACAGACAGAGATGGGAGCGCTGCAGGAGCGTATCACATCCACCAAGAACGGATCCATTACTTCCGTACAGGCAGTCTATGTGCCTGCGGATGACCTGACAGACCCGGCACCTGCGACCACATTCGCACATCTGGATGCCACCACGGTTCTGTCCCGTTCTATCGTAGAACTGGGAATCTATCCCGCAGTAGACCCTCTGGAGTCCACATCCCGTATCCTGGATCCCAGAATCGTAGGTAAGGAGCATTATGAGACCGCCCGCGGTGTACAGGAGATCCTGCAGAGATATAAGGAATTACAGGATATTATCGCCATCCTCGGCATGGACGAATTGTCCGAGGAAGACAAGCTGGTTGTATCCAGAGCCCGTAAGATCCAGAGATTCCTGTCCCAGCCTTTCTTCGTGGCAGGACAGTTCACCGGCCTGGAAGGAAAATATGTACCGATCAGCGAGACCATCCGTGGATTCCGTGAGATCCTGGATGGCAAGCATGATGATATTCCGGAGAGCTACTTCCTGAATGCCGGAAGCATCGATGATGTACTGGCAAAGGTTCATGCATAGCATGAGAGGGGAGTCCAGATATGGCAGATAAAGATTTTCAACTTCGTATCATAACCCCGGAAAGAGTGTTCTATGAGGGAACTGTGGATATGGTAGAATTCAATACCACGGAAGGACAGATCGGTGTCCTTCCGGGACACATTCCCCTGACGGTGATCGTGAAGCCGGGTATCCTGCATATTACGGAGAAGGACGGAGAGAAGGAGGCAGCACTGCATTCCGGATTCGCCGAGATCCTTCCCGAGGGAGTTACCATTCTGGCAGAGATCATCGAATGGCCCAATGAGATCGATGAGAACCGTGCGGAGGCAGCACTGCACCGTGCGGAAGAGAGACTGCGCAGCAAGACGCCGGAGACGGATATTGCCAGAGCAGAGACGGCATTGCAGAGAGCAATGGCGAGAATTCAGGTGTTGCGATAATTTTCGCAGCACCTGTTTTTCACTTTATAGAGAGAAAATGCATATGCTATAAAAAAGCATGAGGCATTTTAAAATGGTAGCAAGACCGTTTTTTATGACATTGCCCGGATATCCCGGAAGAATGGATGAAAAAGAAATATTAAATGACTTGGAATATCTGCAGCAGACCTATCCCGGAGAAGTCAGACGCTGTCAGCGCAGGATTGCGGAAATATTGGACAAATACGATTACGAAGGAAGTATGATCTATGACGAATATCCGGACCGCTTCAGCCTCTACCGGATCGCTGATACCATTGGTAAGATCCTGGAGCGGGAATCGGGAAAAGTCTCCGGAGATCTGATCCAGGTACTGGTGTGTGATGAGATCTACAAGAGAAGACACGGCGGAAAACGCGGAATGATTGCATTTTTATAGCAAAGAGGAAGCATTTATGTTACAATGAACACTGTAAATTCATCAGGCATGAAGCGTATGGAAGCAGGATAAACTATGGAAGAATTGAGAATACTTTTACAGAAAATTTTGAATAAAGATCTGCAACAGATCATTCTAAGCAACAGTCGTAATCCGGAACAGATACAGAAAGTAAAGATCCGACCGGTATTGATCCGGGACGAATTATTGTTTCAGGAGACGAGATACAAAGGAACGCAGGTATTTCATGAGAATTATACAGCGGCGCAGATGACGGACGGAATCTGTGCCGCATTGCAGGAACAGTTCCGGCAGGGAGAATTTACGGCAAAAAGCTTACAGGCTACGGCGTTAGTCAGTAAAAAAGGAAAGCTGACTCTGAAGGTGAAAAATAACGGTGCATCAAAAGCGGGGAAAAGTACCGCTCCCGAACAGGAGGATCTGCAGGCACTTTCGCATAACCGTACCAAGCATTATATCTTAGAGGAAGGAAAGCCTGTGGATTTTCTGGTGGGACTGGGTGTGCAGACGCCGGACGGTCGTGTGACGAAGGCGAGATTCGATAAGTTCCGCCAGATCAACCGCTATCTGGAATTCATCGAGGATGTGATCAATGAACTGCCGACAGACCGGACGATCCGGATCATTGATTTCGGCTGCGGCAAATCTTATCTTACTTTTGCCATGTATTACTATCTGCACGAATTACAGCATAGAGATATTCAGGTGACCGGACTGGATCTGAAGACTGATGTGATCAAACATTGCAATGAACTGGCGGAGAAGCTGGGCTATGACAGATTAAAATTTGAACGGGGAGACATCAGCACCTATGAGGGAACGGATGTGGCGGATATGGTGGTGACACTGCATGCCTGTGACCTGGCAACGGATTATGCCCTGGACAAAGCGGTAAAATGGGGAGCCAGAGTTATCCTGGCGGTACCCTGCTGTCAGCACGAACTGAACAGACAGATTAAGTGTGATTCTCTGAAGCCGGTATTGAAATATGGGATCATCAAGGAACGTATCACGGCACTGCTTACAGATGCCCTCAGAGCGAATCTCCTGGAACAGCAGGGGTACGAGACACAGATACTGGAATTCATCGACATGGAACATACTCCGAAGAATCTGTTGATCCGTGCGGTGAAAAAGGGCAGCATGCGCCTGAAGCACAGTACGGATATCCGTACTGTGGAGGAACTGCTGCATGTGGCGCCGACACTGGACAAACTGCTGAATAATAAATGAGTGAAGAAGCAAGAATGAAGAAAACGATTATTAAAATTGCCGTGTGCGTTGTGGTGTTTATAGCATCAGCGTTTATCATCGGCGGCATTATGAATCAGGGACATAATAACATGACCATGGAAATGGCTCCGGCGACACTTCCCGTGATCACTATGGAGAGCGGCGGTGTGGCATGCAACGAGCTGCATGGCAACACAGTGGAAATGGATGTCGCATACCAGAAAGATACCGTGACTATGCTAGGTGCGGGCAGACAGGCAAATTTTACCGTGGATACCTATGGCAGAGAAATCACGGGAATTTCCATGGAAGTCCGCAGCATTGACGGTTCCCGACTTATAGAGAACGGAGAGGTCACCGGATGGAAGGCAAGAGGTAAAAGCTTTCCGGTCACGCTGACTTTAAAAGACCTGATCGATACCAATACACAGTACAGCCTGACCCTGATCCTGGAATTGGAAGGGGAACAGAAGGTCTACTATTATACGACGATTCTGTGGAACGACGACCTGCATATCGCAGAGATCCTGGAGTTCGCATCGGATTTCCATGGGAAACTGTATGACAAAGAAGCGGCAAAGGAACTGACTAAATACCTGGAACCGAATTCGAAACTGACGGATAACGGTACTTTTCACAAAGTGAACATCCACAGCAATTTCCAACAGATTACCTGGGGGAACCTGGAGCCTGCCCAGGAGGGAGCAGCTTCCCTGCGCCTGGTACAGGTGAATGGGAACATTGCTTCCCTGCTGATGGATTTTGTAGTGTCTACCGGTGAGGGGAAAAATAAGATATATTATAGCGTGGAAGAATACTATCGCGTCAGATATACCTCGGAGAGAATGTATCTGCTGGATTATGAGCGGACCATGACGCAGATCCCGGATACCGGGCGGATGTATGCCAATGATAAGATTCTCCTGGGGATCACGGATGAAAATGTGGACATGATGGAGAGCACCGATGGAAATACCGTGGTATTTTCCGATAGGGGACAGCTGCTTTGCTATAACGCGGTGACCAATGGGCTCACGGTGATCTTCTCTTTCTATGACAAGGACAATGCGGACTGTCGTACGCTGTATGACCATCACGGTATCAAGATCCTCGATGTGGACGAGGGCGGCAATGTAAAATTTGCCGTATACGGCTACATGAACCGCGGAAGACATGAGGGCGAGACCGGCATTCAGATCTTAAGTTACGACAATTCGCTGAACACCATCGAGGAAGAGGTCTATATTCCATATTCCAAGAGTTATGCAGTGCTGAAAGACGAGATGGGCCAGCTTTTGTACCGGAACAGGCAGGAGCATCTGTACTTTTTCCTCGAAAACGGTGTCTATGATGTGAATCTGGAGAACCGAAGCGCAGAGCAGCTGGTAAGCATCCGGCAGGATGACAGTCTTCAGGTATCGGAGAATCATGAGATCATCGTATGGCAGGAAGGGGACGATATCAATCACAGTAATCAGCTGAATGTGCGGAACCTGAATACCGGAGAACAGACCGTGATCCGGGCTGAGGATGGGGATGCCATCCGTCCTCTTGGCTTTATGGGAGAGGACATCATCTACGGAGTGGCAAGGGAGAGCGATATCCGCACGGAGAATTCCGGACAGATCTTCTATCCTATGTATAAGGTATGTATCAGTAATTCTTCCGGTGCCAGCCTGAAAGAATACGGGCAGGAAGGAATCTATGTCGTGGGATGTACGATCGAGAGCAACCAGATCACACTGTCCCGCCTGCAGCGGACAGAGAACGGCAGCTACCAGGAGATCCTGGATGACCAGATCATGAACAATGTGGAAGAAGAAGCCGGACAGAATAAAGTGGTCACGGCAAATATCGATATTTATGAGCGCTATGTGCAGATCCAGACGAAATCTTCCATTGATGCGAAGACCATCAAGGTGCTGAACCCCAAGGAGGTTGTATTCGAGGGCGGCAGAGAGCTGGAACTGGATGCGGTCAGTGAAGTGCCCCGGTATTATGTTTGCAATGCGTATGGCGTATGCGGTATCTACAGTGCTCCGGGCACGGCGGTGAAGGAAGCCTATGACACGTCCGGCATTGTGACCAATGACCGCGGAGTTACGGTATGGCTCAAAGGAAACCGTGTCAGCAGGAATCAGATCATGGCCATCAAGGAAGAGAGCGTCACGGAGCAGAAGAACAGCTTGGCTGTATGCCTGGATAACATTCTCAGACATGCCGGAATTACCCGTAACACCGAGTACGATCTGGCGCAGGGCAAGACTGCTACTACGATCCTGTCGGAAAATATGACTGGAGTACAGGTACTGGATTTAAGTGGGTGTACGCTGGATGCGGTGCTGTATTACGTGAATCAGGATATTCCGGTACTGGCGATCCTGGAGGATGGGGAAGCAGTGCTGGTGACAGGATTTAATGAATTCAATGTGGTCATTATGGAACCTGCCACCGGCAAGCTGTATAAGAAGGGAATGAATGATGCCACAGCGTGGTTTGCTGAGAATGGCAATCATTTCATCACGTACATGAGAATAGAGAATTAAATTGCTTATTTCTGTACGTCAAAAATGTATTTGCGATATTTCTGAAGCACGGTGCGAAGCAGCATGCCCAGGATGCCGCAGGAGATCACTTCCCCGATGCCTACGGTCAGCATGAAATAAGGAATGCCACCCTCTAAATGATACACATAAGCCAGCACGAAAGGAACGATGATGGTGTTGGCGATGATGGGAGGCAGAGGAGCCAGCCATTTGTTCTTATCACGCAGCAGATAAGTGCCAAATGCACCGATCAGCGTTGCCAGGCTGCCGAAGATAATGTCAAGCAGCATGCAGCCGGTCATGGTATTGCTGATGATACATCCCAGGAAAAGTCCCGGTATGGCAGCAGGGGTAAATACGGGAAGAATCGTCAGGGCTTCCGAGAAGCGGACCTGAATGGGATAATTAGCCAGTCCCAGAGCGTTGGCTAACATGGTCAGCACAACATAGAGAGCAGCGATCACCGCTCCGTGTACGAGGTACAGTACTTTTTTGTTCATTTGTTTTCTCCTTTAGTTTTTATTTACGTGTGGAAGGTCCCGAACACACGAATGGATTTCCGAAAAGCCTTGATTTCAGGGCATTTCAGCCTTACCAGTATACCAGTATTCCGGAAAAAGTCAAGCCCGGGTACAAGGATTTTTGTAAATGGTGAATTTTATTGACGAAATCAAAAGAGAGTGTTAAGATAATAAAAGAAAAGAGTGTTACCGTACAGCAACGGTTCACCTGGTTTTTAGTTACAGATCAAGAAAGCAACCTATTCCTGGCGAGGGCGGTTGCTTTTTTGATGTTTATGTTTCCGTGCAGTCTGTACGATACTGATAAGCGTTACGATGATACTGATGATCGTAACAACAATACCGACAATGCCTACCACTGTTTCCAGCATCTTATGTACCTTTCAATAGATTTCCCATCTGTATCACCTCCAATAATACTGGAAGCTCTCAAAATGTCATCATTTTGGCGAAAGGTGAACCGCTTACCGTTTTGGTAACACTCCATTTTTATTATAAAATACAATGCCGGGAATAGATACTTTAGATTCGGAAAATAAGTAACGAAATATGCCATGCGGAAATTGGCTGTTTTCCCGAAAATAAAATTTGTGCAAAATAACCAATAGTTGCATTTTCTGCGTAAAAATGCGAAAATATAAGATAACGCATTGATTGCAAGAAAGTAAGGAGAAGTATATGTATATTATCGCAGGGCTGGGGAATCCCGGCAAAGAATATGAAAATACGAGACATAATATCGGTTTTGATGTCATAGACAGATTAGCAGAGGAAGAAAATATTGCTGTCATGGAGAGTAAACACAAGGCGTTGATCGGCAAAGGCTACGTGGCAGGGCAGAAGGTGATCCTGGCGAAGCCCCAGACCTTCATGAACTTAAGCGGAGAGAGCATCCGTGAGATCGTGGATTATTATAAGGTGGACGATACCTCGGAGCTGATCGTGATCTCCGATGATATCAGCCTGGATGTGGGACAGATCCGCATCCGCAAAAAGGGCAGCGCCGGCGGACATAATGGACTCAAGAATATCATCAAGATGTTAGGGCATGATACTTTTACCCGTGTCCGCATGGGCGTAGGTGAGAAACCGAAGAATTATGATCTGGCAGATTATGTATTGGGACATTTCCCGGTGGAAGAACGTAAGGTTATGGATGATGCTACGAAGACCGCCGCAGAAGCGATCCGTATGATCATCACCGAGAGCGCGGATGCTGCCATGAACCATTTTAACAGTAAGAAAGCGTGAAAAAATGCAGGCACTACTTGCACCATTGAAAGAACTGGCGGAATATGATGAGGTCCGTAAGATCGTCAGACAGGGAAAGGGAACGGTTGCCCTGTCCGGATGCGTGGACTCACAGAAACTTCATATGATCTACGGACTCAGCGATGGCCTGAAATACAAGGTCATCGTTACTTATAATGACTTAAAAGCCAAGGAGATCTACGAGGAATACCGCTTTTATGACAGAAATGTCATGCTGTATCCGGCGAAGGACCTGATCTTTTTCCAGGCAGATATTCACGGTAATCAGCTGGTACAGGAGAGGATCAAGACCTTGCGCAGAGTCGTGGAGGGCAAGCCTGTCACCATCGTCACCACCTATGCGGCATTGATGACACCCCAGGTGCTGTGGGAGGAGAAAGACATCATCCACACCGAGCGGGGCGGAAGCCTGGATGAGAGCAAACTGGCATCCCGGCTGGTAGCTATGGGATACGAGAAAGCCTATCAGGTGGAAAGCCCAGGGCAATTCTCCGTGCGTGGCGGTATTGTGGATATTTTTGACCTGACGGAGGAGAATCCCTACCGTATCGAACTGTGGGGGGATGAAGTGGAATCCATCCGCAGCTTCGATATCTTAAGCCAGCGTTCCATTGAGAAGCTGGAGAGTATCACGGTCTACCCGGCGACGGAGTTCGTGCTGTCTGAGGAGCAGATTCGCAAGGGAATCGCCAGACTTGAGAAGGAAGCCGCCAAACAGGAGAAAATTTTCCGGGATGCCCACCAGCCGGAGGAAGCCCACAGGATCGCCACCCAGGTAAGCGAGTTGAAGGAACAGCTGTTGGAATTCCAAAGCAAGGTGAATCTGGAGGGTTATATCCGCTATTTTTATGAAAATACGGTAACCATGCCGGAACTGCTGTCAGATATGGCGGGGCGTTCTCTTGTCTTCTACATCGATGAACCGGCGAGAGTGAAGGAACAGGCGGATGCCATCGAACTGGAATTTCGGGAGAGCATGGAACAACGTGCCAGAAAAGGTTATGTGCTGCCGGGACAGATGAACATTCTCTACAGTGGGGAACAGGTAGCGGCTACTTTAGAGAAAAATGCCGTGGTGACCCTGGCTACCATGGAGACCAAGTACGGATATTTTAGGACGGAAATGCATGTGGATATTGCTGCCCGCAACATCGCCCCTTATAACAACAGCTTTGAAGCACTGGTCAAGGATCTGAAAAAATATAAAAAGAACGGCTACCGGGTGCTGCTGTTGTCCGGTTCCCGTACCAGAGCCAGACGTCTGGCGGAGGATCTGCGGAACACCGAGGATGCCGGACTGACAGCAGTATACACAGAAGACCCCATGAGGGAAGTACAGCCCGGAGAGATCCTGACCTATTACGGGCATGTGAACAAGGGCTTTGAGTATCCCTGGCTGAAATTCGTGGTGCTGTCCGAGAGTGATATTTTCGGAGCGGAGAAGCGTAAGAAAAAGAAGAAAAAGCTCTATCAGGGGCAGAAGATCAATGATTTCAACGACCTGAAGATCGGGGATTATGTGGTACATGAGACCCACGGACTGGGCATCTATAAGGGCATCGAGAAGGTAGAGGTAGACAAGGTCGTCAAGGATTACCTCAAGATCGAATACCGGGACGGCGGCAACCTGTACATTCTGGCCACCGGGCTGGATGTGATTCAGAAGTACGCCTCCGCCGATGCAGCGAAGAAGCCGAAGCTGAACAAACTGGGCGGCAAGGAATGGGAACACACCAAGACGAAGGTACGCAGTGCCGTCAGCGCCGTGGCGAAGGATCTGGTGGAATTATACGCTGTCCGACAGCAGAGCGAGGGCTATGCTTTTGGAAAAGATACGGTGTGGCAGCGGGAGTTCGAGGAAATGTTCCCCTTTGAAGAGACAGAGGATCAGCTGAATGCCATCGCGGACACCAAGGCGGATATGGAAAGCCATCGGATCATGGACCGCCTGATCTGCGGAGATGTGGGCTACGGCAAGACCGAGATCGCCATCCGGGCCGCTTTCAAGGCTGTGCAGGAGGGAAAACAGGTGGTCTATCTGGTGCCCACCACCATTCTGGCACAGCAGCATTACAACACCTTTGTGCAGAGAATGAAGGATTTTCCCATCAACATCGCATTGATGAGCCGCTTCCGTACGCCATCGGAGATCAAAAAGACGGTGAAGGATCTGGAAAAGGGCATGGTGGATATCGTGATCGGTACCCACAGAGTATTATCTGCGGATGTGAAGTTCAAGGATCTGGGTCTGCTGATCATTGACGAGGAACAGCGTTTCGGTGTGGCCCATAAGGAGAAGATCAAGAAATTAAAAGAAAACGTGGACGTGCTGACCCTGACGGCAACCCCCATTCCCCGGACACTGCATATGAGCCTGATCGGTATCCGGGATATGAGCGTGCTGGAGGAGGCCCCCAATGACCGACTGCCGATCCAGACTTTTGTCTGCGAATACAATGACGAACTGGTGAGAGAGGCCATTGTCCGGGAAATGGCCCGGGGCGGACAGATCTACTATGTCTACAATCGGGTGAACAATATTGCGGATATCGCGGCACAGATCGCAAAGCTTGTGCCGGAAGCCAACGTTGCATACGCCCATGGACAGATGAAGGAACACGAACTGGAGCGGATCATGTTTGATTTCATTAACGGAGAGATCGATGTGCTGGTGTCCACCACCATCATAGAGACCGGACTGGATATCTCCAATGTCAACACCATGATCATCCACGATTCGGACAATCTGGGATTGTCCCAGCTGTATCAGCTCAGAGGCCGTGTGGGTCGTTCCAACCGGAATGCCTATGCTTTTCTGATGTACAAGCGGGATAAGATGTTAAAAGAAGTGGCGGAAAAGCGGCTGGCGGCCATCAAGGAATTTACGGATCTGGGCAGCGGCTTCAAGATCGCCATGCGTGATCTGGAGATCCGCGGCGCCGGTAATCTGCTGGGATTAAGTCAGCACGGACATATGGAGGCCGTGGGATATGACCTGTACTGCAAGATGCTGAACGAAGCGGTGCAGAACCTGAAGGGCATTCATACGGCAGTGGATTTCGCTACGGTGATCGATCTGGATGTGGATGCTTACATTCCGGCGGAATACATTGTCAACGAGACACAGAAGCTGGATATTTACAAACGGATCGCCGGCATTGAGACGATAAAAGAGCGGGATGAAATGAAGGATGAACTGTTAGATCGCTTCGGCAACATCCCCAAGGCAGTGGACAATCTGCTGCGGATTGCCCTCATCCGTATGGCGGCCCACGGTCTGGACATGACGGAGATCAAGGGCAAGAACGAACGCATTACCTTCAACTTCCGGCCGGATGCGAAGATCGATCCCCGCAAGATTCCGGATTTCCTGAAAAAGCATAAGGATGAATTAAGCTTTACCGCTTACGGCAATCCGTTTTTTACCTACAAATATAAGAAAACAGGACTGGTGGAGACGGATGCGGAACTTTTGATGGGCAGGACTGAGGAATTATTGGAAGAAATGAAAGAATTGGTGCTGGAAACAGAGCCGGTTCAGAATAATTAAGAGAGTTTTATGGTACTTTAAAAATGATACCTTCTTATCAGAACAGGGAACAAAAGGATTCTGATAAGGAGGTATTTTTTATGAAAGGATATGTGACTGCCTGCGGATATATGGGATATGTGGAGAATGAATATATCTTATTTGCCAGCGAGGATGACTATTTTGAATATGTGGATTCGTTAAATTTTTAATTAATGTCCAGTGTCTTTACCGAGACCGTGCATATGTGATATAGTACAAATGTAAAGAAAAAATGTAAGGGGTTTCAACGCTGCACTGTAAGGAGTAACGGTGAAATTCTGATAAAGCATTTGGCAAAATATGCAGATGGGAGTTTATATTATGGAACTGACTGAGAAAAAGGAATTTGACCTGC
>ENA-ORMX01002264-ORMX01002264.1-human-gut-metagenome-genome-assembly--contig:-NODE-2264-length-11301-cov-10.030944_pt1 | contig 11301 bp, 9 predicted proteins | sample MGYA00242108_ERZ509007 | MGnify/ENA primary metagenome ERZ509007 (study PRJEB26280, sample SAMEA2338745) | human gut metagenome | biome: human gut; feature: human-associated habitat; material: faeces...
GATGCAAAACAACAGGCAGTGAAGAAAAAACGGAACCATGAGATGAGTTTATAACAGTCTGTCAGCAGGACAGATGGGAAAGGATGAGGAAAATGCAGTATACAGAAGAACAGATTACAAGAGCCAACCAGACCAATCTTGTTTCTTTTCTGAACGCACAGGGGGAACAGTTGGTGAAAAGTGGCAGGGAATATCGTTGGAAAAAGCATGACAGTGTAACGGTATCCGGTAACCGGTGGTATCGTCACAGTCAGGGCAGGGGCGGCTATCCGGTGGATTTTGTGATGGAATTTTACAATGCCACATTTCCGGAAGCTGTCAAGATGCTAACCGGGGAGGAAGGCGAAGGCAGGAACAGTACCTGCCCCGCCCCGTCCCCTGACTTCCGGTTACCAGAGAAAGAGGAAAATAATGAGAAAATCATCAGATATCTGACAGAAAACAGAGGGATTGAAAAGAATCTGGTGGAGGAATGGATCAGCAGTGGGGATATTTATGAAGAAAAGAAGCACCATAATGTGGTGTTTGTTGGCAGGGATGCAGACGGTATTCCCAGATATGCCCATTGCAGGGGAACAAGTGAAATAAAATACAGGGGAGATGTGGCTGGATCTGATAAATCTTGCGGATTCTGTCACAGAGGGATGGATAATCAGTTGTTTGTGTTTGAAGCAGCCATTGATCTGCTTTCTTTTATCCAACTATTTCCCAAAGACTGGAAAAAGCGGAGCTACCTGAGTCTGGGTGGCATTTCCAGTGCGGCACTGATGGCTTTTCTTTCTGAACGCCCTCAGATTACTTCTGTATTCCTGTGCCTGGATAATGACCAGGCAGGGAATGAAGCCTGTGAGAAACTGGCAGAAGAAATCCCGGACGGATACAGTGTCATCCGTCTGAAACCGTCCCGAAAGGACTGGAATGAAATCCTTTGCGATAAAAATGCAGACAGGAAGAAAGCAATCATTGAAACAGTTACAATGAAAGCACCGGAGAAGGAAGAATTGGTGCCAATGCTGTGTTATGAAGACATTGAGCAGACCAGCGTAGAATGGCTGTGGTTTCCCTATTTGCCATTTGGAAAACTGACGATTATCCAGGGCAATCCGGGAGAGGGAAAAACTTATTTTGCCATGATGCTGACCGCAGCCTGCACGAACCGGAAGACTTTCCCGAATATGGAAGAAATTGAACCTTTCAATGTGATCTATCAGACCGCCGAAGATGGCATGGGAGATACGATCAAGCCGAGACTGGTAGAAGCAGGTGCCGACCTGAGCCGGGTGATGGTCATTGATGATACAGAGGAAGCACTGACATTATCCGATGACCGTATTGAAAAGGCTATCCGTCAGAATCAGGTCAGACTTTTAATCATTGATCCGGTACAGGCTTTTATCGGTGCAGATGTGGATATGAACCGGGCAAATGAAGTCCGTCCGGTATTCCGGAAACTAGGGATGATCGCAGAGCAGACAGGCTGTGCGATTGTGCTGATCGGACATCTGAACAAATCTTCCGGGACACAGAGCACCTACCGGGGACTTGGCTCCATTGACATCATGGCGGCAGTGAGGAGCCTGATCTTTATCGGAAAAGTAAAAAAAGACCCGACCACAAGGGTTCTGCTCCATGAGAAAAGTTCCCTTGCACCTCCGGGTGAGACGATGGCATTTAAACTTGGAGATGAAGAAGGCTTCCGATGGGTGGGAGCTTATGAGATTTCTGCCGATGAATTGTTAGATGGGAAAGAAGGAAAGCCGACAGAGACAAAACTACAAAGAGGGGCAAAGCTGATTCAGGAGCTTTTGACAGACGGAAACACGATCACCATCCGGGAAGTGGATGAAAAAGCAAAGGCACAGGGGATTTCCCAGAGAACCATGCGTGAAGTAAGAAGCCGGATGAAAGAAGAACTGGATTATCAGATGAATGAAAAGCAGGAAAATACTATTCGATTAAAAAAATAAAAGAGAATGGGTGACGGCAGGATTTTGGAGTAAACGGCAGTCTTTATAGATACCCTATCTGCCGCCTGCCGTTTGCCAGTGCAAGGCAATCGAACGAAAACAGTAGGTATCCATACGAAAATAAAAAAATGAAACCAACAGTCTGGGCAGTTAATCTGTAAAAATGGATTAGCTGCTCTTTTTTTGCAAAAAATGGAGGGTTTACAATGGCAGCGAAGAAGAAAATCATCAATATCAAAGTATATTTTGACGGTGATCAGGACGCAAAAGAAGTATTTGCCGAGGTGATTGCACAGAAAATACGTGACACGAAAACAAAAGATAAACTTGCAATAATGAAAGATAAGCAGTATAATGATTATGAGTTCAGTAATCTGAAATCTGCGTAGGATGTGCAACGTAACGGAGGTATCAGATGAACAACAGATATATGAGTAACAATATAGACAGAAATGCAACATGGAGAGTTGGCGTATACTGCCGACTTTCCAAAGATGACGAACTGACCGGAGAGAGTGCCAGCATCTCCAACCAAAGGGACATTCTGGTGAATTACTGTCAGTCACAGGGCTGGCAGGTGGTGGATGTGTTTCAAGACGATGGTTATACAGGATTGAATACAGACCGACCGGACTTGCAGAGACTTCTCAAAGCCTGTGAAAAAGGACTGGTGAATCTTGTGATTACCAAAGACCAGAGCCGACTGGGACGAAATCATGTACAGACAGGATTTCTGATGGAGGAGTTTTTCCCCAAGCATGGAGTAAGGTATATCGCATTATACGACAATGTGGATACCTTTGACGGGGACAATGAGATTGCTCCGTTTAAGAACGTGCTGAATGAGATGTATTCCAGGGATATTTCCAAGAAAGTTCATGCTTCCTACCACCTGCAGGCAACCAAGGGGAAGTTTACAGGCGTTGTTCCACCATTGGGATATCAGAAAGACCCGGAGGAAAAGGGACATCTTCTGATTGATGAGGAGACAGCACCGATTGTCCGGAAAATTTTTCAATGGGCGGTGGATGGTCATGGGATCAACTTCATATCCAGAGAACTGGAACGCCAGCAGATTCCATGCCCTACCTGGTGGCACAGGAAACGGGGACTTCGCACTTACTACACCAAATGGGAAAAGAAAGATCCGGAGAATGGGAAATTTGTCTGGGATGAATCTTATCTCAAGTCCCTGCTGATGAATCCGGTGTACTGTGGTGACATGGCTTCCCAGAAACGGTACTACCGTTTTAAGATTGGCAATCAGGGAGATAAAGCTCCGGAGGACTGGATCACAGTCAGGGATACCCACGAAGCAATCATTCCGCAGGATGTATTTGATCTGGTACAGGCGAAGATGACAGGCAGGAAACGTCAGACAGAACAGGGAGAATACAGCATGTTTGCCGGATTGCTCCGCTGTGCAGAGTGTGGCGGTGCATTGACATTAAAGAAGACGCATACCAAAGATCAGCATGAAGTTTATACCTGTTCCACCTATATCCATAAGGGAAAAGCACACTGCACTCAACACCGGGTGGACGCTGATGATCTGTATGATGCAGTCCTTACCAGAATCCAGGAATGTGCAAAAGCAGTCACCGGAGATGGAACAGAACTGGAAAACCGGGTGAAGGAGTTATGCGAAGAAGATACACAGGGACACAGAGACAGTCTGGAGAAGCTGGTATCAAAACAGAAAGACCGCCTGGAGACATTAGACCGGTTGATTGCAAAACTGTATGATGATCTAATTAATGACAAGATTACAGAATCTGTTTTTGATAAGATGTTGGAGAAGACACAGAAAGAGCAGACAGACATCAAAAAGGAACTTTCCCAGAACCAGAGTGTGCTGAATACAGAAGAAAAACTGGATGCACAGTCCCAGCAGTGGATTGAGGATATCAGCGAGTATGCGGACATTAAAGAACTGGATGCCAATCTTCTGAACCGGCTGATCAGTAAAATCGTTATCTCAGAACCGCAGGAGAAAGACGGAACAGAGAATTACCGCCGCACTCCTGAAATGGTCACAATGGAAATTCATTTCAATTTAAAACCAATACCGGAGCTTGGAACCATCGAAAGAGGTTCCGGCTCCCATAAATAAGAAAATCTATCAAAATTTAATCTATTTTAATCTTTTCAAGGCTTATTTCGAGCCAATATTTTCTCATAAAAGACATAAAACAGCTCATGGCTGGCGGCGGTGTTGCCCTCATCGGCACCACCCTTGTACCTCTGCTCTCCGGACTGTTCGGTTAATCACAAAACAAGGAGGTAATCGCCTTTGGACAGCATACTCCAACAGATCACAGACTGGCTGAAAGAAATGCTCGTTTCAGCTATTATGGGAAATCTGTCGGGGATGTTTGAGTCCGTCAACAACCAGGTTGGCGAGATAGCAACCTCCGTTGGCATGACCCCGGCGAATTTTTCGCCGGGTGTCTTTGCCATGGTACGAAACATCTCCGAGTCAGTGATTATCCCAATCGCAGGCTTGATTCTGACCTTCATTGCCTGTTATGAGCTAATTCAGATGATTATTGACCACAACAATCTGGCAAATTTTGAAACCTGGATCTTCTTCAAATGGGTGTTCAAGACTTTTGTTGCGGTCATGTTAATCACAAACACATTCAATATCACGATGGCTGTGTTTGATGTGACACAGCACGTTATAAACGCAAGCGCCGGTATCATATCCGGAAATACTGCCATAGATGCTTCGGCATTGGAAACAATGGAAGAAACGCTGATGGCAATGGATTTGGGTCCTTTGCTCGGCTTGTTCCTGCAATCCTTTATCGTGCAGGTCACGATGTCCGCTTTGGCAATCATCATCTTTGTGATCGTCTACGGTCGAATGATTGAAATTTATCTGATGGTCAGCCTTGCCCCGATTCCGCTTTCCACTTTTGGAAACAGAGAACAGAGCAATATCGGACAGAATTATCTGCGTTCGCTGTTTGCAATCGGATTCCAGGGATTCCTGATTATGATCTGCGTGGGCATTTATGCGGTGCTGATTCAGTCTATCGCATTCAGTGATGACATCATCGGTTCTATCTGGGGTGTTATGGGCTACACCGTCCTTTTGTGCTTCACCCTGTTTAAGACTGGTTCGCTTGCGAAGGGTGTATTCAGCGCTCACTAAGGGAAGGAGGAAATTGTTTGGCAGCGTATATTCCCGTACCTCGTGACCTGACGAGGGTAAAAACAAAAGTGTTCTTCAATCTGACGAAACGGCAGTTACTTTGCTTTGGTGCGGCGGCGCTCATCGGAGTGCCGATTTTCTTTCTGGTCAAAGCAACCGGAAATGTGAGCCTTGCAGCACTGTCCATGATGATCGTCATGTTACCGTTGTTCTTTCTGGCAATGTATGAAAAGGATAGTCAGCCGTTGGAAGTGGTTGTAGAACACTTCATTCAGACCAAATTCGTTCGTCCCAAGGTTCGCCCTTATCAGACGGACAACTATTATGACGCTTTGATGCGTCAGTACAAACTGGAAAAGGAGGTTGAACGAATTGTTTTTCAAAAAGAAGCCACAGGCAAGAAACATCAAAATGCCTGCAAATCTGAATCGGAAGCAGCAGCGAGAAATTAAAGCTGTTGTGGAACGGGCAAAGAAGGACAACGGTATTCCGCAGACTGCACAGCAGTCCATTCCCTTTCAGAGAATGTTCCCGGATGGCATCTGCCGTGTCACTGACAGTTATTACACCAAGACCATTCAGTTTCAGGACATCAACTATCAGCTGGCACAGCAGGAAGATAAGACTGCCATCTTCGATGAGTGGTGCAGTTTCCTGAATTTCTTTGACAGCTCCATTCACTTTGAGCTTTCCTTTATGAACCTGAGTACCGATGCTGAAAGCTTTGAAAAGAGTATCCGTATCCCGTTCAAGAAGGACAGCTTCAATCCCGTCCGTGCCGAGTATAGCCAGATGCTGAAAAAGCAGTTGGCGCAGGGCAACAACGGCTTGACCAAAACCAAGTACCTGACATTCGGCATTGAAGCCGAATCCATGCGGCAGGCAAAGCCGAGACTCAACCATATCGAAAACGATCTGCTCAATAACTTTCGGCGTTTGGGTGTCATTGCCACTACCATGAACGGCAAAGAGCGGCTGCATCTGATGCACTCTATGTTCCACATGGGTGATAATGATAAGTTCTTCTTCGATTGGAAGTATCTTGTGGAATCCGGGCTGTCCGTAAAGGACTTCATTGCTCCGACGGCGTTTGCCTTTAAGACCAACCGCACCTTCCAGATGGGCAGTATCTTCGGTTCGATGTCTTATCTGGCAATTACGGCATCAGACCTGTCTGATCGTATGCTGGCGGATTTTCTGGATATGGAATCCACGCAGATCGTGACCATGCACATCCAGTCGGTTGACCAGACTGCGGCGATTAAGACCATCAAGAGAATCATCACCGAGCTTGACCGTTCCAAAATCGAGGAACAGAAAAAGGCTGTGCGTTCTGGCTATGACATGGACATTATCCCATCTGACCTTGCTACCTATGGTAAAGATGCGAAGTCACTTCTGAAAGAATTGCAGAGCCAGAATGAGCGAATGTTCATGGTGACATTTCTGGTGCTGAACACCGGGCGCACCGAGCAGGAACTGGAGAACAATGTGTTCCAGGCACAGAGCATCGCCCAGAAGCATAACTGCAATCTGCGTCGTTTGGATTTTCAGCAGGAATCCGGACTGATGAGCAGCCTGCCTTTGGCACAAAACCTGATTGAGATTCGTCGTGGCCTGACTACCAGTTCCACGGCTATTTTTGTGCCTTTCACCACGCAGGAGCTGTTCCAGAATGGTGGAGAAACGCTCTATTACGGGCTGAATGCTCTGTCGAACAACCTTATCATGGTGGACAGAAAGAAGCTCAAGAACCCCAACGGACTGATTCTGGGTACTCCCGGTTCCGGTAAATCCTTTTCCGCAAAGCGTGAAATCACCAATGCGTTCCTGGTTACGGATGACGATATTATCATCTGCGACCCCGAAGCGGAATATGCGGCTCTGGTTCACAAGTTCAATGGTCAGGTGGTAAAAATCAGCTCCTCCAGTACCAACTATATCAACCCTATGGACATCAACCTGAACTACTCTGAGGATGACAACCCGGTAGCACTGAAAGCTGATTTTATCCTGTCCCTCTGTGAGTTGATTATGGGCAGTAAGGATGGCTTGCAGCCTATCGAAAAGACGGTTATCGACCGTTGTGTGCATCAGATTTACCAGAGATATTTCGACAATCCTGCCCCTGAGAATATGCCGATCCTTGAGGATTTGTATGATGCCCTTCTGAAACAGGACGAAAAGGAAGCCCACCATGTAGCGACCGCCTTGGAAATCTATGTTAAGGGTTCTCTGAAACTGTTTAACAACAGAACCAATGTGGATATTCAGAATCGTCTGGTGTGCTTCGACATTAAGGAGCTGGGCAATCAGCTGAAAAAAATCGGTATGCTGATCGTTCAGGATCAGGTCTGGGGGCGTGTAACTGCCAACCGTTCTGCCGGTAAATCGACCAGATATTATATTGACGAGTTCCATCTGCTTCTGAAGGAAGAACAGACGGCAACCTATTCCGTAGAAATCTGGAAGCGATTCCGTAAATGGGGCGGCTTGCCGACCGGTATTACTCAGAATGTCAAAGACCTGCTTCGTTCCCCGGAGATTGCCAACATCCTCGAAAACTCTGATTTCATCTATATGCTGAATCAGGCAAGCGATGACCGAAGTATTCTGGCACAGCGGTTGAACATTTCGCCGCATCAGCTGTCCTATGTAACCAACTCCGGTGAGGGCGAAGGACTTCTGTTCTATGGCAATGTGATTCTGCCGTTCATTGACCGATTCCCGACAGATCTGGAACTGTATCGCATTATGACCACGAAGTTAAACGAGGTGGCACAGGAAAAGGAGGCGTAATGTATGGCGAAAAGACCTACACGACTCCGTTTTACCGAAGATGACCTTGCAGATTCTCATGTGAAGAAAGCTGCCGACCGTGCAGATAAGGCGGTTGATAGGGCTGAAAAAGCGGCAGACAAATTGGCTTCTAAAAAGGCAAAGCCGAAGCTAAAGCTGGAAACAGATGCAGCCGGTTCCCGTAAAGCAAAGCTCCGTTTTGAAAAAGCGGAGTTTACGGAAATCGAGCGCCCATCTGTGGCAAAGCACATGGCAAGCCGTGGTGCCGCAGTCACGCTCACATCCAAAGCACATCGGGCGGTGTCAGAATATGAGGATGATAATATCGGCGTTCAGGCTGTGCAGGAAACGACCAAGGCTGTTGAATCCACTGTCTATACCGTCGATCATGCCGTTTACAGTCACAAGCTGAAAGCCTACGACAAGGCGGAAAAGCTGGTTGAGAAGTCAGATAAAGCAAATGTAAATGCCCTGTATGAGAAGTTCAAAAAGGACAACCCCGATGCCGGTTCCAATCCCTTTTCCCGTTGGCAACAGAAAAGGGCAATCAAGAAAGAATATGCTGCCGCCAAAGCCGGTAAGAATACCGCTTCGACAACGGCTTCTGCATCTAAGGGTGCAGGCAAGGCAACGGGCAAAGCAGCTCAGGGAGCCAAGAACATCACAGAAAGAGTAACGGAGTTCTGCACCACACACTCTAAAACGATTCTGTTTGTTTTGATTGCCGGACTGCTTTTTATGATACTCTCAGGGATGTTCTCGTCTTGTTCGGCTATGTTCCAAGGCGGCACACAGATCATTCTGGGAACTTCTTTTACTGCAAAAGAGGAAGATATTATTGGTGCGGACAATGATTACAAGGCTTTGGAAGCTGCGCTCCGCAATAAAATCAATAATATCGAGCGTACTCATAGCGGATATGACGAGTACCGGTATGACCTTGATGAAATCAACCACAATCCTTATGAGCTGGCGGCGTATTTGACGGTGAAGTTTGAGGATTACACCAGAGATGAGGTGCAGGCTACCCTGCAATGGCTATTTGAGCAACAATATGAGCTGACCCTGACGGAAGTAGTAGAGATTCGTACACGAACAACATCTTCTACTGATCCCGAAACGGGAGAGACAACAACAGAGGAAGAAGATTACGAATATTATATTCTGAATGTGAAGCTCAGAAATAAGGGCTTGAACAGTGTGATTTCAAATTCCGGCTTGTCGGAAGATGATATGGAGCGATATAGAATTTTGCTTCAGACAAGGGGCAACAGACCGGATATTTTCGGAAATGACATTTACGCCACCCCTGGCGGCGAGTACACCGATTATGATATTCCGGGCGAAGCGCTGACAGACACAAGATTTGCCAATATGATTCGGGAAGCTGAAAAATATCTGGGATACCCGTATGTGTGGGGCGGCAGCAGCCCGTCTACCTCCTTTGACTGCTCCGGATTTGTTTCCTATGTAATCAATCACTGCGGAAACGGTTGGAGTGTTGGTCGTTTGACCGCAAACGGTTTGATGGGCGTATGCGACATTATCCCGAAAAGCTCTGCCAAACCGGGAGATTTGATTTTCTTCCAAGGCACTTATGATACCTCCGGTGCATCACACGTTGGTATCTATGTTGGCAATGGTATGATGATCCACTGCGGAAACCCCATTTCCTACGCTTCTATCGAATCGAATTACTGGCAACAGCATTTTTACTGCTTCGGCAGAATCAGAAACTAAAGGAGGGATGGCGATTGAGTGCCAAGTTAGACAGAATAGGTGCAGACCTTGAAAAAGCCCGTAAGAAACGGGCAGAATGGGATGCTAAGGTGAAAGACCTGGAACGCAGATACCGTGAGGAGGAAAATTCCGAAATCCATGAGATGGTTCATGCTGCGAACCTGAATCCCGAACAGCTTTCCGAGCTGCTCCGTATGTTTGCTGCGGATATGGCTCCGAAGCCTGATACGATCAATACTATGAATGAGGAGGAAACGCAGAATGAGATTTAAGAGATTCAGCGCCATGTTGCTGGCACTTGCGATGTGCATGGGTGTGTTTTCGACAACGGTGTTTGCCTACTCCGATGAGAGTGCAACAACCACTACTACGGGAAAGGCAGAAACCGTGGAAACTGTCCCTGAGAAAATTGAAGATAAGACTTCCGAGGAAGTTCCCTACACCGTGACCGTCAATGAGGATGGCACGGTGGTTTTCTCTTTCAATGGTAAAGAATGGACTTGCGGTGCAGAGAAATCCGAGGATAATAACATGGGAACTGGCAAGGTGGTAACGAGCGGTTCCCGTCTGAATGTGCGTACTGGTGCAGGCATGAATTATGAAATCATTGACCAGCTCCGTCCCGGCGAGGAAGTTGTGGTAGTCGGTGTTGAGGGTGACTGGTATCAGATCACTGTACCTGAAAAGAACGGATATGTTCACAGCGACTATCTGGAACTGATTGAAAAAGCCGAGCAGAACAGCGAAATGGATATGGCGCTGCTTATGATGTTTATGAGTGCGTTCATGCAGAATATGGACACGGACACAAGCGAACCCGCCCTTACTCCTGACGGTAATCTGACTCTGGTTGACGATGTTGGTTCACCTACGAAAAGTGGAAAGCAGTTCATTACCGCTGTAACCAAAAACGGAAACTACTTCTATATCATCATTGACCGTGACGATAAGGGAGCAGAGACTGTTCATTTCCTTAATCTGGTAGATGAATCGGATCTTCTTGCACTCATGGAAGATGATGAGGTGGAGTCCTATATGAATTCCCAGGGAATGACCGCTTCGGAGAAAGAGAAAGAGGAAGTAAAAAGTACAGAGGCTACAGAAGAAATCTCTGAGGAGCCAAAGGAAGAGGCAAAAGCTCTTGAGACCGGTAAGAAGGTTCTCATCGTCCTTCCCGAGAAGAACGAGACCGTCTACAGAAGCGCTCGCAACATCAAGGGCGTCAAGACCACTCTTGTCAGCACACTCAATGTTTACGATATCCTCAACTGCGATTCTCTCGTAGTGCTCAAGGATGCCGTATCGAAGATTGAGGAGGTATACGCATGAGCAAGATAGCACAGGACATCATCCTTCGTCCTATCATCACCGAGGAGAGCATGCTCGGTACAGCGGACAAGAAGTACACCTTCTCCGTTGCCAAGGACGCAAACAAGATAGAGATCGCCAAGGCAGTTGAAGAGCTCTTCAAGGTCGAAGTCAAGAGCGTCAACACCGTTAACTGCCGCGGCAAGAAGCGCCGCTACGGCCGTTTCGAGGGATTCACTTCCTCGTGGAAAAAGGCTATAGTGACCCTTACGGAGAACTCCAAGACCATCGAGTTCTTCGAGGGCATGGTGTAAGGGAGGAATTGAA
>ENA-ORMX01002268-ORMX01002268.1-human-gut-metagenome-genome-assembly--contig:-NODE-2268-length-11291-cov-5.122197_pt1 | contig 11291 bp, 7 predicted proteins | sample MGYA00242108_ERZ509007 | MGnify/ENA primary metagenome ERZ509007 (study PRJEB26280, sample SAMEA2338745) | human gut metagenome | biome: human gut; feature: human-associated habitat; material: faeces...
ACTGGGCGGGCTACCGCGCCGAGTTTGGCCGCGACCCGCTGGATTTTTCGGCCAACGTCAGCCCGCTGGGCTTGCCGGAGGGGGTGGCCAAGGCCATCACCGCAGCCCTTGCCACGGCGGACCGCTACCCCGACCCTTTTTGCCGCGCCCTGCGGGAAAAGCTGGCCGCACACGAGGGCGTTCCGGCGGAACAGCTCCTCTGCGGCAACGGCGCGGCGGACCTGATCTTCCGGCTGGTGTGGGCGGCAAAGCCCCGCACCGCTCTGCTGCCCGCCCCTACCTTTGCGGAGTATGCCGCCGCGCTGGAAACGGCGGGCTGCACCGTCCGGCGGCATTTCCTGCGGGAAAGCGAAGATTTTGCAGTAACGGAGGCGTTTATCTCCGCTGTGGACGAGGACACCGACATGGTATTCCTCTGCCAGCCCAATAACCCCACCGGGCAGCTGACGCCGCTAGCACTGGTAGAGGCGCTGCTGCGCCGGTGCGAAGCTTGCGGTGCGCTGCTGGTGGTGGACGAGTGCTTTCTGGACTTTCTGCCGCAAAGTGAGGTGCTGTCTGCCAAAAAGCTTCTGGCAAGCCCGAACCTCATCATCCTGAAAGCTTTTACAAAGCTGTACGGCATGGCCGGAGTGCGGCTGGGCTACTGCCTGTGCAGCAACACCGCTCTGCTGGATAAGATGCAGGCCGCCGGGCAGCCGTGGGCAGTTTCCAGCCTTGCACAGGCGGCGGGGCTGGCAGCGCTGGACGAGACCGCCTATGTAGCCCGGGTGCAGGTACTTATCGCGCAGCAGCGTCCCATTTTGCGGGACGGGCTGCGCGCACTGGGGCTGCGGGTGCTGGATGGCAGCGCGAATTATCTGCTGTTCCAAGCGCCGGAAACACTGGGCGATGCCCTGCGGCAGCGCGGCATCGTGCTGCGCAGCTGCGGCAACTACCCCGGACTGGACGGCAGCTGGTACCGCACCGCCGTGCGCACCGCGCCGGAAAACCAGCAGCTTTTAAAAACCTTACAGGAGGTGCTTGCATGAGCCGGGCAAAATGTATCATGGTGCAGGGCACGATGAGCGGGGCGGGCAAAAGCCTGCTGTGCACCGCGCTGTGCCGTATTTTTGCACAGGACGGCTACCGGGTAGCCCCCTTTAAAAGCCAGAACATGGCGCTGAACAGCTTTGTCACCCGGGATGGGCTGGAAATGGGGCGTGCGCAGGTGGTACAGGCACAGGCCGCCGGCATGGAACCGGATGTGCGCATGAACCCTATTCTGCTCAAACCCAGCAGCGATGTAGGCAGTCAGGTCATCGTGAACGGCGAGGTGCGTGGGCAGATGCCCGCAGCCGCCTACTTCAAACTGAAAAAGAGCCTGATCCCGGACATTTTAGCCGCCTACGACAGTCTGGCCGAAGAGGTAGACATCATCGTCATCGAGGGTGCAGGCAGCCCGGCAGAGATCAACTTAAAGGCGGACGATATCGTCAACATGGGGCTGGCAAAGCTGGTGGATGCACCGGTGCTGCTGGCGGGAGATATCGACCGGGGCGGCGTGTTTGCGCAGCTGTACGGCACGGTGGAACTGCTGGAACCCGCCGAGCGGGCACGCATCAAGGGGCTGGTCATCAACAAGTTCCGAGGCGATGCTGCCATCCTGAAGCCCGGCCTTACCATGCTGGAGGAAAAGACCCATCTGCCGGTGCTGGGCGTTGTGCCCTACCTGCGGGTGGACATCGAGGACGAGGACTCCCTCTCCTCCCGACTGGAAAGCAACACCGCCGTCAAGCCGCTGGATGCTGCCATTCTGCGGCTACCGCATATCTCCAATTTTACAGATTTTATGCCGCTGGAGCAGCACCCGCTGCTAAGCGTGCGGTATGTGCAAAGCCCCCGGCAGCTGGGCGCACCGGACGTGGTCATTCTGCCGGGCACAAAAAACACCATCGATGACCTGCTCTGGCTGCGGCAATGCGGGCTGGAAGCTGCGGTACAGAAGCTGGCAACCTCCGGCACACCGGTGCTGGGCGTGTGCGGCGGTTACCAGATGCTGGGCGAGACCCTTGCCGACCCCGAGGGCACCGAGAGCGGACGCAGCCAGACCGTGCGCGGGCTGGGGCTGCTGCCCATCCAGACTGTGTTTACGGACGCCAAGCACCGCACACAGGATACTGCCACCGTCACCGCGCCGCAGCTGGCGGGGGCAGTGCTGACCGGCTACCAGATCCATACCGGGCGCACCGCTGTGCAGGGCGTGCCCTTCTGCCGCCTTGCAGACGGCAGCGCCGAGGGCTGCGTAAAGGACAACGTGGCGGGCACTTATCTGCACGGCCTGTTTGATACCGGGGAGCTGACCGAAAAGCTGGTGCAGTTGCTGTGCAGCCGCAAGGACATCTCCCCTGCCAGTGCGCCGCTGCTCTCCATGCAGGAGTACCGGCAGCAGCAGTTTGACCTGCTGGCCGACGGCGTGCGCCGGGCGCTGGACATGAACGCCCTGTACGCCGCCATGGGACTGGAAGGGAGGAACACCCTATGACACCGCAACACCATCTGCCCGCCGACATTGAACGGACGAGCCTTTCCATCATCACCGCAGAGCTGGACGCAATGGGTCTGACCCCGCCGCCGGAGACTGCCGCCGTGGTCAAGCGGGTCATCCACACCACCGCCGATTTTGACTACGCCCGCAATCTGCGCTTTACCCCCGGCGCGGTGGCGGCGGGGGTGGCGGCGCTGCAAGCCGCTGCACCCATCGTTACCGACACCAACATGGCGCTTTCCGGCATTACAAAGCCCGGGCTTGCGCGGCTGGGCGGCACAGCGCTGTGCTACATGGCCGACCCGGAGGTAGCCGCGCTGGCAAAAGCCAACGGTACCACCCGGGCGGTGGCGTCCATGCAAAGAGCCGCCGCCGAACACCCCGGTGCCATTCTTGCGGTGGGCAACGCACCCACGGCGCTGCTGACCATTGCCGACCTGATTGAAACCGCCGGGCTGCGCCCTGCGCTGGTCATCGGCGTGCCGGTGGGCTTTGTGAACGTGGTGGAAAGCAAGGAGACCCTCTTTGCAATCTGCGAACAGCACGGCGTGCCTGCCATTGCTGCCATGGGCCGCAAAGGCGGCAGCAATGTGGCCGCAGCCATCTGCAACGCCCTTGTTTATTCTGCCGCCGAAATGCTGGACCCCTCTGCCAGAGGGTGGAGAGGATAAAGGGCAGGCCGTCAGACCGCTTTCTCCGCAAACAGCGGCAATGCCGAATAGATAAAGGCTCTCCCTGCTTGACAAACAGGAAGGGCCTTTTTGTTATACAAAAAACTGCTGCACGGCAAAAAGCGTGCAGCAGCCTTTGAGAAAATAATAGTGAAACGCAGTTCAGGAAAAATTATTTGCCCAGATGCCAGATGTCCCGGTCGTACTCGGCAATGGTGCGGTCGGAGGAGAACATGCCTGCTTTGGCAATGTTCACCAGGCACTTGCGCCGCCAGCCCTTCGGGTCGCAGGCGTAATCGCTGAGGGCCTGCCCCTTGCGCACGACATAGGCGTTGAAGTCCGGCAGGGTCTGGAACCAGTCCTTATGAATCAGCTCGTTGTGCAGGCGGGTCAGGTTTTCGGCGTGACCGGCGGCCAGCATCTCCGGGCCGGTGAGGAAGTTGATGGCGCGGCGGATGTTGGCATCCCCCTCCACCCACTGGGCGGGGTCGTAGTCGCCCACGGCGTAGCGGTGGATGACCTGATCGGAGGTCTGGCCGAAGATATAGATGTTCTCCTCGCCCACCTGCTGGCTGATCTCCACATTGGCACCGTCCATGGTGCCCAGCGTCAGCGCGCCGTTCAGCATGAACTTCATGTTGCCGGTGCCGGAGGCTTCCTTGGAGGCAAGGCTGATCTGCTCGGACAGGTCACAGGCCGGGATCAGCTTTTCGGCGGCGGTGACGTTGTAGTTCTCCACAAAGACCACCTGCAGCCACTGGGACACCTCCGGGTCTGCGGCGATGACCTTGGACAGGGTCAGCAGCGCATGGATGATGTCCTTTGCAATGGTGTAGGCAGGTGCGGCCTTGGCACCGAAGATGCTCACCAGCGGAGCAGCGGGCAGGTGCCCGGCCTTGATCTCGTAGTACTGATGGATGAGATACAGCAGGTTCAGCTGCTGGCGCTTATACTCGTGCAGGCGCTTGGACTGGATGTCGAACACGGCATCGGTGTTCACGCTCACCTTCTGGGTGCGCAGCAGCCAGTCTGCCAGAGCTTCCTTGTTGGCCTTCTTCACGGCGGTCAGCTGGTCCAGCACAGCTTCGTCATCAGCAAAAGCCAGCAGCTTTTCCAGCTCGGCGGCATCCTTGCGGAAGCCGGAGCCGATGTGCTGTTCCAGTGCGGCGGTCAGGCGGGGGTCGCATTCCAGCAGCCAGCGGCGGAAGGTGATGCCGTTGGTCTTGTTGTTGAACTTTTCCGGGTACAGCTCATAGAAGCCGTGCAGCTCGGAATTCTTCAAAATCTCGGTGTGCAGCGCCGCCACGCCGTTGGTGGAGTGGGTGAAGTGGATGTCCATGTGGGCCATGTGCACCCGGTCGTCCTTGTCGATGATGGCAAGGCTCTCGTCCTTGGTGCGGGTGCGGGCCAGCGCGTCCAGCTTTTCGATAATGGGCATCAGCTGGGGTACAACAGCATCCAGATAGGCGCGGGGCCACTTTTCCAGTGCTTCGGCCAGAATGGTGTGGTTGGTGTAGGCGCAGGTCTTTGTGACGATCTTTACGGCTTCCTCAAATTCGATGCCCTTTTCGCCCAGCAGCCGGATCAGCTCCGGGATGACCATGCTGGGGTGGGTGTCGTTGATCTGGATGGCGGCGTAGTCGGCCAGATCATGGTAATCGCAGCCCCGGGCGGCACACTCGGCCAGAATGAGCTGGGCACCGGCAGAGACCATCAGGTACTGCTGGTACACCCGCAGGCGGCGGCCCGCCTCATCGGAATCGTCCGGGTAGAGGAAGAGGGTCAGGTTCTTGTCGATGGCGGTTTTATCGAAGGCAATGCCGTCGTGGACGATGCTCTCATCGATGGTATCAAGGTCAAACAGGTTCAGGGTATTGGTGCGGCCCTCGTAGCCGGTGACCGCCAGCTTGTACAGCCGGGCGGTGTACTCCTTGCCCGCCAGCTCCACCGGGTAGGTGATGTCGGTCTTTTCGGCCCAGCTGTGGGCAGTGAGCCACGGGTCGGGCTTTTCATTCTGCACGCCGTCCTCAAAGGACTGGTGGAACAGGCCGAAGTGATACCGCAGGCCCACGCCGTCGCCGGGCAGGTTCAGCGTTGCCAGAGAGTCGAGGAAGCAGGCAGCCAGACGGCCCAGACCGCCGTTGCCCAGAGAGGGTTCCGGCTCCACCTCTTCGATATCGGAAAGGCTCTTGCCGGCGGCAACCAGTGCATCCCGGGCTTCATCGTACAGTCCCAGATTGATGAGGTTGTTGGACAGCAGCTTGCCGATGAGAAATTCGGCGCTGATATAGTACAGCTTGCGGCCGGTGACCGGCTGCACACGGTCGGCGCTCTTCTGCCGGACGAGTTCCAGCAGCGCGAGATACAGCTCCTGATTCGTGCAGTCCGCCAGCGGCTTGCCCGTGAGACCCTGTAACGTTTCGGTAAAGCTCATAAATGCATCCTCCTTTGTTAGAGTGTATCTGAAAAGTCGAAAATTTAGTCTGTTTCTACAAGCACGCCGGATCTTGCGGGAAACAGCCTTGAGATCCACAAAGGATCCCTGCGGCTCTTTGCCTTAGAGCCCGCTTGTGCTTGCGGAATATTCGTCATTTTCTTTGTTTTCAAATACACCTTGCGGAAAACAGGTTTGACATCTGTACTTCCAGATATACCACATAAAACAATCAAAATCTTGCCTAAAAAGCGCAGACTGTGGTACAATCCTATCATCGGGAGGTGAAACGATGCAAAATCAGGCATCTTTGCAGGAGACCAAGCAGCACGGTGCCGTGCGGTTTCCCTTCAATCTGTATCCCTGCACCATTCCGGGGGACTTTCCGCAGGTGGCGCTCCACTGGCAGGAGAGCATGGAGCTGGTCTTTGTCAAGCGGGGCACAGGGCTGGTGCAGGTGGGCGCTGAGAGCTGCCCGGCCCGCATGGGGGACATCTTTATTTTTACGCCCGGCACCCTCCATGCCCTGCGGCAGGCCGAGGGGCAGTGCATGGAATACGAAAATATCATTTTTGAGCTGGAGCTTCTGGGCGGCGCAGAGGACCTTTGTGCCGAGAAATATCTGCTTCCGCTACAAAGCGGGCGCCTGTCGCTGCCTGCACGGCTGACCCCGAACGATTTGTGCTATCTGCAGGCCGCCGCCTGCCTGCGGGAAGTGGAGGATGCAAACCGTGCCAAGCTCCCCGGCTATGAACTGCAGGTCAAGGGGGCGCTGCTGCGGTTTCTTGCCCTGCTCCTTGCACAGGGCCGGCAGCGGCTTGCCGCCGAGACAGCCGACACCCAGCGGCTGAAAACGCTCCTGCAATGGCTCTCGGCCCATTATGCCGAGGCGCTCCGGGTCGCCGATGCCGCCGGGGTCTGCTCCTTCAGCGCCAGCCATTTTATGCGGTGGTTCCGGCAGATGACCGGACAGAGCTTTGTGGCCTTTCTGAACGAGTACCGGCTCAACGCCGCCGCCGAAGCGCTGCAGGCCACGGATGAGACGGTTCTGACCATCGCTTCCCGGTGCGGGTTTGAGAACCTCTCCTATTTTAACCGGGCGTTCAAGGCACACTTCGGCATGACGCCCCGGGAGTACCGGAAAAAATAAGCAAAACGAGGCCGTTCTGCCTCTCTGGAAAAGAGAGGGAACGGCCTCGTTTTTTGCACATCAGACCTCCGGCGGCGGGCAGCAGCTCTCCCGTGGGATGAGCCGGTGCGGCACGATGATCTTGGTTGCCAGAAGATTCGGGTTCTCGATGTGGTTGATGGTCTGGCTGGCGGCTTCCATGCCCAGCTGGTAGGGGTTCACGTCCACGGTGGTCAGCTGCGGGCTGGTGATGCGGGAGAACAGCGAGTTATTGAAGGACACGATGGAAAGGTCTTTCGGGACGTGCAGCCCCAGTTTGCCGCAGAACTGTTCCAGCACCACAGCAAGAATATCATCGCTGACCAGCATGGCGGTGGGGCGGTCCGGCGCGGTGAGCAGGGCCTTCAGCGTTTCTTCGTAAGCATCGTTCAGAGTGTCGATCTCCACGCAGTCCTCTTCGCGGGGGGTGATGCCATGCTTGAGCAGGGACATCTGGTAACCGCGCTTACGCTCTGCCGAAAACAGCATGGCATTGCTGACACCAAAATAGGCAATGCGGCGGTGGCCCATCTCATAGAGGTAGTCGGCGGCTTCCTCTCCGGCAAGGGCGTTGTCGTTGTCGATATAGATGGTCTGGTTGGCGGACTGTGCTGCCTTGCCCACAACGACGTGGAGCAGCCCTTCGCTGCGCAGATAGGCTGCCACAGGACAGTCCTTTTTGGAATAGAGCAGGATGAAACCGTCTGCCTGCGCGTTGGCCACCATGCTCTGGATGGCGTCCAGAATCTCTGCATCATCCTGCCCGGTGATAACCGTGTTCACATACCGCCGCTGGTTGCAGAACTGCCCGATGCCGCGGATGATCTCCAGATGGAATGCATTCTCGTAGACGTCCCGCTGGGAGGAGGGCAGAATGATGCCGATGGTCTTGGAAAAAGCTTCTACTGGTTCGGCTTCAAAGTTCGGCTCATAGCCCAGCTGCGCCATGATGCGGCGCACCCGCTCCTTGGTGTCCCGGCTGATGGAAGGGCTGTCCTTGCAGGTGCGGGAAACCGTAGAGGGGGAGACCCCCGCTGCTGCGGCGACATCCTTGATGGTAACTGCCATGATCTGTTCCTCCCGGATCGATATTGCTTCTATTGTAAAGCCGTTTGCACGCAATGTCAATGTTTGCGCAAAGAGTTGCGCAAATCGTGCAATGCATCGCTCTGCGTACCTTCGACAACTTTCACAAAGAATCCTTTGCTGAGTTGTGGAAAACGTAGAAGGTTTATTTTTGCCATAGAAAACTCTTGTAAAAATTGCGGAGTTGGATTATTCTTGTTGCGTAAAGTTACGCAAACGTGATGCAACGCTTGCGTAAAACGATGCAAAAGGAAACAAGGAGGAACATCATGGCATCAACAAAAGCGGCTCCGGGCAAAAAGGGGCTCATCAACTTCGACTTTTTACAAAAGCTGGGCAAGGTGCTGATGACGGTCATCGCCGTCATGCCCGCTGCCGGTCTGATGATCAGTCTGGGCAAGCTGGTGCAGATGGGCGGCGGCGACATCGCAGCAGTCATGACCATCGGTACCACCATGGAGAACATCGGCTGGGCAGTCATCAACAACCTGCACATCCTGTTCGCCGTGGCCATCGGCGGCAGCTGGGCAAAGGAGCGTGCAGGCGGTGCCTTCGCGGCAGTGCTGGCATTTGCCCTCATCAACGTGATCACCGGCAACATCTTCGGCGTTACCAGCGCCATGCTGGCAGACCCCAATGCCGTGACCCACACCCTGTTCGGGCAGGAGATCGCCGTTAACGGCTACTTTACCTCCGTGCTGGGTGCTCCGGCCCTGAACATGGGCGTGTTCGTGGGCATCATCGCCGGTTTTGTGGGCGGTGTGGCTTACAATAAATACTATAACTTCCGCAAGCTGCCGGATGCACTGGCTTTCTTCAACGGCAAGCGCTTCGTGCCCATGGTGGTCATTGGCTACTCGGTGGTCATTTCCATCGTGCTGTCGCTGTTCTGGCCTGTGGTCCAGACTGGCATCAACAACTTCGGCATCTGGATCGCCAACTCTTCCGAGACTTCTCCTGTTCTGGCTCCGTTCATCTATGGCACGCTGGAGCGTCTGCTGCTGCCCTTCGGTCTGCACCACATGCTGACCATCCCCATGAACTACACCTCCTTCGGCGGCACCTACACCATCGCCACCGGCGTCAATGCAGGCAGTCAGGTATTTGGTCAGGACCCGCTGTGGCTGGCATGGGCCAACGACCTCATCAACTTCAAGAAGGCCGGTGACATGGCTGCTTACAACAACCTGCTGGCTACCGTTACCCCCGCCCGCTTCAAGGTAGGCCAGATGATCGGCGCTACCGGTCTGCTGCTGGGCATCGCACTGGCCATGTACCGCCGTGTGGACGCCGACAAGCGCGCAAACTATAAGTCCATGTTCATCTCCACCGCACTGGCCGTGTTCCTGACCGGCGTCACCGAGCCGCTGGAATTCATGTTCATGTTCTGCGCCATGCCGCTGTACATTGTATACGCACTGCTGCAGGGCTGTGCGTTCGCCATGGCAGGCATCATCCATCTGCGCCTGCACTCCTTCGGCAATCTGGAATTCATTACCCGCATCCCCATGTCCCTGCAGGCCGGTCTGGGCGGCGATATCATCAACTTTGTGATCTGCGTGATCGCGTTCTTTGTCATCGGCTATTTCGTGGCGTACTTCATGATCGGCAAGCTCAAGCTGGCTACGCCGGGCCGTCTGGGCAACTATACCGATGACAACGCGGACGATTCCGCTGCCGATGCAAAGACCGAGAAGAAGGCCGACAAAAAGGCCGACAACGGTCAGGCCGAGCGCATCATCGCCCTGCTGGGCGGTCGGGAGAACATCGTGCTGGTGGACGCCTGCATGACCCGTCTGCGCGTTACCGTGAAGGACCCCGCCAAGGTGGCCGACCTTGCCGCATGGAAGGCTGAGGGTGCCCTGAGCCTGCTGGTGAAGGGCGACGGCATTCAGGCTGTGTACGGTCCCAAGGCAGACGTTCTGAAATCTGATATCAACGATATTCTGTAAAAAACTATGAAACTGCTGACTTTGAATACCCACAGCCTCATCGAGCCGGACTATGAGGCCAAGCGGGAGATCTTTGTAAACTTCATCGCAGCGGAGCAGCCGGAGGTGTTCGCCCTGCAGGAGGTGAACCAGACCGCCGCCGCTCCGCTGCTGGGGGACGCTCCGGCAGGGTACTATCCCTGCCCCGGCAATAGGGTGCCGCTGAAAGCGGACAACCACGCCGCAGCGGTGGCCCGGATGCTGGAACAGCGGGGCGTGCACTACTACTGGAGCTGGCTCCCGGCAAAGGTCGGCTACGATATTTACGATGAGGGCGAGGCGGTGTTCAGCCGTGCGCCCATCACCGCAGCCGAAAACCTGCTGCTGAGCAAAACAAACGATTACAGCAACTGGAAGACCCGCCGCACACTGGGCGTCTGTGCAGGAGACGTCTGGTATTATACGGTGCACATGGGCTGGTGGAAGGACGAAGAGGAGCCGTTCGCTGCCCAGTGGGAAACGCTGTCGCAGGCAGCGGGCGCAAAACAGACCGCCTTTCTGCTGGGGGACTTCAACAGTGAAGCCGACGTGCGGGGGGAAGGCTATGACCTCATCCTCCGCAGCGGCTGGCAGGACACCTACCGCCTTGCACAGCAGCGGGATGATGGCTACACCGTTGTGCAGGCCATCGATGGCTGGCGGGACGCCCCGGATGCGGCGGCAAAAAAGCGCATCGACCAGATCTGGTGCTCCAAGGCGGTGGCTGTCAAGAGCAGCCGGGTGGTGTTTGGCGGCCTGCAGGAGCCGCAGGTATCCGACCATGCAGGTATTTTGATCGAGTTATAAAGGAAGGAAATCGAAGATGCAGAGAAGTGCAGGCATTTTGCTGCCCATCAGCAGTCTGCCGTCCCCTTACGGCATCGGCTGCTTTTCGCAGGAGGCATACGACTTTGTGGACTGGCTCAAGGAAGCCGGGCAGACCTACTGGCAGATCCTGCCGCTGGGTGTTACCAGCTACGGCGACAGCCCGTATCAGAGCTTTTCCGCCTTTGCTGGCAACCCCTATTTCATCAGTCTGGATGAGCTGGTCAAAGAGGGTATGCTCACGGCAGAAGAGTGCAAAAAGGCAAAGTTCGGCCGCAAAGCGGACGATATCGACTACAGCCAGCTCTACAAGGAGCGGGGCCGCCTGCTCCGGCTGGCCTACTCCCGCAGCGACATCGGCCACAATGCGGAGTTTGCGGCCTTCTGTGAACAGAACAAGTGGTGGCTGGATGACTTTGCCCTGTTCATGGCGGTGAAGGATCGCTTTGAGGGCAAGCCGTGGATCGAGTGGGCGGAGGATATCCGCCTGCGCTGGCAGAATGCCATGGACTACTACCGCCGGGAATTGTATTTTGAGGTGGAGTACTACAAATATCTCCAGTTCAAATTCGACCAGCAGTGGCGTGCACTAAAGGCTTACGCCAACGAAAAG
>ENA-ORMX01002271-ORMX01002271.1-human-gut-metagenome-genome-assembly--contig:-NODE-2271-length-11283-cov-7.744834_pt1 | contig 11283 bp, 10 predicted proteins | sample MGYA00242108_ERZ509007 | MGnify/ENA primary metagenome ERZ509007 (study PRJEB26280, sample SAMEA2338745) | human gut metagenome | biome: human gut; feature: human-associated habitat; material: faeces...
TATAATGGAGCTGTTAATGTACGGTGTGATTGACATTGCGAAAATCGTACCGTAGTTAAAAGCGTTACCTGTCATCATGTTCAGGTATTCCATGAACGTTCCGGACATCTGTGCGTCTGAGAAAATGCCGTTGGCACCCGCCGCGACAAAAGGAACCGGAATGGCTGCACCGATTCTGAAGATCAGAACGATAAGAGCCGTGAATAGAATTTTCTTACGAAGATCTGCGATTTTCCATGCGTTGGCAAGCGTCCTCAACATTTCAAATCACCTCTGCAATTCCGCCCGCAGCCTCGATCTTCTGCTTCGCAGACTCTGAGAATGCGTTAGCTTTAACTGTGAGCTTCTTAGTGAGCTCGCCGTTACCAAGGATCTTTACGCCGTCAAAGGAATTCTTAACAAGTCCTGCTGCTCTGAGAGCCTCAGTGTCAACAACTGCGCCGTTGTCAAACTTCTTCTCAAGATCCTTAATGTTGAGAGCTACGATCTCTTTGCGGAATATATTATTGAAACCTCTCTTGGGAAGACGTCTCTGTAAAGGCATCTGGCCGCCTTCAAAGCCGATGCGGACACCGCCGCCCGCTGTGCCGCAGCGGCGCGACCCCGAAACATACTTCCCGAAGCCGTCGCGGATGGCGTGCACGAATGCGTGGATGAAGGAAGCATCCTATGAGGAAATCCTGACCCCCATTGCGGAACGCGGCGACGACTTCCGCCTGTTCTACCATGCGTTCATCCGCTTAAAAGGCGTGCCGGATAAGCAGACGTACATCAGCGACCTGTTCCAGTTCTACCAGAAGTTCCGCAGCACGGGGCGCAGAATCGCCATTGTCGACGACGGATTATCCCTGCCCGGCCCGGAGGAAGCGGCGCAAATCCGCCGTCACCCGTACCGCTCGCAGGAGGAGCTGATAATCGACATTGCCGGGAATCTGCCCGCGTGTGCGAATGTGGAGCTGCAGCGGCTGATGCAGCAGGCGTTCGTCCGAACGATGATGGCGGCGGCAAAAGCCGAACCGAACCTGAATCGCCTCCTGATTTCCGCCGTGTATTTGCTTTGCTGGATTCATCAGTATCAGGCGGCGCTGTTTCAGGGCTACAAGGGCAGCGAAATTCCGTGCTTTGTGCTGATGGGCGGGTGCAGAAATCAGCATGACGCGCTGTTTGTGCAGTACCTTGCCCAGCTCCCCGTGGATATCCTGATTCTCGCGTGCGATTTGAGCCGCCCGTGCACCGTGCAGAGCGACCAGCTGCTGGAACTGACGGGCAAGGACTCCATGCCCGTGCCGAAATTCCCGCGCGACGGCGGCAGCGTGCAGATGCGCACAATGGCATCGAACGCTGAGCAGGACTTAACGTCGATTCTCTACACCGATTCGGGCATTTACCGCAATCGGCAGTTCTCGCGGGCGGACGCGATTACGCTGCAAACCACCTACGACGAGGTGTTCATCCTCTGGAGTCAGGAACTCAAATACCGCGCGAATTTCAGCACGGTGAATCAAGTGGTCAACATGCCCGTGGTGTATGCAAAGGTTTCCGGCGTGGAGGATGGCAAGGTGGAGGCATACTGGCAGAAAATCAAACTTCTGCTGGGAGATGACACGATGCTGATTCCCTCGCTGCCCTATGTTGTAACCGGCGCAGCCAACCAGTTTCAGCCGCTGGCGGTGAAAACGCTGCGAAACGGCAGGCTGAAGCGCGAGGAAATCAAGGCAGACCGCCAATATCCGTTTGCTCTGCTGCGCGAAGAACTGCAGGAGCATATGTTTGACAAGGTGCAGCTGATGCTGGATGAGCGGATGATCAAAGGCACGTTCACCAACGGCACGGAATACACGGTGCTGGCGACGGTGCTGAACATGAACCGCGATATCGTCCGGCGGCTGCAAAGTTTCGATTTTACGAAGAAGAATCCCAAGATGGTGGTGCTGTGTACGGGCGAGCAGCCGTGTTCGCTGGAGGATGCAATCCTGATGACCTTCCTGAATCTGGTGGGCTTTGACATTGCGCTCTTTGTCCCGACCGGGTATCAGACGATTGAGCGCTACCTCAATGGGAATTATCCGGTGGAGCACCAAATCGGCGAATACGTCTACGATTTGCAAGTGCCGGATTTTAACGCACTGACCCCAGTCAAACGTTCGTGGCTTGAAAACATACTGAAAAGAGGTAACTGACAATGGCAATGAATTTCAACCGTCCCGCAGGCGCACCGACCACGGCCGTCGCTGCCAAGCCGGAAACGGCGCTGATGGAAGTGCAGCCCTATGACATCATTGCGGATCAGCAGGCGACGCAGAAGCAGCTTGCGCATTCGCCTGAAATCGAGTCGCTGACCGCCGGCATCGACGTCAACGACTTGAACACGATTGTTACCTTTGGGAGCCACTCGGCGGAAGAAATCTCCAAGGCATCGGATGTTGTCCTGCGCAGCATGAACATGAGCCAGCTGGATGAATCCAGCAAGATGCTCAATTCGCTGGCGAAAATCATGGATCAGTTTGATATCAACGAGATTCGTGACAACCCGTCGCTGTTTGGCAAACTGTTCGGCAACCTGCGCAAGCAGCTGGACAAGATTCTGGCGAAGTACAACACGATGGGCAACGAGGTGGACAAAATCTACGTCCAGCTGAAGCAGTATGAAGGGGAAATCAAGCAGTCGAATCAAAAGCTGGAGACGATGTTCCAAGCCAACGTGGGCTACTTCCATGAGCTGGAGAAGTACATTGTCGCGGGCGATCAGGGCTGTCAGGAAATTCAGAACTACATGACCCAGCTTCAGCAGCAGATGGAAGCAACGGGCGACCAGTCCATCACGTTTGAGCTGCAGTCGCTTCAACAGGCGCTGGCGATGCTGGAGCAGCGCACGCAGGACCTGCGCACGGCGGAGAGCGTCGCTTTGCAGTCCATCCCCATGATTAAGACGATCCAGTTCAGCAACATGAACCTTGTCCGCAAGATTAACTCGGCGTTTATCGTCACGCTGCCTGTCTTTAAGCAGGCGCTTGCACAGGCGATTATGCTCAAGCGGCAGAAGATTCAGGCGGATGCTATTTCCGCACTGGATGAGCGGACGAACGAAATGCTGCTGAAGAACGCCCGCAACACGGTGGAGCAGGCGAAAATCACCACGCGCCTTGCCTCTGGCAGTTCTATCAAGGCGGATACGCTGGAAACCACTTGGCGCACCATTATGACGGGGCTGGACGAAACGAAGAAGATTCAGGAGAGCGCCCGCACGCAGCGCGCGCAGGATCAGGCGAAGCTGGAAGCCATCAAGAAGGACTTCATGTCCCGCTATAACATGCCCAACAGATAAGGAATAAAGCAAATGAGAAAACTATTTGCGCTTATCCTGATTCTGGGTGTGTTGGCGTGTGCGCTGGGCTTCTATGCCGCTGATACGTTTGAAACCAGCGACTACTACCGTGTGCTGAACCCCGTTTTCCGCACTGCCGTGGGTCACGACATTGACCCTGACACGGTGAAGGACGTGATGGCGATTCATGTGGATGGCAACCTGCCCGGTGTCGGTGAATTTAACTTCTCGCTGAATGCCCTGATTGATGGCGGCGTTGATTTGCCGGGATTAGGGCATGTCTCGCTGTCCGATTTGCTGGGGAAGGAACTGAACTTCGGCCAGCGCCTGCAGGCGAAAGCGGTGATTGCCGGATACGGCTGGAGCCACGAGCTCAAGCTGTATGGCGGCATTGCGGCAGGCGTGATGGCGTTCCTGCTGATTGGAACGCACCGCCCGAAGCGCAGAAGGTAATCCGGCTATATATTAAAACCCCATACAGGGTGCGCAAATGCCCTGTATGGGGTTTCAATTGTCATGATATTATTTTAGCCAGTCCGCAAATTCTTCCTGCGACTGCCCGTCAATCGTCAGAAACGTGCACGTCGGATGCCCAGCATCGAGGTAAGCCTGGTCACTGCCCGGCAGCGGTGGATCCTGCTTCATTGGGGAGAGCCAGAAGTACGTCTGCTTGCGCGGACTGATGCGCTGCTCGTAGCTGTCGCGGTAGCCGGCGCGGTTCAGCGGGCACAGCACCTGACTTTTCAGCTCCGCACGGGGAATCGGCGGCGCGTTCAGGTTGCACACCGTCAGTTCCGGCGCGCCGCGCGTGACCAGCTTCTCCGCCATCTCTACGGCCCAGTCGGACAGGTACGCCAGCGTGTCGTGCGGCGTCTGCTTCTCGGCGGAGACGGCAATGCCCGGCTTGCGCAGGAATGTTGCTTCCCGCGCCGCGCCGACGGTTCCGGACACATACACCGACATGCCGACGTTGTAGCCCAAATTGATGCCGCTGATGACGGCGTCCGCGTCCGGCGCAAGGTTCATTGCTCCGATGCGGCAGCTGTCCACCGGCGTACCGAAAATTGCCCAAGCTTCATCCGCATCGGGCACTTCGCGCTTCTCCGCCAGAATCGGCTGCTCGATGCTGAATGCATGTGCCTTTGCGCTCTGCTGCGTCGCTGGCACGCAGACCGTCACCCGATGCCCGGCACGCTTGACCGCCTGCGTCAGAATCGGCAGAAACGGGCTGTTGATGCCGTCATCGTTCACAATCAGAAAGTGCATGGTTATTCTCCTTCCGCAGGGGTCAGCGCGACCAAGAGCGTCTGCATGTTCTCGCGCATCCGATCCTCATAGTAGGTCAGCGGCACGTCGGTTTCCGGGCCGGTCACAACGGGGTCAAGCGTGTAAATCGGCGCGCCCGTCTCGCGGGAAATCGTCTGCGCCGCCATATCATCGTACTGCGGCTCGGTGAACAGCGGCGGATTGTTCAGCTCACGGATAGTGCGCACCAGCTCCGCCAATTGCGCGGGGGACAGCGCGTCGCCCGGCTCGTGGTTGACGACGGCGGCGACTGTCAAGCCATACGCCCGTGCAAAATACGGGAATGCCTCGTGGAAGGTGACGATGTTCTTGTTCGGCACGGCTGCAAGGGTGGCTTTCAGCTCCTCATCCAGCGCCGTCAAGCGCGCCACATAATCCGCCCGGTTTTGCTCAATCTGCGCTTCGTACTGCGGCATGGCGCTGATAAGCCCGTCTGCCAGATTGTCCACCATCTGGATGGCATTCTGCGCATCAAGCCAGATATGGGCGTTCGCTTCGCCCGCGTGGTGATGCCCGTGGTCGTCGGCGTCTTCCTCCTCGTGGTCATGGTCATGGTCGTCCACATACTCGTCCATGCCGTCCTCGGTCAGCAGCGTGATGTCGGCGGACGCATCCACCACGGGCAGCTTCGGAAACGTGTCCATCACGCGGGTGAGGTAGCTTTCCATGCCCGCGCCGTTGATGAGGAATACATCCGCCTTGTTCAGCACCTTCATATCGCCGGTGGAAAGCTGATAATCATGCAGGCAGCCGGTGTTCGGCGCGGCGAGGTTGCGGATGGTGATGCCGTCGATGCCCTGCGTGAGGTTGAGGGCGAAGAGGTAGATGGGATAGAACGACGTGACGACGGTTTCCGCCGCCGCGAAGGTGGGGGAGAGGAAGATGAGCAGCGTCAAAAGGGCTGCAAGCAGCTTTTTGGTTTTCATGTGATGATGATTCCTTCCTAAAACAGTGGTTGATTGGGGGATGCAGTGGCTGCCTGCGGCGCGTTTTCCCGAAGGATTCGCTCCATCAGCGCTTTTTCCGCCGATGACAGCGGGTAAAATTGCATCAGCGTCCGCATAGCGCACAGGCTGCCGGAGGTCATGGCGAACGCCATCAGCGTGTCCTTCGGCATTCCGGTTGTGCCGAGGGATTCAAAGAGGACGGCAAGCAACTCATCCGCCAGCAGGGGAAACTCCTCCATGCGGAAACGGCGGGTTCGTCCGTCCGGCATGGAAACGCGCATCTGCGGGCCGAGAATGGCGTATAAATCGCGGAACAAGCCATCGCGAAGCGCTTCGCACAAGGCGGAAAGGTCGTCGCCCACGCGGTAGTGCCGCAGCCGTTCTGCCGCATGTGTTCCGACTCCGGAATGCGCCAGCGCTGTCCCGATTCGTATCGCCAGCACCTGCTGCACCCGGTCAAGCGGAATTGCAATCGCCATAGCCTGTCCTCCTTTGGGGGAGATGCAGAATCCCCGCCCTTTTCATTTCGACATCCAAAGGCAAAATCCCTTGTTTCCAAACTTTTTTTGCACTTTTTTTCGGGCGGTAATTCCCAGAAAAATATGCAGGATTCAGCATAAAATACGCCGCCGCATGAAATTATCCACAGGAACTTGTGGAGAACATAGCTTCTTTCCACAAGATTTTGTTCCGCCGGGCTGCAAAACGGCATGGGTCATGCACAAAAATGACGGAATCGGAATGCTTGCGATTTTGGCGAACATGTGGTATGATACAAAAGGATGCGAATGGACATGAATGCAAAAGCATCACAGGCTCACGGCCGCAGGTCGGTCGTGCGCCTTTTTCGCCCCCTTGCGTCCCCAACGCGGACAAAAAAGCCGGTCGGACAATGCGTCCGCGCAAAGAATACGGAGGAATCCCCTGATGGACATGGAAGAGCTGTGGTCAAAGACACGCGAGGTGCTTCGCGCGGAAGTCAACGCCGTAGTGTACAATTCTCTGCTGGGCAGCAACAACCTCGTTCCGGCGCTGCTTGACGGCGATACGCTTGTGCTTCGCGTGGTGATGGACAATCTGAAGCTGCTGATTACCAACCAGTGGTATTCGACGATTGTCCGCGCGCTCAGCCAAGTGGCGGGCCATCAGATGGATGTGGAAATCCTGACGCAGGAGGAAATCGAGGCGCGTCCGCAGCTGAAGCAGAAGGCGGTGGAGGAGCAGGAGACGGTGCTGGAAAGCTCGGTCGCCCTGAACCCGAAGTACACCTTCGAGACGTTCGTCGTCGGCAGCGGCAACCGTTTTGCCCATGCCGCCGCGCTGTCCGTCGCCACTGACCCGGCTCATTCCTACAACCCGCTGTTTATCTACGGCGGTGTAGGTCTTGGCAAAACGCACCTCATGCACGCTGTCGGCAACTTCATCCGCGAGCATGACCCCAGCAAACGCATCCTCTATATCCCCGGTGAAACCTTCACCAACGAGTTGATTTCCGCTATCCAGCAGGGGCGGAATATTCAGTTCCGCAACCGCTTCCGCAGCGTTGATGTGCTGATGGTGGACGATATTCAGTTCATCGCCGGCAAAGAATCCACACAGGAAGAATTCTTCCACACCTTCAACACCCTGCATACCGCCGGAAAGCAGATTATCCTCACATCCGACCGTCCGCCGCAGGAAATTGCCCGCCTTGAGGATCGCCTGAAGAGCCGCTTTGCGTGGGGGCTGACCTGCGATATCAAGAAACCGGACGTGGAAACACGAATCGCCATCCTGCGCGAAAAGGCACGGCAGGAAAACATCACGATGGATGAAGGCGTGTATGAGGCCATTGCGACGCGCGTCGAATCCAACATCCGTGAACTGGAAGGCAGCCTGACCCGCCTTGTCGCCTATGCGCAGCTGACGAATCGCCCGATTACCGTGCAGCTGTGCGAAGAAGCGCTGCACGACATTTTCGCCAAGAAGGTGCGCAAGGAAGTGACGGCGCAGGTTATCATGCAGGCGGTGGCGAACTACTACTCCATCACGGTGGATGACCTGATTCGCCCCACGCGCCGCCGCGAAATTGCCGTTCCGCGCCAGATCGCAATGTACATCACGCGCGACCTGACGAACCTCTCCCTGCCGCAGATTGGGCAGGTGTTTGGAAACCGCGACCACACGACGGTGCTGCATGGCTGCAACCAGATTGCCAACGCCATCAAGAACGACCCGTCGATGGCGAGCGTGGTGAATGATTTGAAGGAAATCATTGTGGACAACAAGTGATTGCATCAATATGTATATTCTCCCTCACACTGTGTTAATACAGGCGAGGGGGAATTTTTTTATGCGGCTTGATTTGCGTCGGAAGTTTACACCGGAGCATCTAATACGAACCGTAGGTTCGCTGGATAAACACGCGGGTACTGTATGAAAGTGTCACCAACTGAATCGCGCGGAAGGGTCAAGGGAGGAACTCCCTTGCGGAGTCCAGAGGCAGAGCCTCTGGTGGGGTCAAGGGGCAAAGCCCCTTGGGTCACTCCTTCAACATCTCCTCAATCTGCCAGAAAACATCTTTCGGGATTCCCTTCTCGTTCAGCAGCCCGCTGTGCGTGCCGTTCATCTTGTAGGTGTAGGAAGTCGGCTGGTCATTCGGAAAATCGAACATGCCCCAGACGGATACGCCCGTCAGCGGCTGCGTGCCGCCGCGGTTCACGGCGCAGAGGACCTTGAAGAGACGAACGTAGAAATCCGCGTGCTCTTCGACTTTCGCCGCGTCAAAGTTGCGCACCGCCATTTCCGTCAGCTGCACCTCCAGCCCTTCCGCCGCATAGGTTTTGATGGCGGTGCTGATGAGCGCAAGGTCATTCACATTCATGCAGCCCGCCTGCGTGCCGTAGCCGCCGATGTACCCCTGCATCCCAACGCCGTCGCAGAGCTTGCGCGGATTCCCGTCCGCATCCACCGCGAAGCTGTTGATGCTCCGTGTCAGGGCGATAATGGCATCCCGTTTTTCGGCGTAGAACGTGTTGTAGTCGTTGTAGAACAGGCGGATGTCCGCCCCAAGCGCATCCACCGTGTTGCGCGCATAGAGGAATGCATATTCCACATAGTCGCTGCCGATGGTGTCATAGAACACGTTGCTCACGCCGCTACGGGTGGTGCGGATGTGCCGCGGGTCGGTCGGATCGAACTCGCTGCCTTCGCCGACGGCTTCATTCACCACGTCCCAGCAGTACACCACGCCGGGAAATTTCTCTTCAAAGTGGGTGATGACCTGCGTGATGTAGCTCTCCAGGCGCTGGAGCATCACCTCCCGGCTGACAAGCGGCTTGCCTGCGTCGTACTGCTCGTGGAAAAACCACGGCGTCATATAGGCATCCCACACCAGCACATGCCCGCGCACGCCGAGGCCGTTCTCCTGCGCCCAAGCGACCATCTTGTCCGCCGCGCTAAAATTCATGCGCGGCATCCCGTCGTTGCTGGCGCGGCTTTTGCTTTGGTCAAGCAGAGAGTACGCCTTCATCTCGTTCGTCGCCGTGATGCTGTTGCAGTGCGTTTTCAGGAAGTTCAGGTAGTTCGTGTCCCATAGCTGCATGTAGGACAGCGCGCCGCCGAAGCGGAAGCCGTGCGCCATCGTCAGCTCATGCATCGGGGTCACGGGTTCGTCCTCCTCCTCAGCCAGCGCCGCGCACGGCACAAGCATGAGCATCAGCAGGATGGACAGCATTCGTTTCATGGGGATTCTCCTCCTTTTATACTATTTCCAGATTCACCTGCACCATCTGCTTGCGCATTTTCATCTGGAAATAGTATTATGCGGCAATATACCGCTTTTTCTGCTGGTGAGATTCGCCACGCAGATGGAAATCTCCTGCTGATTTGTCCACTTTTCTGCCATATTCACCATGTACGAATTTTTATCACGAAATAAGCATATTTATTCATAAAACCGCTTGACAAGCTAATAAATATGCAGTATAATGCATTCCGTCAAACACAAGGAAGGATGGTGGCAATCATGGCTCACCTGAATGCAAAGAAACTTTTCCCGCTTTTCCTGGCGCTGGCACTCTGCTTGACGTCGGTCAATGCGCTTGCCTGCACCGCTGTTTATGTTGGTTCTGACCTCACCGCGGACGGCACGACGATGTTCGCTCGCTCGGAGGATATTTCCAACAGCTACAACAAGCTGTTCTACGCGATTCCCGCTGGCGTCCATACCGCCGGCGAGGTGTACAACGGCTGCTACGGCTTCACCTACACCTTTACCAAGGACAGCTACGCCTACACGGCGTTCCGCGATGATAACGGCGCGGCGAAGGATGGCGTCTGCCCGGACTGCGGTCAGACCCATGCGCATACGCCCTATGAGGCAGGCGGAACGAACAGCATGGGCGTAAGCGTGAGCGCGACCGAAACCATCGGCTGCTCCGATGCGATGTATGAAGTTGATCCGTACACGGACGAAGGCATTGAAGAGGCCGAAATCACGACCGTATTGCTGAGCGAATCCGCGACGGCGAAGGAAGCAGTCGAACTGCTGCTGAGCATTTACGATTCTGTCGGCGCGGCGGGCGGCTCCGGCATCTTCATTGCGGACGACAAGGAAGTGTGGTACGTTGAAAACGCTTCCGGTACGCAGTATGTTGCCGTCAAGCTGACCTCGACGATGGCGTTTTCGCAGCCGAACATGTCGGTGATTGGTCTGATTGACCTCGATGATACCGAGAACGTGATGGCCTCTGCGAACCTGATTGCCGTGGCGGAACAGGCTGGCTCTTATGTCGGCGACAAGGAAGCCAACACCATCGACTATGCCGCTTCCTACAATGCGGATCAGGGCGTCGGCTCCCGTATGGTGAACGCGCTGAAGTACTTCAACGCCGCAACCGCCAAGGAAGAACCTGATTATGCGGATTTCACCATTTCCAACGTCGCGGCGGATGGCAGCATCGTGCCGATGTATACCAATATCACGCTTGACCATGCATGGAGCGTCGCGGATGTTGTCGGCTACTATCACATTGCGGGCATCGGCTCGACGGGCAACCTCGAAACGCACATCTTCCAGGTCGCCAAGGAAGACAGCATCACCGACACCGTGGAATGGGTCGCGATGGACGACGCGGCGCTGAGTGTCTTCGTGCCGTATTACCCGATGCTGACCACGGATACCTACGCTGGCTATCAGCTCAGCACCGCGGCGGCAGATTTTGTGGAAGCGCAGCCGGAAAGCGGCGTGTACTACGCAACGACGAAGAATAAGCGGAACGAGAACGGCGAGCGTGTGAAGGTGGAAGGCTTCTGCGTCCTGCCGGAGAACTGGGCGGATTCCGTCTACTGGACGATGGACGCGCTGTCCAACCTTTACGAGTTCGGCGCACTGACGGACGATGAAAAGGCGCAGGTTGAAACGACGCTGGCGGATTTGCAGGCTGAATGCTACGAAGTCTACAATCAGCTGAAGGCTGACCCCGACAACGCCACCGCGATCAGCGCCGCTGCCGCGCAGAAGGTTCACGAAGCCTGCGTCGCGCTGGTGAACAGTGTGAAGTAATACAAGAGGAAGTTCGTTCAATGTGGGCGGACTTCCTTTTTGCGTGGAAGGGGGGAGGTAATACTATTTCCAGATTCAACTGCACCATCTGCTTGCGCCTTTTCCTTTCTGGCGTCCGCTCATTCCACTTAGCGTAGCGCTGCTACGCTGCGTTTCATTCA
>ENA-ORMX01002272-ORMX01002272.1-human-gut-metagenome-genome-assembly--contig:-NODE-2272-length-11282-cov-11.492919_pt1 | contig 11282 bp, 8 predicted proteins | sample MGYA00242108_ERZ509007 | MGnify/ENA primary metagenome ERZ509007 (study PRJEB26280, sample SAMEA2338745) | human gut metagenome | biome: human gut; feature: human-associated habitat; material: faeces...
ATTAACACATTATTAATTATTAAAGGATTATGAAGAAGATTGAGGCAATTATCCGCAAGTCTAGATTCGAGGATGTCAAGAAGGCGCTTTTAGCAGCAGACATCGAGTGGTTCTCTTATTATAATGTAAGGGGTGAGGGAAAAATGCGCCAGGCTCGCATTTACCGTGGTGTGATGTATGATACCAGCAGCATCGAGCGTGTACTTTTGAATATTGTGGTTCGTGATAAGAATGTGGAGCCTACCATCGCTGCCATCCAGGGAGCTGCACAGACCGGTGAAGTCGGAGACGGCAGAATCTTCGTGATTCCTGTACTCGATACGGTAAGAATCAGAACCGGCGAACGTGGCGACATTGCATTGTATAACGCAGAGAAAGAGGAATAATTTAAAATGTTGAATGTTAAGTGTTGAATGTTGAATTAGGCATTCTTACTTATCTTTAATAAATATTATTCAGTATTCTAATTTAACTATAAGATATAAGTATGAGCAGTTTATTATTAACTACACTTGATACGGGTAACACAGCGTGGATGATCATGGCAACCATCTTGGTGCTTTTGATGTCAATCCCGGGTATAGCACTTTTTTATGGCGGTTTGGTGCGCCAGAAGAATATTCTCAGCATCCTGATGCAGACGGTTTTCATCGTGGCAGTAGTCAGTCTGATATGGGTAGCCTTCGGTTATTCCTGGGCTTTCTCTACTGAATATGCCGATTCGGGCAATCCTCTGGCTTGCGTCATCGGTGGTTTCGATAAATGTTTTCTCCACGGCATCGGCTTGGATGCCATCATGCCTACAGGCATTCCGGAACTCACCTTTGCAATGTTCCAGTGCATGTTCGCCCTCATTACTCCAGCCTTGATTCTCGGTGCCTTTGCCGAGCGTGTCAAGTTCAGCGGTTATGTACTTTTCACCATCCTCTGGGTTATCATCGCTTATCTTCCTATGGCCCACTGGGTATGGGGTGGCGGTTTCCTGCAGGAGATGGGAGCCATCGACTTTGCGGGTGGTACCGTGGTTCATATCAATGCCGGTGTAGCCGCTCTGGTCATGGCACTCTGTGTAGGCAAGCGAGATGATTACCGTGCGGGTCATCCTATCACACCTCACAATATCACCTTCGTGTTCATGGGTATGTCGTTCCTCTGGTTGGGATGGTTCGGTTTCAATGTCGGTAGCGGTCTGGCAGCCGATGGTCTGGCAGCTAATGCCTTCCTTGTAACTCATATCGCCACAGCAGCGGCAGCCACTACCTGGATGCTCATCGACTGGATTGTGAACAAAAAGCCAACCACAGTAGGTGCTTGTACCGGTGCTGTTGCCGGACTGGTAGCCATCACTCCTGCGGCCGGCAGTACCGATATTTTCGGAGCTTTCTGCATCGGTATCATTTCCACGATCGTCTGCTTCTTCATGGTAGCGGTAGTAAAGGAGAAGTTCAAGTATGATGATGCTCTCGATGCCTTTGGTGTTCATGGTATGGGTGGTATTCTGGGATCTATCCTCACCGGTGTCTTCGCCACTCAGTATGTAACAGGAGCCGAAGGTGTACAGGGTGCCCTCTATGGCGACTGGCATCAGCTTTGGATTCAGGTTGTAGCCACCGTGGTAAGCATCATCTACAGCGTTGTAGTTACCTACATTATCTTCAAGGTAGTAGATAAGAGTGTAGGTGTACGTGTTGACAAGCGAGTAGAAGAGGAAGGTCTCGACATCTACGAGCATGGTGAGAGTGCTTATAGCAACTAAGATAGAGAATGAATATATGTATAACACCTTGGCTGTATGTTTTGTATGGTCAAGGTGTTTTCTATTATAATAATGTGTAAACCTGATTTTGCCTAAATTCTTCTTGTTATTTTATCATTTGCCTGCTTTTTTATGTTAAATCTTATAAATAATTAGTTACAAAGTCAGTTCTTTTTATTATATTTGTCAACAAATTAAAGCGTAGACAATTATGATTAATGAATCATTTTCTATAAGATTGCGGGAAGCGCGACAGATGATGGGGCTCAGCATGGATAAACTCGTAGAGCGAACCAACGGAGCCATCACCAAGCAGAGTATCTCCCGATATGAGAAAGGCATCATGCGCCCTAAGCGTGATGCCCTGCAAGCCATAGTCAAAGCCCTCAATATCAGCGAGGAATATTTCGAAGGAACCAATCTCAAGATAGATATGCCTATGCTCCGCACCACCTCCAATGGCAAGTTGTCCGAAGACGAGTTGCAAGCCCTGGAAGCGAAACTCTCGTTTTGGGCAGAGCAATATCTTACGAAGGAGAAAGAAGCAGGCTTTCCTACCCGGTTCAAGAATCCGATAAAAGGCACCAAGGTATCAACCCTTGAAGATGCCATCCTGGCATCCAGTCTTCTTCGTGAAAAGTGGCATTGCGGTGATGGTCCCATCGCCAGCATCCTGAGACTCTTGGAAAGAAAAGGTATCATGATACTTGCTGCTAATCTTCCTGAGTATGTCTTCGGAATGAGCACCTGGGCTGATAAGAAGCATCCGCTGATGATTCTCGATTTCAATCCGGAAAAGAGTAGCGTAGAGAAACTTCGTTTCACGGCAGTTCATGAGTTGGCTCATCTGCTTCTCCTCTTCCCAGAAGATAGTCCGCTGAGGCTGGAGAAGCGTTGTGATCTCTTTGCCAGTTATTTCCTTCTTCCTAAATTGGCGCTTATCGAAGAGTTGGGCTCCAAGAAGCGTGAGAAGATAACGCTGGAGGAGATGATTGACATCAAGGAACTGTATGGCGCATCTCTCGCTGCTTCCATCATCGCCGCCAGGGATTACGGCATCATCACCACCGAGTATAAACGGGCATGGTATGCCGAGCATATAGAGCCTAATCCCCGTGAAATAGGTAATGGCCACTATGTATTTCCCGAGACATTGGGAAGGGAGAAGAGAGTCAATTCGATAGTAGATTCGTGAATGTTGAATGTCGGTGTAAATGTCAGCATTTGATGATATTTAAAATAGGAAATACTAATTCTTAATAGTGTTAGATATGAAGGAAAAAAATAATGAGCAAATTGTCTTCGATATGTTCGAAGAAGTAGCAACCGAAAGCATCGCTGAGGCTCGGAATGCATTCACCTATGAAGAAATTGATGGGTGCTATTTGGAGGCGAAAGAGATTGCTGATCATGCTAGGAAGAACTTGCTGGAGAAAATGGGAGGTACATAAAAAACAAAACTCCCACCGAGGCGGGAGTATAGGTTTTACACCTTCGGCAATTACTGCCTTATTGTGATAAGATGTAGGAAATCTTATTTTCTGCTGCAAATATAATACAAAATATTTGTTTATCCAATAAAAAGGTTGTAATTTTACAGAAAATTAATAATTAAGTATATAAAATAATACTGATATGACTAAAATACTAGGAATTGATACTGGTACCAATAGTCTTGGATGGGCTATTGTGGAAAAACAGGCAGATGAATATCATTTGCTTGATAAAGGTGTCAACATCTTCCAGGAAGGTGTTAAGATAGAAAAAGGTATCGAGTCTTCTAAAGCTGCTGAGCGTACGGCTCATAAGGCAGCACGAGTAAGAAATTATCGAATTAAATTACGTAAAATTCGTCTGCTTCGTATTTTAAGTGATGCACATTTATGTCCTCCGCTTTCGAAAGCAGAACTATCTGCATGGAGACTCAAGAAAGAGTATCCTAAGAATGAGTTGTTTATGCAATGGCAAGCTACCGATGATAAATCTGATAAAACACCATACGCTTATCGACACAAATGCCTTCATGAGAGTTTGGACTTCAGTAGTATAACTGATAGGCATATTTTGGGTCGTGCTTTTTATCATATGATTCAGCGACGTGGCTTTTTAAGCAATCGTAAAGATCAGAGTGGTGATGATACAGGAATGGTAAAAGAAAACATCAGTAACCTTACTCAAGAGATGCATGATGCTGGTTATGAGTATCTTGGTGATTATTTCTATTATCTGTATAATAATGGAGAGAAGATTCGCAATCATTATACTGCACGGAATGAACATTATCTGGCAGAGTTTAAGGCTATTTGTGAGAAGCAGGATTTAGATAAAAATCTTGGTTCTGAGGTAGTACGCCAAATAGAAAAAGCCATATTCGACCAGCGACCATTAAAGTCGCAAAAGGGACAAGTTGGTAAATGCGTGTTTGAGAAGAACAAGACAAGATGTCCTTCTTCACATCCTATGTTTGAAGAGTTTAGAATGCTCTCTTTTATCAATAATATAAAGATTCAAACGCCAAATGATGGTGCATTACGCTCTTTGTCTGCCGAGGAGCGAGAACTTATCATGCCTTTGTTCTTCCGCAAGTCGATTATAAAAAAGAAGCAGTTTGTTTTTGAAGATATTGCAAAGAAACTGGCTCGTAGGGAACTGTATGGGTTTTATAAGAAGAGCACTGATGTCGAAATGCCATATCTTTTCAATTTCCCTATGGATACATCTGTTTCTGGTTGTCCTGTAACTGCTGCTCTGATAGATATATTTGGGGAGAATTGGGTCGATACTCTTTGCGAAACCTATACTCTTGCTGAGGGCAAAAGTCGATTGGATATTGTTAATGATATCTGGCATGTATTATTTTTCTATACAGATGAGGCAAAACTTGCAGTGTTTGGCAAGAATCGTCTGCAATTGAATGATGAAGATGCAAAGAAATTCAGTAAAATAACTCTACAGAATGGCTATGGACGATTGTGTTTAAAAGTAATTTGTAAAATTCTACCTTATCTTAGAAGAGGATTAGTGAAAGATCATGCAATCTTTTTAGGAAATTTATGTGAAGTGATGCCGCAATACGAATGGGATATAAAGGAAATGCGTATTGCTGCCATTGATAATATCATCCGCGAAATAAATAAGACAGATACTAAAGACGAAAGTACTTTAGAGAAGCGTATCAAATTAGAGAAGCGTATCAAAGAATATTTGAAAAATCAGTATCATGTTTCTGATGATAAGCTTAAAAAGTTATACCATCCTTCTAAGATGGATAAATATCCAAGAGTATTGCGTACTAATGATCATGGTGTTTATCAGCTTGGTTCACCTCGAATTGATTGTGTGCGTAATCCAATGGCTATGCGTTCCATATTCAGATTGCGTAAATTGGTAAATCGTTTGTTGGAAGAGGGGAAGATTGATCAAAATACTGAAATTCATATAGAGTTTGCTCGTGAATTGAATGATGCTAACAAACGTCATGCTATAGCAGCATATACGAAAGAGAATCAAAAAACGAATGATGAGGCTCGCAAGAAAATAAAAGAACTCTTTAAAGATGAAACTGGAAAAGATATAGAACCAAAGGATGATGATGTCTTGAAATATGTGCTTTGGGAAGAGCAGGGACATATTTGCTTATATACAGGTAGGCAGATTGCTATTTCTGACTTTGTCGGAACAAGTCAAAAGTTTGATAAAGAGCATACGATTCCTCGTAGTGTTGGTGGTGACAGTACAAGAATAAATTTGACTCTCTGTGATAGTCGTTTCAATAGAGAAGTCAAGAAAACTAAGTTGCCAACAGAATTGCCTAACCATGATGAAATTATGGCACGTATTAATGACTGGAGAGAAAAGTATGAGTCTCTTGATGGACAAATACGTAAATTGAAGGGAAAATCAAAGGGGGCAACAACCAAAAAGCAAAAGGATGACATCATTAGTAAGCGTCATCTTTTGGAATTGCAACGCGATTACTGGCGAGGTAAGTATTTACGTTTCACGATGGAAAGTGTACCTGATGGATTTAGTCGTCGTCAAGGTACTGATATCTGCGTGATTTCTAAATATGCACGTCTTTATTTGAAATCCCTTTTCAAGCATGTCTATACCGTTAAAGGTATTGCGACTTCTGATTTTAGAAAGATTTGGGGTATCCAAAAGGTATATAGTAAGAAGGAACGTGTAAATCATGTTCATCATTGTATTGATGCCATCGTTATTGCATGTATCGGCTTAGATGAATATAATAAGTTGGGAACATACTATCATGATGAGGAAAATCATGAATGGTATGGCATGTCAAAGGCTTATTTTAAAAAGCCTTGGTCTACATTTGTTGAGGATATTAAAAGGGTGCAAGATGAGATTTTGGTTTATCATTATACTCCAGACAATATGCCAAAGCAAGGACGCCGCAGAATTCTTCTTGATGTAGAGATTAATGGACGAAAGAAGAAGAAAAAAGTTCTTTGTAAGGGTGATGCAGCAAGAGGTTCGTTGCATAAAGATACTTATTATGGAGCAATTATGAGATCGGGTGAGGATACACCGTATTATGTAGTTCGTAAAAATGTTGATAATCACCTTAGTGATCAAGATATTGAAAATATTGTAGATGATGTTGTTAGAGGAATCATACAAAATGCAGTAGCTAAAGGCGGTAAAGATGCATTAAATGGTACGATATGGATGAATGAAGAAAAGCAGATTCCGATTAAAAAGGTAAGATGTATAACTTCTGTAAAAAATCCATTAAGTTTCGAACATCGCAAGCCGCGTGATATATCTAATAAATGCTATAAGAATGATTATTATGTAGCTCCTGGTGATAATAATTACTTAATGGCAGTTTATAAAGGTGTAACATCAAAAGGAAAAGTAAAGTATATGTATGAATTCATTAATATGCTTGATGCTGCAAAATTCTATAAGCAAAGCAACGACAAAGTACTAGTTGATGGAAATATTGTACAGCTAAATAAAGATGGGCTTAATTTGTACTATACTTTAAAAAAGGGAACGATGGTACTGCTTTATGTTGACAACCCAGATGAAATCTGGGAAAACAACGGTGATTGGAGTCGTAGACTCTATAAAGTAACAGAACTTTGGAAGGCTGGTCGAATTGTTGTAACTAAGCATACTGAGGCTAGACCTTCGTCAGAAGTACCTAAAGTTACCAAAGGCTTCTGTATAGGAGATTCTAAGGGACTGTATAGTTATAGTAAATTTTCGGCTTTAGTTCAAGGCTATGATTTCGAGATAAATGAATTAGGTGAAATTAAAAGATTAAGATAAAAATGATTAAGCAAACATTATTCTTTTCAACTCCTGTATGTCTTTCACTCAAGAATTGCCAGATTGTAATCTCTTGGAAAGATAGCGACGACAAGGTAACACGCCCTATAGAAGATATTGGGTGTGTTGTCTTGGAAAATCAAATGATAAACATTACTTTGCCGCTTCTCAACGAGTTGGTAAAGAATAATGTTGCTGTTATCTTATGTGATAACAAGATGATGCCAACATCTATGTTGCAAAGCTTAGATGCTAATACAACGCAAGCTGAAAGTTTAAAATTTCAGCTTGCTGTTAGTGAGCCCATGAAAAAGCAGGCCTGGAAACAGATTATAGAGTCAAAAATAGCAAATCAATCCGCAGTCTTGGGACTTGCTGGTAAGAAAAAAGATATTCTCAAACCTTATTATAATAATGTTAAGAGTGGAGATTCAGACAATAGGGAGGGATTAGCGGCAAAGGTGTATTGGAATAGCCTTTTCGGTAACTCCTTTAAAAGAGAAAGGGATGGATGTCCGCCTAATGCTCTTCTAAATTATGGCTATGCTATATTACGTGCAGCTGTTGCACGTGCTTTGTTAGGTTCTGGTTTACTGCCGAATTTGGGTATCTTCCATAAAAGCAGATATAATGCTTTTCCTTTAGCTGATGATGTTATGGAACCATATCGGCCATTTGTAGATGAAATCGTTTATCGACTTTATGGCAAAGGAATTTCCGAATTGAATAAAGAATCAAAGCCTGAGATAATGCGTATGTTGAATTGTGATGTCAATATAGGGAAGGTTAAACGACCTTTGCAGATAGCTTTGACCATAACAACTGCCTCTCTTGTTAAATATTATTCTGGAGAAATAAAAAAACTTTCCTTACCTATTATGACATGACTGAAGATAGACTAAATGCTTATCATATAATGTGGTTATTTGTGTTTTTCGATTTACCTGTTACTACGAAAAAAGAGATGAAGGCTGCTTCTCTTTTTCGTAAAAACTTGGAGAAAGATGGTTTCTCTATGATGCAATTTTCTGTCTATATCCGTCATTGTGCATCAAGGGAAAGTTTGGAAGTGCATGTAAAACGGGTAAAATCTTTGCTTCCGGAGGCTGGAAAAGTAAGTTTGTTAAGTGTAACAGATAAGCAATATGGAGATATCTATAACTTCTGGGGTAAGCCCAAAAGTATTAATAAGAGTAAAATATCGAAAAAAGTTATCAGCGAACCTATTCAATTGGAGTTTTTTTAGTACTTTTGCATTAGAAATTATATCCTACTCACCATTTCTTATTAGATAGAGTGTTTGTTATGCGCTGAAAATCAGTATGTTCAAATCTGTAGGTTGTGGTTTGATGTAGGAATCAAAAGATATACAACTTTCAAGTTCTACGAGGCTTTGCGGTTTAGGTTGTGGTTTGATGTAGGAATCAAAAGATATACAACGACGGAGTGTTAGAGGTGTACGACCGAAAGTTGTGGTTTGATGTAGGAATCAAAAGATATACAACTATAGACATCGTGGACTATTTCGGCAGCGAGTTGTGGTTTGATGTAGGAATCAAAAGATATACAACGAAAGCCGATGGCGTGAAGTCATACCAACAGTTGTGGTTTGATGTAGGAATCAAAAGATATACAACGCAACACGAACAGAGTTGTTAGGGCAGTGTGTTGTGGTTTGATGTAGGAATCAAAAGATATACAACATGAGACAGATTAAACGTATTTTCGTTCAGTTGTGGTTTGATGTAGGAATCAAAAGATATACAACGTCATCAAGAAGAATACAAAGATAGACAGGTTGTGGTTTGATGTAGGAATCAAAAGATATACAACTCTTACCAAAGTTCAACGAGTACCTGCAGGTTGTGGTTTGATGTAGGAATCAAAAGATATACAACTCGTATGAATCTTTAGAAAGATTGACGTAGTTGTGGTTTGATGTAGGAATCAAAAGATATACAACGTACTCAAATTTTGGGATTCTACGGATAAAGTTGTGGTTTGATGTAGGAATCAAAAGATATACAACAACATGTGTACGAATCCAAACCTAACCAGGTTGTGGTTTGATGTAGGAATCAAAAGATATACAACAAAGCCCGGACGTGTCTATACCTGTAACAGGTTGTGGTTTGATGTAGGAATCAAAAGATATACAACTCCTGACGAGCCAAATGCTTGTAAATACGAGTTGTGGTTTGATGTAGGAATCAAAAGATATACAACCAGCCGCTAAAGTATATCAGCAGCGAGGTGGTTGTGGTTTGATGTAGGAATCAAAAGATATACAACACAATATAGAACGTTCCTACAATGTGGAAGTTGTGGTTTGATGTAGGAATCAAAAGATATACAACAAAACTTGTTTTTAACTCAGCATAACGAGGTTGTGGTTTGATGTAGGAATCAAAAGATATACAACTAACAATAAATTTTAATTAGTATAAGGCAGTTGTGGTTTGATGTAGGAATCAAAAGATATACAACTGATAATTTTTAGAACGGACAATACCGTTGTTGTGGTTTGATGTAGGAATCAAAAGATATACAACCTTGGGACTTTTGAAGAGAAACGGAAGCATGTTGTGGTTTGATGTAGGAATCAAAAGATATACAACATCTCCTTCGCCAGGATCTGTGCATAGTAGTTGTGGTTTGATGTAGGAATCAAAAGATATACAACGAAGAGCTGCGTAGCCTGCTTCCAAGTGTAGTTGTGGTTTGATGTAGGAATCAAAAGATATACAACTTTTCTGTCTTTCCGGCATCATCGGCAAGGTTGTGGTTTGATGTAGGAATCAAAAGATATACAACCGCTAGCATTACCTGTTACCGAATCCTCAGTTGTGGTTTGATGTAGGAATCAAAAGATATACAACGAAACCAGCCTTTCTTCATATCTGCGGATGTTGTGGTTTGATGTAGGAATCAAAAGATATACAACTAATATGAAATTTATCATCACTCCAATAAGTTGTGGTTTGATGTAGGAATCAAAAGATATACAACATCCTGAGGAGTTTAAAGCGATGATGGCGGTTGTGGTTTGATGTAGGAATCAAAAGATATACAACCAATATCAGAGCCTCGCTTTCGTTCTCCAGTTGTGGTTTGATGTAGGAATCAAAAGATATACAACGGTGTGATGATCGGTGGATCCATCCAGCAGTTGTGGTTTGATGTAGGAATCAAAAGATATACAACATCTGCAAGTCTTCACCAATAGGAGAGACGTTGTGGTTTGATGTAGGAATCAAAAGATATACAACGCAAAGTTCCAAAAGTAACACCATCTTCTGTTGTGGTTTGATGTAGGAATCAAAATATATATTATATACACGAGAATGGCATAGGGGCTGGCGCAGTTTCTGAATATCTTGGAATATAGGCAAGAAAGAGTCTTGTTCTCCACGGACTTCAATCTTTTCAAAAGAAGAACGGAAAAGATAAAAGTATCTCTGTCAGTATATGATAGTGCGGTAAAATGTATTGAGGAAGTGGAATGTGGCAAAAGAACTCAGTAAAACTATTCTTCTGAACTAAGAAACACCATTTGCCCAATAGATAAGAAAAACAATGCTGATGTGACGATAAGGGCCAACACGCCGTAGATTGATTGGGGATTGTTGACACAGTATCCTATGCAGGCAACCCAAACAGCGAAGGACAAAAGGCTGTTGTCACCCAACGCTCATATTTCTTAGAGTGCTTCGGGGGAGTATCTTCGCCTACTACTTCAATGCTAACGATTTCTACCTTTATTTCATGTTCGGGCTTGTTCGATTCTTCGTTGTTGTTTGCAGCGTCTGATATGCTGTTGTTGTTCTGATAATCCTTTTCCATAACGCTTAGTTTGAATGTTTACGCCACAAAGATACTAAAAATATTGATTACTTCGTTTTTTTGTACGAAGAATTTTAGCAAAAGAAATAAACTTAACGTTAAATAGACTTTGTAAGGAAAAAGTGGTTTGTCGGAAATTCCGACAAACCACTCACCATGGTGCTTTAGAGGGGAAAACACAGAGCTTCCAATCTGCATCGCAAAAAGTGCAGAAATTGAGTGTAATTCAGGAATGTTTAGCAAAGATTTTGGCAAAATCGGGCTGTTTTTCTTTATTTAACTCTGAAATAGAGTGGAATATCAGAGAAAATCTATAAATTTGCATCCAAATACAATATTTTGTAAAGAATGGAAGATAGAGAACTGTTGCTGAAAAGTGACC
>ENA-ORMX01002275-ORMX01002275.1-human-gut-metagenome-genome-assembly--contig:-NODE-2275-length-11279-cov-5.172488_pt1 | contig 11279 bp, 8 predicted proteins | sample MGYA00242108_ERZ509007 | MGnify/ENA primary metagenome ERZ509007 (study PRJEB26280, sample SAMEA2338745) | human gut metagenome | biome: human gut; feature: human-associated habitat; material: faeces...
AAGATACAAAATACTATGAAACTAAAAAAACTCCCCAGTACTTTTCCACTGAGCCAAAATAAAGGCTCGCAATAATATATTATTAAATTGATAACAAAAATCCTAACTGCTCAATATCAAGCAGTTAGGATTCTGTATGGTGCGCCTGAAAGGACTCGAACCTTCACGTCGCGAGACACTAGATCCTAAGTCTAGCGCGTCTACCAATTCCGCCACAAGCGCATTTCGGTTGCAAAATTACTTAGAAAAGGTGAGATGTGCAAATTTTTTATCAAAAAATCACAACGCCACGATGCGGTATAATGTGAAAACGGTGTGCAGAAACTCGTCTCTATCATACATTCGGGATAGGTTGATGATGCAACAATCTTCGGGTTTGGCGTTAAAAAAGACGCGGCACATACCGTTGTTTATGTCGTCATCATTGTTGTCATCAGTATAGGCCCCTTCCTTATCATGAGCGATATATAGGAGGTTGTCTTCCTGTTTATAGGCGAAGGGCGTATCTATCAGCACGTTGTTATAACGTATAAAGTCGGTGGCGAGCATCAGTTCGTGGCCCTCGTCGTCAACAAACGTGCAATATTCTTGTTCTTTTAGTTCGGCGTTGAGCCGATTGTGAAGGAAGGTGTGCCAAGCATCGAGGATGGCTTGGCAGCTGCTTTGCAGACGCGGATAGATACGTCGCACCAGGCTATCATGGCCCAACACCTGTAGGGTGGGTTTCTTATCGTTGCCTTTCTGTGCGGCCTCATCGTTAGTGCCAAAGCTCATGATGCCTTTTATCTTACTGAACGGCATGTGCAAATCGAGCGACAGCGTGCCATCGGCCCTCTGCTCTTGGCATACAAAGCCTTGCTCATACACCATCACGCTACTACAGCCCTTGCGGTTGAATAACAACCGCAAGGGGTTATAGCGCCCTGTGGGCACAGTGTAGCCATCGATAAATGGGCCCAAGCCAAAGTCGGGTGCTTGGTGAGGTGCTATGCGATATTGCTCGCTATTATTCATTGTTTATATTGTTTTATTCAACATACGGAGCCTGTGCACCGTTCTGATAAGCGCCAACCTTTTCGCCCAACTTCCTATCGCCAGTCATGCGATAGAGAGTACCCGTATCGAAGTCGTTTTTATTATAAAACGTTCCCACATAGGCCAAGCCATCATTGGGCATCCATAGCGTGCCCTCTTTAAACATATCGTTTAAGAAGGTGCCCTCATAGCAGTTACCATTTCTATAAGTCAGCGTAGCTTTTGATGAGTCTTCTCGCTTGCCATGGAACATGCTTCCTTGATATTTTGAGCGGCCATCCTTATCATCGTCACGATAATAGAACACGCCTTTACCTGCTGGTTCGTCGTTATCATTCACAGTGCCCATCCACCAGCCCTTGGTGCCATCGGCACATACAACAGATACCGTATCAGTAATTTCATGGGTTTCGACAGTCTCAATCGTATCGGGTACTGTCTTTCCACCTGTTGTCTTTCCGCCACGGGGTACGGCGTTAAAGGCGATGATGGCTGCCACGGCCACTACTGCACCTATTACCATTTTGCTCTTATTCGATTTCTTTTCTTCCTCATCTATAGATGAAGAGGGTACGATTACAACCTTGGGCTTAGGTGTAACCTGAGGCTGAGGTTTGGGTGTAACCTGAGGCTTGGGTTGCGGTGTGACCTTTGGCTGAGGTGTAACCTGTGGCTTTACCACACCAATCACATCAACCTCGGCAATGGTAGTTGCTTCATTCAGTTCGTCATAGCTGCCGCCTTGCAGACTACACTGCGCAAGGGCGTTGAGCAGCTGGTCGATGGTTTTATAGCGGTCTTTCTTTAGCGGAGCCATTGCCTTTCTTACACAGGCAGCCACCTGTGGGGGCACGCCATGTTGCTTCATCTCGCCGATGGGGAACCCGTCGTTCAATATCTCTGAAGCCTCGGGCGGACGCTGTCCCGTAAGCATCTTATAGAGTGTTCCGCCCAGCGCATACACATCCATCATGGTGGGAAAGCCTTTGCCCTCGCGATAGCTGGCTTGCTCAAGCGGAGCATAGCCAGGTGTGCCAGCGCCCACCTTGGTGCTCGACTCAGGTTCGCCATTAGCAGCATATTGCTTTGACAGTCCAAAGTCGATGAGCACCACCGTGCCATCATCTTTCACCATGGCGTTAGCGGGCTTCACGTCAAGGTGCAGCATGCCCTTGCCGTGCATAAAGCTCAAGGCGCTACCTAACTGTTGAGTGTAGCCCAAGGCTGTAGCGGCATCAAGGCAATGGTGTGGTGCCTTGATGATGACGTTGTCAAGACTTTGCCCAGAGATATACTCCATGGCATAATATACCGTGCCGTTAGCTTGAAACGACTCCAGCACGCGCACAATATTTTTGTGCTGTAAGGTGCTCAGGTTGCGGGCTTCACGCTCAAACTTCTCGCGATAATATTCAAACAGTCCGTCGCGCGAGGTGCTGCCACTGGTTACCGATGTGTTGTCGCGGCCATTCACCTCTTTCATAAAAAACTCTTTGATGGCCACATACATATTGCTGTCGAGGGTGCCCAAGGCGCCTCGCATCTCTACCTTTGCGCGGTAGGTAATGCCGAAGGAGCCTTGTCCCAACACACTTGTTATTTTATAGTCGTATGCCTCGCCATGCAATACAATGCCTTCAGGCAAGGCCAAGTTGTTGTTCGCCATATCCTTATATTTATATTTATTTTATTTTTGTTTATCTTATTATTGTAATTGTTCTTTTGCACCGTCGCCACTCCCCACCGTGTCCGTCTGTTCTTCTTGATTGTCTGGAGGCATACATCCAACGATGTATTCGCCTATACCAATAGCCAGCAAGTCGAGAAAGAAGGCCACAAACAATAAGCGCAGAAACGAACGTAGCTGCTCGCGTAGGGGCACAAGTACAATCATCAGCGCGAACAATACAATCAGCAGTGTGTTTAATATTTTTAATACTGTCATAAGCTTGTGTTTTGTTTAAGTTACCATGATGTATGTATATTGAATTTTCGTTTGTCGTTAAAGACCTTCTTATAACGTTTCACATTATGATCTTTCGGATATATAACAATATGTAATGGGTATTGACAATTATAGCGAGTGTTTCTAAGATAATTAGCAAGCTCTGAGTCGAATAATTTAAATTCTCTCTCATAAGTTCGGTCATGCCCTATAAATATTACATGTAGTAGCCTAGAAAATCTAAATATATCGTCAGGCAGTTTTCCAGAGGGCATGCCCTCTGGAAAGGCGACCCCAGCTAACTTTGGACAATATTCAAATATATGTGCTGGAATTTTTTTCAATTCATAATTAAACCTGAAATATTCTAAATTGTCGCAATGAAGAAACGCCCCATCGTTTATTGTTTGTACACCATGGCCAAGGATAAAAGATTGTATTTTTGAATAGGCAAATGCATAATAACCTATCTCCTGAAGATTATAAGATCTATCTATATACTGATTTTTTGAATTAAAGAAAGCGTAATCAGCAATTTTCTTTACTTTTGAAGGTATCTCATATGATTGGTCATCACGACAATCTTTGCCAGCAGGAAACATTATTAGTTCTGAGCCATCAGCATTGAAGAGCACCCCATCAATCGATTTAAAATCTTTGTTCTCTTTATCAACAAAGATATTTTCAAGCATGCTTTCATGCAAGTCTTTCGGAAGATTGTAGTTACTAAGATCTGCTTCAATAAAATTTATTGCTTTAACATTTTTGCCTATATACAGGTTCTTTATCGTATAGCCCAAGACTGCAGTTTCGAGCCTCTCCGTTTCGTTGGGCAAGATTAGGGTATCGGCATTAATACCATCAACCCACTGCAAGTGGAAATTGTTGCCAATACATTTAATATGGTCTTTGGCGTTCATTTCTTCGTATGAGTCGGAGACATGAACGTCCGTGAGATTGAGTGTCTTGAAGGAGTGGTTACGCAACGCCTTCAAGCCATTATAGCCAAAGTTTCCTGTTAATTTTAGGTTGGTGACAGGTGTCTTTTCATTTAAATACTTAATTAGTCCCTTCGAATTGTTCACGTCCACTGTTCCGTCAGCCATAATTCTGTAGCCATCAGTAGGGGTTACGGTTGATGGTTGTGCCAACGGCTTTACAGGCTCAGCCTCATGGCTCAGCCTTTTCTTGGGTGCCCTCTTCTTGGGCTTTTTCTTCTCAGCGGGTTTCTTTCCCTCTGATTGTTTCTTTGCATGGTTGCCCTTATACGGACATTCAGTAAGCTTTCTTCCGCACACGCGACAGCGTGGGGCGATGGCTTGTGCCAAGGCCGACGACACTGTCAGCAGTAGTGCGACGAGCATAAACATAAAACGTTTTAGCATCATATCGTTGTTTTTTTATTCTACATTTTTATCAATGTATCCAGCAAAAGCAGTGCATAACTTTCATTGTTGAGGAAATATCAATTCCTCTAGATATGCGCAACATTCTCTGATATCCATTTCCTCGCTTTCTGAAAGCGTTCTGTTACAGATGATACGCTTCAGGTTGTTGCTTACGCAAAAGGCATTTGGTTCAATAACTTTCACTGATGAAGGGATAGTGTATTCTGTACGCTCATTTGCACCAGGGTAGGCAATAAGACGCGTTTCGTCGGCACTATACAGCACACCGTCAACAGCTTTTAGGTAAGGGTTTTTCTTATCTACCCTAAAAGCCTTGAGACATCCTATTGAGGGATCCCAAGAACCGTCTTTCCTTACATTTTTATCGTTGTAGATATAATGATAAGTAATCACTTTCTTTGTGCTTCTACCAATGACGAGTGTGTCGGGATAATTGGCAACCCAATATCTTCTTGCGGGAAGCCTAATAGCTATCGCCTCTTGTGGAGCGACAACCGTGGTGGCTGGTATATTCGTCAACCACAGAAAATCAAGCGCTGTGGTGTCGCCCGCAGTCCATTGCACACGTTCGTTGTCATTATAGGATCGAATGTCACTGAGGTCAAAGCAATCAGATACAGGGTTCCAACGCTGATCTCTGTAGCTTGCACGAGTTTTTGCCACCTTAGCGCTATCACAGCATTGCTTATTGTTCTGAAACTCATAGATATCTGATGCCGTGATGTCGCCCCGTAAGGTGAGGTAACGCGGTATGGTTGCTCCTTCGTATGTTAGCATCAAAGCATTGCCTATCTCGCGATGTCCTTTCCCCGTTATGGTTGATGGGATAGTGGGTTTCTTTTTCTTGGCAGGCTTCTTATGTTGTCGTGTTGTTATTGATTTATTCTTATTAGTGTGTTTGCCCTTATACGGACATTCAGTAAGCTTTCTTCCGCACACGCGACAGCGTGGGGCGATGGCTTGTGCCAAGGCCGACGACACTGTCAGCAGTAGTGCAAAGAGCATAAACATTAAACGTTTTAGCATCATATTATTGTTTTTTTTATTCTACATTTCTGATAAACCAAATAAGCAAGAATTAGATTACTTTCTCATGAAACGTGTGAAGCCCAGCTTCTCGGCCAGGTCGGCGCTATACATAGAGCATGCTCCTTCCGTCGCTTTGTCGTAGAGCTCTTTCATTGTTTCGGCGCTCACGTTGTTGATGTTGGGGGTAAAGGTACCCTTCTGCAATACGATAGTTTCTTTGCCAGGGAGAACCAGTGAGGTAGTGAAGTGGAACTCGATAGCCAAGCCATACAAGGCGTCGATATCCATGTCGCCAGGCTTCTTCAGCTGCCACACCACAGGATACTTACCGTTCATTTTTGTCGTCACGCGGCAGTCGACCTTTATGCACGGCACCTTTTTAAGCAGTGCGGGGTCAGTGTCGGTGCCCGCTATTCCTGCTTCGTTTATACCATCAATGATAGTGTTGTTCATACCAAAGATAGCATTAAAGCCGGCATAGAAGATATTGTCGGCCTCACTAAACACTTGATACTCCAGTGACGACTTTTCTATTAAGTTTTCTTTAAAGCTGCGCATATTTGCGCCCAGCAAAGGATACTTGGTGTTCATGCTAAGCTGGTATCTTACATCTTCGGGTAAGTCGTCATATTCGGTCAGCGCGCTGAAGTCGATGTTTACTGTAGATGTATAATTGTGCAGATAGTGGTCGTGCAGATAATCTATCATCTTGACAAGCGCCTCGCTACTACCACCCTTTACAGTGTTGGGCATTGCTTGCAGCAACTTATCGTGTGCATCCATCCACACGCTATCATAGCGCGCGCGTATCTCGTCAGAGTGTGCTCCGTTTTCGCCCCATCGCTGCAGATACATGCTCAAATATTCGGGGGCATTGTCAGAGAAGTTGGCCTGCATATACATCACCTCTTCCAGACGTTTACCGTCGGGGCACGACTTCATATACAGCTTACAAGCCGCTATATTGCGCGCCTCGGTAACATAGCCGAAGGCTTGGCGCTCGCGCATGTATGATGTGTTCATTACGAGAATGGCCAGCACAATAAGCACAACAGGTATGCCCACAAACATAGCAATGCGCTTGAAGTTGATTTTTGAGGTGGTCTGCTCGACGGGTGTGGCTGGATCTGCGGGCCTAACGGGCCTTATGGGCCTCGTGGGCTTTGTAGGCTTCGTGGGTCTCGTGGGCTTTATGGGTCTCGTGGGCCTAATGGGCTGTGTGGTTTCTGCGGGCTGTTCAGGCTCAACAATAGGGTCAAAAATCGTTGCCTCGTCTTCTGGATCTTCAGGTTGAACAGGTTGTGTGGGCTGATAGGGTTGCGCCAATTCGCTGGCCAGAGCTGCCACCGTAGGTGTGCGTCGAGCCACCATCGGCTCCATAGCATGCTCGATGGCCGACACCGTGCGCTGCGATACCCCATAGCGACGCAGCTCGTCGGTGGGCAGTCCCTCGTTTAGCACCTGTGAGCCTTCGGGCGGACGCTGGCCCGTGAGCATCTTAAACAGCGTGGCGCCCAGGGCATATACATCCATTGTGGCGGGAAAGGCAGTGCGGTTTTCGCCATTATAGTGGGCCTGCTCAATAGGGGCGTAGCCGGGTGTGCCAGCGCCAATGGTAGAGCTCGACTCGGGGTTGCCATTGCTGTCAAACTGCTTGGCCAGTCCAAAGTCGATGATGGCGGTGGTGCCATCGTCTTTCATCATGATATTGCCGGGCTTCAGGTCGAGATGTAGCATATGCTGAGCATGCAGATAGCTCATGGCATCGGTAACGTGTTTGAAAAGGCGCAGCGCCTCGGGTTCGGTGAGATGTCCCTTCTTTTTGATGTAGCCGTCAAGGCTGCCTCCACCGAGATACTCCATCGAGTAGTAGGACGTATTGTTTTGGTTAAAGGCTTCGAGCACCTGTACCACGCCAGGGTGTTTTATCGCTGCCAGTCGGCGCGCCTCACGTTCAAACTTCTTTCGGTAGTCGTTCCACAGTCCGTTTTTGGTTGAGGCGGTCACGGCCGAGCCTTCGCGCCCATTAACGTCGTGCATGAAAAACTCTTTTATGCACACGTGCACTTTGCCATCGAGGGCTCCTGCGCCCGACAGTATGGTGGCCAAATAAGTGATGCCGAAGGTGCCGCTACCCAGCGTGCGCTCTATGCGGTATGTGTAGGCACTGCCCTTGAGCGTTATGCCTGATGAAAGGTCGGTTTTCATATTGGTAAATATTGATTACAACATTTTTTTTATTTTTATTTTTACGATCAAAAGCATTGCTCGTGATGAGGTTAAAACATCACTTAACAAGAATGAATGTAAAAACCACATGAGCGCGAAGCGCGAATATAGATTATCCTACACCTCAGCGCTCATGTATATATATTTTTTTAATCGTCAACACTGAAGAGAGGGTCGTCGGGCATCAGCATGAAAGGCTTCTGCTCAAACTCTTTCTGCAGAGTTGCGGGCACATACTTTTTGTCTACCACCAGGCGGAACATATATTCGTTAAACCAGCGGTTAGTCATAATGATGCAGCCACCCTGACCATGACTGGCGCCCCAGCTGTTTTCTACCTTCCACTTCAAGGGGTTGCCCTGGGCGTCGAGGTCGACAGCGCTGAGCGTCATGGCGTGTGTAGAGCCACTGTCAAAGGTGTTGATACGCTCGGCCTTGTTCATACCAAAGGTGGTAGAGAAGAGCGAAGCATAGTCGAAATTTTCGGTGTCGAGGTATCCGCGTGTGCGGTCGAGCTGCTTACCCACATCATACGAGCTATACATCTTGCGGCCATCTTTCAGCGAGGCAATGGCCAGCTGTGCTATCTCCTCCATGGGCAGGTTCAGATATTTCCAGTTTTGGCCGTCGTAGGTGTGGCGGTCATACTCCACCTCGTAGGTTTTGTGATAAGGGTGGCGTGGGTCGTTCATCACCATGATGAAAGTGCCTTGAAGCTGTCGGCCCACTGTGGCATCATAAAACTGCTTCGGGGTATAGGTCTTGGCTTCGCCCATCACCTTGCCGTCTTTGTTGCGGAAGGCATAGGTAAACTCTTTCACGGGCTCGCCCAGCGTTATCGACAGCATGTGGTAGATGGTGCCCAGCATTTGTGTCTTGCGGTCGGCAATGGCTGCCGCCTTCTTGCCGTCAGCCACCATCTTACGCAGTTCGAGGCCAAACTCGCGCAGCTTTGACGATATCAGTGCCGACATACGCGAGGTATTTTCGGCCGAAAAGGTTTCAGGCTGCACGCTCTTGGGCACCAAGCCATACTTGCCAGCCAGATCGCTCACACCGCAGAAGGTGCCACCATCGTTGATGGGGTGCTGGAAGAAGAACTGCACGCTGTGGTCGTTGATGGGCTTCTTGGCGGTGTCGATAACGCCTTGCAACATCAGGTTGGCCTTCTCCAGCTGGTCGAAGAAGAACAGATAGTCGTGCGAAAACTCTACGGCCAGTGTGTCAGCATGTGCCTTGGCAAAGTCAGCACGCAGCACGTTCAGGCCAGAGAACATCCAGCAGCGTCCCGAACTCTTTTGGTCGTGAATACTCTGCTTAGGGGTTTCAACGCTGAAGTGGGTATCGATGGGGCCCTGGTTAGCAAAGTTTTTAGCCAGGTCGTCGATCTTGTTTGAGGCAATGGCGTTAAACAGCGCCTTGTCGTTAGCGCCTGTTTTCTGTGCCTGCTGCATTTTTTGCAGCATTTGGGCCGAGATGCCTCCGCCCTTGGTCTGAGCGAAAGCGCCACCTGCAGTCAAAAGGCAGAGGGCCAACGCCAATGTTGTTTGTCTTTTCATATCGTATATCTTTATTTTATGGTTTTTGGTTTTTACAATAGGTATACCACCTTATACTATGCAAAGATAGTGCAAACGAGCGCAATGAAAGTTTACTTTCTAATTGCCGAGTGCAGCCTATCTTATGCAAAGATAGCGCAAAAAAACCGAATAAGCGCAACAAAAACTAATTTATTCGTTCTTATGAGCGAAAGGTTTTTATCTTATTTGAAGACAATACAAAAATAAACATTTGTTTTTATTGCCTAAGTTTGATGATATAATAATTTAACTATCAGTAGCCGTAGGTATGCGAAGCATCATTAAATACGGTTTGTTTTCTTGAAAAAGCTGGTTGTAAGTATGGTTATTTCAGTTATTATGTGTATATTTGTTGCCTGTAAATAATTAGATTATAGCAATATAAATCGTATCAACATTGTTTATGTACACACCGCCGTTTACTATATCAGCAGAAGCCATCAACAAGATTGCCGATATCTCTCGACTTATAGAGCGATATGCCATTCGTATGGAGCAAGAAGACGCGCTGTTGCTGCGCAAGGCCAATAAGATAAAAACCATTCATAGTTCGCTTGCCATCGAGGGCAACACCCTTGGCGAAAATCAGGTGAGAGACATTATGAATGGCAAGACCATTGTTGCCCCATTGCGACAAATACAGGAGGTGAAAAACGCTATTGCCACATACGAACAGTTTCAGCATCTCGATGCTTTTAAAGAGACCGACTTGCTGCGCGCTCATGCTATCATGATGCAAGCACTTGTTGACAATGCTGGGCGATATCGGCGAGGTGGTGTGGGCGTATTCTCTGAGTCGGGTTGTGTACATATAGCGCCTCCTGCCGAGCGTGTACCCTATCTTATGTCCGACCTTTTCGATTGGCTAAATCATAGCCACGACCATCTGTTGGTACGTTCGTGCGTGTTCCATTACGAGTTTGAGTTTATCCACCCCTTTGCTGATGGCAACGGTCGTATGGGGCGTTTATGGCAGTCGCTTATATTAAGTAAGTTGCATCCCATCTTTGAACACTTACCTGTTGAGAATATGGTATATGCAAACCAGCAGCAATATTATGATGCCATAACAGCCAGTAATAATGCTGCAAACTCAAGTGCGTTTATCGATTTTATGCTGGGCGAGATCTTAAAAACGCTCGAAACACACAAGAAAGATTACAAACCAACAGTTCCTAATAAAGTTCCTAATAAAGTTCCTAATAAATTATTGCAAGCTTTCCCTGAAATACAGGATATGGCATGGCGCATATACCTGTTGCTCGTTGCCGATGATCATCTTACCATCATGCAAATGGCCAAAGCCTTAAGTATTAGCGACCGTATGGTGCGAAAACACCTCACAACGCTCAAGATGAAGGGGCTGATTGCTCGTGTTGGCAGCAACAAGACGGGATATTGGGAGGTTCTGAAGAGGTGATTACTTAACATTGTTTTACACTTTGCTTGTTTTATTAGGTATTAATTGTTAAAAACCTAATTGAAAAAACAGGCGATATTTTGAAATTCAGAAGACGGAGCCGCGTTCGTGCCCCTTCTGGGCGATTAGACGTACAAAGTATGTAATTGTCTGTATCACAAAATATTACACGGTTCACCGCCCCACTCCACTCGAAAAAAACGACGAAAAAATGGATGATGCGTTGTAAAACCCATGCTTTCACCTCCTGATATGCTGGGTTTCACCTCGTGATATGCTGGGTTTCAGGAGGTGAAAGCATGGGTTTCACAACCCTTTTTGTCGATTTTTCGGGCGCGAAAAGCAAATTTTTCACAATCTATAACACCGATAAATATTCGTTAACACCTCTTCCATAAATTTTGAATAGCCTTGAAATGTTAATAAATTCACACTTATTAACAGCAGATACCCGCTTGATAGGTCAGAAATCCATTGAAGCGTAGCTTCTTTTCGTCTGCAAAATACATGCATATTATTGCAAGATGAGCCCAAATTCACTTGATATGAGATATTTATTGCCCATTTTAAGTAAAGTTTACCCCAATTCGGGATAAAATAGCGATTAGTTGCATATGAAGACAGATACATGA
>ENA-ORMX01002279-ORMX01002279.1-human-gut-metagenome-genome-assembly--contig:-NODE-2279-length-11272-cov-27.636712_pt1 | contig 11272 bp, 12 predicted proteins | sample MGYA00242108_ERZ509007 | MGnify/ENA primary metagenome ERZ509007 (study PRJEB26280, sample SAMEA2338745) | human gut metagenome | biome: human gut; feature: human-associated habitat; material: faeces...
TGCAAAGATACTACTTTTATCAGAAAAAAGAGCAGTTTATTGACGATTTTTTAAATTCAGTGATTACAAAGTTGTTTTTTATAATACACAATTCCAAGGATTATTGTCGCAAAGATACGGCTTTTTTAAAGAATTTTGCTAGTTTACTCCCATTCTGGAAGTATCCACGTCCTTGGTTCTCTTCTCCTTGTACTTGCCTATCTTGAAGATGATGGAGATGGAGGCTGATGCCCAATCTTGCTTGATGTTCATGTGGTAGTCTTGATTGCCTTGTACTGATTTTGTAGAGAATCCCTCGTTGAAGATGTTGCTGCCTTTAACCACAATGCTCCATTTATCATTATCGGAAGCCCACCTCAACATAGCATTCAGGAGAAAGACTGATTTGATGTCATAGAGTCCTTGAATGGCTTTCGACTGGTAGAATGGGTTAAGTATGAAATGGATATGATGGCTTCGGCTAAGCTGAGCGGATAGATTGCCGGCAAGAATGGCAGAGATATGCTTGCGATTGAAGGGCAAGTCAAAGAAATCGCTACTCTTGTCATTTCTGTAGATTCCTGTTGCCGAAACACTTCCGTTCATCCAATTGCCTATACCGAAAGTCGTCGATGCTCTAATGCCTATAGTATGATTATAGTCGAAATTGGTCTCCTTCATAATGACTGCCAGGTGGTCGGTAGTCTGATAAGGCAACTGCACAGAATAGTTGGGTTGGAACTCTGCAAATGCCATCAATGTATGACGACTTTTGATTGTCCACATCAGGTTGGTCTCGTATGTAGAGTAAGGCTTGAGATGAGGATTTCCCCATATCTCCGTATAGGTAGAGGCATAGTAAATGCTGCTCATAGTTGACCAATAGCTAGGAAACTGTGAGCTGGAACTGAAGGATAAGTTGAGTATGTTGCCAGGATTGGCTTTCCACGATGCATTAAGTGTGGGATAAATGTGCCATTTGTTCCATTGTGGAGAATGGTATTGCTCCGCTTCGACAGAGGCTTCCAAGCTGATTCGCTCGTTTATCTGTTTGCTTATGCCGCCATAGAAACTCAAGATTCTTTCTTCGATATTCACCTGGCTGGTTGCATCTGGAATGTCTGCTCCATCCTTGTTGGTCGTGGCTTGGTAGCTTCTGTTGTTGCTGTTTTGGAATTTCATACCATACGACAGTTCCCAACCCTTCTTCAATGAGTGGGATTGATCGGCGGTGAAAAGCCATTTGTCTATTATCTGCTTGCTGTTTGTGTATAGAATACGTTCTTCGTCAAGCATCGTTCCTGCTAGATATTGCTGGCTGGGATTTTGGTAGTTGAGATAGGATATGCCTATTTGTAGTCCAAAGGGCAGGTTGTAGCTGGCATCTACATTGTGCAGGTAGGTATGTTCATTGCCCTGTTGCTGGGATGTGCCTGTTCCCATCGTTTCATGATGAGGATGACTGCTGTCCCTTTTTCCTGTATATGCTAGGGATAGCTGGTGATTATCAGCAAATGCATAACTCAGTCCCAAGCGATAGTTGTGAGTCAATCCAAGGGTTTTCTGTGAGGTCTTATCATGATACGCTACTCGTTTCCCTTGAAGGGGATGATTGGCATTGGTAGTAGTTTCACCGTATGATGTTCCATCTGTAAATGAATACATGGCATCCAGTCCGAATTTTTCTTTTTGGAACAGCAGGTTGCCTTTGCCTTCCCCTTCTCCGTATTTGCTTTGGCTCCAGATGCTTTGTATTTGTCCTGAAAGCAGGTTCTTTCCTACATAGTCTTTGGTAATCAGGTTGATGACCATTCCACGAACATGTAAGCGTGCTGGCGCTGCCAGCATCACTTCGGCTTTGGCTAATTGTGATGCGGGCATGGCTTTTAATCGCTCTGCCAGTTGTGCATAATTGAGCGTGGTTGGTTTGCCGTTGATGATGAGAGTCAGTTCCTTTCCTGCATAATTGATGTTGCCGTTTCGTTCGTTTACTCCTGGTATTCGGGTAAGGGCATCATAAGCGTTGTCTGCCGGCATTTTCTCTATGAGCAGTGGCATGTTGTAAACCAACTGTCCTCTTTCTGCCTTGACGATAGGACGTGTCGCCTTGACGAAAACCTCTGGCAGGTTTTGCATCATCATCTGGGTGGTAAGCGTGTCTTTTGCCTCTTCGCTTTGAGCGCAAAGGGGCTGGCTCAGCAATAATGCTGAACCTAAGATAAAATTTATTTTCATGTGTTTATGTTTGTTTGATGGTTATTGCTTGAGTTGCTCTTTGGCTTTGGATATGAGTTGTGCTGCCTCTTTTTTATCTTCCAGTCTGTTTGCATTTGCTAAGAACATCTGGAGATGCTGTTTCGCTTTCAGCTTGTTCTTGGAAGCAATGAACATTTGGGCGGCATTGTAATGGTTGAGAGGATTATCTTCCAAATACTTTTGGTAGTATTGGGTTGCATGAAACACATCATATCTACTCAAACAGCTATCTCCTTGTTGAAGTAAATTAGCTGTGGTCTCGTTGGCCTTGGCATTCATTGCCATACATAGCCATAATATAAGGATCAATCTAAACTGTTTCATCGTTTTTGCTGATTATTTCTTTCTTACTTCGGGAGTGAAAACGACAGGCAAGGTAAACTCCATGTTGACTTCCTCGCCATCGGAGAGTCGGGCAGGCTTCCAATGAGGGCTTCTCTTGAGAAGTTCAATCACAGTCTGCTCGTAGGCTTTTTCTTTTGGAGCTTCGAGAACTTTAAACAATCCCAATGTTCCATCCTTTTGAACGGTGAAGTTGATGACGACTCGCGCAGGCTTGTCTTCCAATCCTTTAGGATATTGGATGTTTGTCATCACCCATCTTAGGAAATCGTTGATGTCGCCATTGCCGTTGAAGATTGGCATCTGACCACCTTCCGGTAAAACAGCTATCGTCTTTAACACATGAGGTTGTGATACGCTTTGCGGTTTGAACATAAGGACGATGGTTATACCTATTATTGCTATCACGCAAGCGGCTATCCCAAATACCTTTTTATATATATGAGATTTTGTGTATCTTGTTTCCTGTGCTTTGCCCAGGAAATAAGTTTCTTCCTGATTGTTTTTTTCTTTCATACCTTTTACGATTTTATGGAGTTGTCTAAAAGTGCTTTTAATTGTTTGAGTGGTTCCTTGCTGACGTGCAGAGTGAATTTCTCGCAAAACCGTTCGTTGTACAACACTAGTTCTGAAGTGGTGAGGTTGATGCTGAAAATGTGCTGACTATTAATAATGTAGTTTCTGCCAACACGAGCGAAGAAGTGTGCCGTTTGGGCAAGTTGCTCTACTATTTTCTTCTCAAAGACCACAAGGTTGAACGAGAAGGTGTATTCATCGCCGTTGGTGAGTCGGAGATTGCAATAGCTTCCTTCCGAACAGACGTATGCTATCTGTTCGGAAGCCACTCTGAGCAAGAAGTTGGCATTTGATATGATGAGATATTCTTCCATACTGATAAGTTTGGTGCAAAGGTAAGCAAAATATTTAAAAAGTATGGCTGGAGGTATCGTGTTTTTTGTGAACCTGTGGCTTCGTTTTGTGGAGAATATGAAGTCAAACTCCAGATATGACTATCTATTATAAGGTGGCCAACTAAAAATATGACTAAGATTCAGGAAAGTCAACGTGAATTATAAATAAGTTTTAACCGAGCCAACTCGTCTTACAAATAAAACTAAAAGTGGTCAACTAAAATCGTTAAACCACAGAGGTTTGCCATTCCCACGTACTTGAGCAAGGATGACCGGCGTAATGAGCAAAGATGACCGACGTAATGAGTAAACATGCCCGGCTGCGCCGGGCACATTTGCCCAAGGCTTCGGGTAAAACTGGGCAACGCCTTTGGTGAATATCCTCGATGCCATGAAGCTGGCTCAAGAACCCTAGTTGCTGACCTGGAGCGTGGCATTAGGTGGCATTAGGTGACAATAAAAATACCGCTTATTGCTACGCGTTATTCGTTTATAATCAATGAGTTAAATTCATGTGTGGCAGATGTGGCAATAAAAATAAAAAACTTTTTTCTTGTGTGTAATGAACTTGCTGGACAAGGCGATTTGCAACATTATTGTTTCTTGATGATATGAGGAAGGAACTCACAGATTGGGATTATTCTTTAGGTGAGCCAAGAAATCATCTAATCCAATGATGTCAAGTCCTGGAAAATCCTTCCACTTCAAGACATCATAATGATGATCCTCTGTTACTATATATCTGGCACCAGCTGTTATAGCGCAATCCACAAACTTATTGTCATCTGGATCTTTTTGGATTAGGTTAAAATCAAAATAGACATTGACAAACCTTGTATATGGACTACTTACGATTGCATCTATGATATACTTTGCTGTATCTTCATTTGTCAGAAAATTGAGAATTTCCTCGTATTCATTCAGTATGGACGTTGTAACACACAAGAGATTAGTACCGTCAAAGAAACTGTCCCAAATTTTACGATAAGGACTCCTTGACGATATACACTGTATGAGACTATTAGTATCAAGTACTATTTTTCCCATACCCATTATTTTTTCAACATGTCATGTAAATCCTGATGACGTAACTCATCCAATTTAGCTTGATTCAATACTCCAGAATCCCAAAGAGAATCTAAACATTCATCTGCCTTTTTACGAAAATAGTTAGCTAATACTGTCTTCACCTCCAAAAGTCTTGCTTCTGAACCATCAAAAGCAAACATTTTCAACAAATGCTGCTGCACAGGATTAAATATTGTTGTCTGTTCCATAAGCTTCTCAATTTAAACGTTTAAAATGTTTTGAGGATACAAAAATACATTTTTCTTCTCACACCGCCAAACTTCTTGTTTTATTTTAACGTAAAACAAACGTAAATGTCATTTTTGCCATAACATGCTAAACGCATAGTAAGTGCAACATTTGGAAATGAAAGAAAAGAGAGGTGTAACCTTAAAATGGATTATGCCTCTCTTTATGAATCCCATTGGTACATATTTTCTTCTTTCGGAAGAAACACGTGGAACTATGATGATGTCACGGATTGTTGTCTTGGTTTGATGACAAAAAGCAGAAAGTCCCTCATAAAAATGTGATAGATTTTGTTATCTCGTTAATTTTCAGCATAATACGGGATAAGAGGATGTTTGGAAACATACATCTGAAGCAAAAGTATGGTTTGGGGTATCGTGTTTTGTGTGAACCTGTGGATTCGTTTTGTGGAGAATATGATAAGAAGAACAAGAGCGGCAGCCCCAAAAAACATTCGGCAGCCGCTCTCTTTCTTGTACGCTCGGTATAAGAAAGTCCTGAATAAGTCCTAATTGCGTGAATTACATAACCAAGAACGTTTATTATGAAATGCGGCATTTTCTTGCGGCAAAATGTTAATTAAACGTTAAAATGTCATGCTCGTTTCTTCATTGCAATTATTTTTTGTTATTTTTGTACGCAAATTCCATTATGTGAAAGTTCTGCTTTTACCTTTGGATTCAAGTTCACTGATTGTCAAACTAAAAAATAGAATAGATAAGAAACAGACATTAAACAAGAATGAAACGCTAAGAACTTGGTGATTCCAAGAATTACCATTTTCAACTGAGACTAAGAACTGAGGTAGCAATACCTTATTATATTAATCCAGCGTTTCCGTTCTAAGACTTTTAAGATATTGAGCTTTTAGCTCTTGTTCTCTTGTATCGAATACCGCCAATATTCACTCTACGAGAACAAGCAGATTGAAAGGTTCATGCCATCTATGGCGTGAGCCGTTCTGTGCTTGTTGTAGAGTTGGTCACTTGGCGGTAACCAGATACAAGGCAAGCCACGAACGGTTCCGCCTTTTTTATGACCAAACAATATGAAACTTTTCAAAGGCTTTATGGCTTTGTTTATCATGCTGTCACTCTTTTCGTGCAAAAATGAAAAGGTTGACATGAGTAGCTACATGCAAGAGCGGGATTCCATCATGCAGGAAAATAAAGCAAAGACACAACAACTAGATGAACTTAATGGTGTGTTGGCAACTATAGCTACAGGATTGGATAGCATTGCCATTCAAGAAAACATTCTTTTCAACAATAAAGGACGTGATGGTGTCATACTGAATCGTCAACAGATAGCAGCCAACCTAAAAGGAATGGCAGATATTCTTGCTCGTCAAAGAGTTAAGATCAAAATGCTACAAGATTCATTGGCAAACAAGAAATCATCACAAGGAGTCGAAAGGTTGCAAAAGGTTGTTGCATTTCTCAATCAGCAGTTGGCAGAAAAGGATCAAGTCATCCAGTCTTTACGGGCTGACTTGAATAACTCTAAGAAAGACATTACTCAACTTCGTGCTTCTTTATCTGATATGCGTACAAAGGCAAACAACGCAGAGCAGAAAACAAAGGTTTTGACAAAGGCTTTGTCAAAACAAGATGAAATCATCAACGAATGTTATGTAAAGATTGGTACGAAAAAACAACTTTCGGCAGCAGGACTATTGAAAGGCGGATTCTTGCAAAAGAAGAAAGTCAACTATGAAGATGTTGATAAAAGCAAGTTCAATGCGGTTGACATCCGTAAGTTCCGTGAGATTCCTTTGCATTCTAGCAACCCAAAGATTCTGACACCGCAGCCAAGCAACCGTTCTTTCCATTTTGAGGAAAGTGGCGACGGAAACTGTACGCTTGTCATAACCAACCCTTCTCTTTTCTGGAGCGTAAGCAATTTTCTGATTATACAACTCTAAAAAATATACGATTATGATTAAAAAGATTTTTCTATCAGTACTTCTCTGTACAGTTTGTATGTTCGGTTTGGCTCAAAGCCAAACTGTTACCCATGTAGTTCAGCGTGGCGAAACTCTCGAAAGCATCGCTGAGTCTTACAAGGTGAGTGTTGAGGACATCAACAAGGCAAATCCTAATGCGGATGGCATTGTGTATGTGGGGATGAAGCTCGTTGTACCTGTTGGAGCGACAAGTACAATAACAGAGGCAACAGCTCAACAAAAGCTCCCAAAAGCAACAAACAGAACTTCACCTACATCTTTTAATAAGTCTCAATCAGAAAATAACCAGCAAACAGTACACACAACATCATTCTGTAAAAACCTTTGGAAGTTGCGAGTCATTGCTGGTCTAACCTATAGCTCTTGGACTGGAAAAGATTTCAAAGACGGTGAAATAGATACGGACTACGGACGAGCCAGTGCTAAAAACAAAGCAATATATCAATTTCACGCAGGATTAATTGCTGATTACGTCTTCTCAAAGAATGTGTATGCAGGCTTAGGAATTGTCTTCAACCAAAGTGGATACAAACAAGATTGCCTTATGACTTCTGGGCAATATTGGGATGATGAAGGAGGTAACTACGATGGAGAACAAACCGTGAAGATGACAACTAACAAGTTTGATATACCTATCCATATTGGAGGGATGTATAATCTTTCATCTGATATAAAAATGTTCTTAGAAGCTGGTCCATATTTATCATATACGATAAGCGGAAATAAAAAAAGAACAGGCACTTTTACAGAATATGATGACATTCATTCAAGTGAAACAGAACCTATCAATGAAAAAGAAAAGATAGGAAAAGGCTCTTTGAAGGATTTTCAAAAGTTTGGATATGGATTATCTGCTACTGTAGGTGCTTCATTTAACAGAATAATTCTACAATTCACTTATCAGCGAGGATTGAACAAAACGATAAAGAAAAAGAAACAATATGAGCAAAATATGCTACTATCACTTGGATACGAATTTTAAAAGAAGTGTTATCTTCATTGGAGCTATGCTTGCTACATTGCAAAGCATAGCCCAGGATGCAATTATTTTCCGTGACGGTCGTGTAAAGTCTGTCAAAATCATTCAGACAAACAATGACAAGACGCTCTTCAAGGAATCTGGCAACAAGAATGCCTCAGAGGAATACGTGGAGAACACGAAAGTGTTCATGTTGAAGTTCAAGACACGTGGAAATGTCGTGTTCAACGCTAATGGTGAGCGTATCCTCACCACTTCTGAACATACGGAAATACCGAAAGATGCCATCGTTGTATATTACAAGGACGGAAGAGAAGTTCCTGCCTATAATCTGACGATGGATACAAGTACCGTTTCCTTCAAGACAAGCAAGAAAGCCAAGGATAGGCCAATATTCTCGCCAAAGTCTGAAGTGTTTATGATACGTTATCCCGATGGCACACGTGATATTCTGACGAATCTTGCAGTTGAGGAACAACAGCAGCAAGAGCGTGAGGCTGCGGAAGCACGATTGAAAGCGCAAAGAGAGGCAGAAGTGGTAGATTCTATCAAGGCTGCAGTAATAGAAGAAGCTGCATCCGCAACAAATCCAAAGAAAGCGACTATTGTAACCAAAAAAGGGGTACGTATGAAAGTTTGGGTTTGCAGCGACACGCCAACCATGGTTTCTTACAAGAAAGCCAATTCTGCAAAGGCTGCCATCTTCAACATGAGCAAAGCTAAGATTAAGAATATCATATACTAATCAAAAGCAACACCTCTATGAGAAAATATAATTTTATAATGGTTATGTTCATTTTACTATGCTCCGTTAAGAGTTGGGGGCAAGACATTGTGAACTTGCACCATATCGTACAACGTGGCGAAACCATTGAGATTTTGGCGGACAAGTACAGACTAACAACTGATATATTGAAAACCGTCAATCTTGGGATGGACACATTCTATACGGGTATGGAAGTATTAGTACCTGTGGATAAAAAGTATATGTGGTTGCGGTCTGAAGATGATAGCGAAACAATCCTCAAAGACATCGCTGGTTATTTTTCTGAGTACCAAGAAACCTCACGTGTATTCAATACAGGTGACTACAAAAAAGCAGATAAACTCTTTGAATCCACGATTCGAAATCATGGGAAATATCTGCCATGCGAAGAAGCCTATTTCGGAAGAGCCATGTGTGATTACAATCGTAACAAGTGGAGTTCTGCCATCGAAGGCTTTGCACAGGTTATCAGTATTGATGAATGTCCTAAGGAGTTGCGTGAACAGAGTCGCAGTTTGAAGGCTAACGCCGAAGAAAGACGAGAGGCACGAAGCCAACGAACAGCCAACTTCTTTAGTGGACTATTCCAAGTTGCTGCTGAAGTTGGTACGGCATATATGGCAGCAAGCCAAGCTAATGCTGTACAGGAAAGTTATAATTATCCTTCAATGGCACAAGGTAAAAGTTTGGGAACCATGAGCAATGCCGAGTTTACGAACTATGTAAACACAAGCCTCTACCAACTTGCAAACTATTCCATGATGCAAGTGGAGCAGCAATGGAAGCAAGAGGAAATCCAAGTAAAAACTGGATATGCTTCTACCTATCGTCAGTTGCATGGTGGCAAAGAACCTTCTGCGGAAGAAATACAGGCTGCATACAATAATTATATGCAGACCAAGGTCAACGCTTCCAAGACTGTCCAACAGGCAAGTAGTGGAATGTACGACAGACAATTGGGAATAAGCGATAATAGTTCCAATAGCTCTAAAAAGAAGACCGCATCAGGCTTTGTTTGTTCTATATGTCGTGACAGCCATGTCTGCCAAACTTGTAATGGCTCAGGCTGGCAAAATGGCATGGGAGACAATCATGACCACTATGGTGCTGGTATCAACAAAATTCCTTGTGGAAATTGCAGCAATGGGCGTTCTAAAGGAGATGGAATTTGCCATTACTGCAAATAAAGGGCAACTTAAAGGTTACTTTTAGAGCATTTAATGCATTATCAATTATCAAGTATAACTTAAAACAAAAATAATGATGAAATCAACCAAATTAGCAGTGCTGTTCATGTCTTTTGCCATTACAGCAATATCGCCTTTGTTCACTTCTTGTAGTAGTGATGAAGAAGAGAACTCAGAACAAACTGATGGACACTCAAAAAATGAGAGTAAAATAATATCGCAGTTGATAGGCACAAGTTGGATGACTTATAGAGTAAAGTTTTATGACTATAACAATAAAGAAGTTAGTACTTATGACAATACCAAATATCCTGACATAATTACTTTCACCAGTAAACGTGCTAACTCGTACAATACAGATATGGTTTTATATGTAGACTATGACAAATACCATCCATATAACAAAGATGGTTATACATATATATCCAGTTGGAATGTTTCAGGGAATCAACTAGAAGGTTACCCTGGTGCAGGAAATGCTTTTGGTGAGATACTTAGTATATCAAAAAGTGAAATTAGAACAAAGTATATAGGTAACTGGGAAAAAGAATGGTATCGGATAGATACTTACATTCCGTCGCAAGAGCCAACACATAATTTTAAACCGGATGACGGAGGCAATGGCGGTTCGTCTGGCAGCAATACTGGTGGTGGCAGCACAGGTGGCTCTACTTCATACGAGAAGCCAGATATTGGCTTTAATGATTTCACTGCCTATCAGACAAAGTTGAAAGTTGTATACAAAATTTATAATAAGGACAAGGCAAAGGTGACTTCTGCAAAGGTTTACTACGGAACAAGTTCCAATCCTACAAAACCTGTTACCGCAACTGTCTCCGGTGTCCTTATTACAGCAAATATATCTGGACTGAAAAAGGGAACAACTTACTATGTTAAGTGTGTTGCTACAGGTAAAGGTGGTACAACAACAACAGGTACTACAAAAGTCATAACAAATTACTAAATTAGAAGTTGTGCACGACACGAATTAGTGTAACCGAGAATGAAATATAATATAATAACCTCAAATTTAAAAGCAGAGATATATTTTATGTTATTCTTTGCAGTCATCCTCTTTGGGGGATGTTCGGGTAGCGATGATAATAGTGAACAAGAACAGGGAGAACTTATTAGCATTTTGCAAAAGAATAAATGGATTTCAAGAGATGCCTCATGTGGATTCGGGGAATATGATCATACGTGGGTTGATTTGGAATCAACGACTCTATATTTTACTACCAGTAACACTGGTATTATTTATTGGTCACAAAAAGACTATGATTCAGATTTAGGAAACTCTCATAACACAGACTATGTTCCGTTTAAGTATTCCATTTCAGGTAATCAGATAGAAGTTCAAAGTGACTATGACATAAATTATCTCAGCTACTCTAACGGAATTCTATCAGATAACAGCGGAGTGTACCAATCTTATCCAATGGATAAAGGGGATTATGACTTGATAAAAGAGATTTCTCCTAAAACGGGTAAATGTGGTAAAGAACTAAGTTATTTCACTGCTGTCCCGTTTAGAAATCTTCCGGTCCGAATAGGCTCGGCATATAGTAA
>ENA-ORMX01002281-ORMX01002281.1-human-gut-metagenome-genome-assembly--contig:-NODE-2281-length-11267-cov-2.798876_pt1 | contig 11267 bp, 8 predicted proteins | sample MGYA00242108_ERZ509007 | MGnify/ENA primary metagenome ERZ509007 (study PRJEB26280, sample SAMEA2338745) | human gut metagenome | biome: human gut; feature: human-associated habitat; material: faeces...
AGCAGGCGGATGGCGCGCTCGTGCTGTTCGGAGACGATGCGGCGCACTTCGTCGTCGATCTCCGCCGCCTTGACCTCAGAATAGCCCTTGCCGGCTGCCAGATCGCGGCCGAGGAACACCTCGCCCTCGTTTTCAGAGTAGACCATGGGCCCGAGCCTGTCGCTCATGCCGTAGCGCATCACCATGTCGCGGGCCATCTGCGTGGCGCGCTCGAAGTCGTTCGAAGCGCCGGTCGTCATCTGGTTCATGAAGACCTCCTCGGCGATGCGGCCGCCGAAGAGAATCGCGATGCGCGTGAGCAGGTACTGGCGATCGTAGGCGTAGCGGTCTTCCTTCGGAAGCTGCATCGTCAGACCGAGCGCACGACCGCGCGGAACGATCGTGACCTTGTGGACTGGATCGGACTTGGGCATCAGGCGTGCCACGACGGCATGGCCGGACTCGTGGTAGGCCGTGTTGCGGCGCTCGTCCTCGCTCATGACCATGGCGCGGCGTTCGGCGCCCATCATGATCTTGTCCTTGGCGTTTTCAAAGTCGCACATCTTCACGACGCGGCCGTTGCGGCGGGCGGCGAAGAGCGCGGCCTCGTTGACGAGGTTCGCAAGATCGGCGCCCGAGAAGCCCGGCGTACCGCGCGCGATCACCATGCTGTCGACGTCCTTGCCGACGGGAATCTTGCGCATGTGCACGTTGAGGATCTGGTCGCGGCCGCGGATGTCGGGCAGCGGCACCACCACCTGGCGGTCGAAGCGGCCCGGACGCAGCAGAGCGGGGTCGAGAACGTCGGGACGGTTCGTCGCGGCGATCACGATCACGTTGGCGCCGGAGTCGAAGCCGTCCATCTCGACGAGCATCTGGTTGAGGGTCTGCTCGCGTTCGTCATTGCCGCCGCCGAGGCCTGCGCCGCGTTGGCGGCCGACCGCATCGATTTCGTCAATGAAGATGATGCAGGGCTCGTTCTTCTTGGCGGTCTCGAACATGTCGCGCACGCGGGCTGCGCCCACGCCGACGAACATTTCAACGAAGTCAGAACCGGAGATCGTGAAGAACGGCACGCCCGCCTCGCCGGCGATCGCCTTGGCGAGGAGCGTCTTGCCGGTGCCCGGAGGTCCGACGAGCAGCAGGCCGCGCGGAATGCGGCCGCCGAGACGCTGGAAGCGCTTGGGTTCGCGAAGGAAGTCCACGATTTCCTGAACGTCTTCCTTGGCCTCGTTGCAGCCCGCGACGTCGCGGAAGCGCACCTTGTTGCTTTCCTCGTCAAGCTTGCGGGCCTTCGACTTGCCGAAGCTGAACGCTCCGCCACCGCCGCCCGCACCGCCCTGCATGCGGCGCATGAAGAAGATCCACACGCCGATGAGAAGGATCATCGGGAACCAGGAGATGAAGATGGTCGTCAGAAGAGACGGCTCCTCCTCGGCCTTGCCGTAGATCTGAACGTTGCTCTTCCTGAGCTCGTCCACCATCCAGATGTCGCCCGGATTGGTGAGCTTGAATTCCTCGCCGGTCTGGGGCGTGACGATGAGCGTACGGCCCTGGATGTCGACGCGACGGACCTTGCCCGCCTTGGCGTCCTCCATGAACTGCGTGTAGCTGATCGTGTCGCGCGGCGGGGCGTAGGCGTCTTCATACTGGCGGAACACCGTGAAGAGCACCAGACCGACCAGCGCCCAGACGGCGATGCGGCTGAAGATTTTGTTGTCCAATGTATGTCTCCTGACGGCGGAGCCGCAGTCGGGCCCTGCGCCGTCATCTTCCTTAGTCTTGTAAGAAGGCCTTCGCCTCGAAAGCCTTTCGGCATCGGCAAAGGCGTAATGGGCATATTTTAGCCGCTCGTTCTGCGCGAATGTCGCCCCCTTACGCGCATTTGCTCGCACCTATTTGTGCGGGGAGCCGAAAAATCGTGACCGATTATTTCGGCCGCAGGGACTACTTGCCGGGCTTGAGCTCGCGGGCGACGAGGTAGACTTCGGCCGACGTGTCGCGAGAGGCGGCGGGCTTGCGCGTGTAAACCTTCTTAAAGGTCTTCTTGAGCGCCTCGACGAACTGCGAGAAGCCCGAACCCTGGAACGACTTTGTCACGAAGACGCCGTTGGGCTTGAGATGCTCGAGACAGAACTCGTGCGCGAGCTCGTTGAGAAGCAGCGAACGGGCGGCGTCCGCAGCGGCGATGCCCGAAAGATTCGGGGCCATGTCACTTAAAACGACGTCGACCTTGTCGCCGTCAAGAATTTCTGCTAATTTGTCCGCGATTTCCTGCTCACGGAAATCTCCCTGCAGGAATGTCACGCCGTCGATCGGATCCATCGGCAGGATATCCATGGCTATGATGCGGCCCTGGACACGGCCGTCCTTGTCCGACAAACGCTCGCGGACGATCTGCGTCCAGCTTCCCGGCGCCGCGCCGAGTTCAACCACGGTCATGCCGCGGCGAAGCAGATGTTCACGATCGTCGAGCTCGGTCAGTTTGTAGACCGAGCGGGCTCGGTATCCTTCGGCCTTGGAACGCTTCACGAACGGATCATTGATGTGACGTTCGATCCAGGCGCGGTTGGAGTGCAGTTTTTTGGTTGCTACAGGCATATTTTCCCCAGCCAACTTTGTTTATCAGCCCCCCGCTTCGAGCGCTTCCCTTTGAAGCGCCGCGGGGACACATCCGTTTATTATGAAAGAAATCATTCTCGCGCGCGATGCGCGTCTGGCCCTTCGTTCCCAGGCCCACCATCTTGACCCGGTCGTCCTTCTCGGCGCCAACGGCCTCACCAACGCCGTTCTTCACGAAATCGACCGCGCCCTCAACGACCACGAGCTCATCAAGGTCCGCGTTCCGTCCGACGACCGCGAGGAACTTGAGTCCATCTACGCCGAAGTCGCCGAAAAGCTCGGCGCCGCCCGCGTCCAGATGATCGGCAAGCTTCTCATCTTCTGGCGTCCCGCCGACGAGAGCGAGCGTCAGGATCCCGATGAAGCCGCCCGCCTCGCCATCCTCTCCATGAAGACGGCCTCCGTTGCCGGCAAGAAGGAGGCTCCGTCGGCCCCTGCCAAGCGCACGCCGCTCAAGGCCGTCGCGAAGCCCGCCAAGAAGGTCGCCTCCAAGAAGCCGGGCGAAAAGAAGAAGGCCACCTCCCCGATTCCCGTCCGCTCCCGTTCCAAGAAGAACCGTGTGACGAAGAAGGGTGCGGGCTCCCGCTCCTGATCTCCCTGACTTAAGGGCACCGAACAAAAGAGCGCAGTCTTGACGGCTGCGCTCTTTTTTTGATTCAGGGCTTCGTGAATCCGGATCAGATGTACTCGACGGATTCGATTTCGTAGGAGACGAGTCCCTTCGGGGCCATGAACTGGACGCTGTCGCCCTCGTACTTGCCGATCAGGGCGCGGGCGATCGGAGAGGAGACTGAAATGCGGTTTTCCTTGATGTCCGCCTCGTCGTCGCCGACGATCTGGTAGGTGACGCTCACGTCGTCATCCTCGTCGTAGAGGCCGACCGTGGCGCCGAAGACGATGCGCTCGCCGGCGTCGACGCTCTTCGGATCGATGATCTGCAGGGCGGGAATCTTGCCTTCGAGCTCGGCGATGCGGCCTTCAATGTGACCCTGCTCTTCACGGGCGGCATCGTACTCCGCGTTTTCGGAAAGGTCGCCCTTTTCACGGGCTTCGGCGATGGCGGCCACCACGTTCGGGCGGGCGACCTTCTTGAGGTAGTCGAGTTCGGCCTTCAGCTTTTCGGCGCCTCGGGTCGTGATGGGAATGCGGGTCGAGACCATGTTGCTAATTCTCGAAAAAGGAAACTCTGAATGAATGGAAACGTCCGACGAGACGAAGCTCGCCGGACGTCATCGAAAATCCGGACGACCGGACCGCGCTGCGGCCCAGTCTGTGCTACGTTAGTTTAGCAAATCCGTCAGGGCAGCGTGCCCGCATGCAGGCCCTGAAGGTCGTAGACCTGCACGGAGCGCATGTGGCGGATGCCCTCGGAGGCGGCAAGACCGCCCGCCATCGTCGTGTAGTACGTGATCTGCTTGGCCAGCGCAAGCTTGCGGATGGCGCGCGCATCGTTGAGCTCGCCCTCGTGCTCGGCCACCGACATGATGACGAGCGTGATGTCGCCCGCCTCCATCATGCCGATCACGTCGCCCGCAGCGTCGCCGATGCGGCCCACGGTGCGGCACGGGATGCCGGCCTGCTGGATGACGTGAGCAGTACCCGCGGTCGCCACGAGCGGGAAGCCCGCCTGGTGGAGCTGGTGGGCGCAGACGACGGCCTTGGGCTTGTCGCACTCGCGCACCGAGATGAACACGGAGCCGCGTTCGGGGAGCCTGGAGCCTGCGGCGAGCTGGCTCTTGAAGAGCGCCTCGCCGAAGTCACGGCCCACGCCCATCACTTCGCCCGTCGAGCGCATTTCCGGCCCGAGGACCGGGTCGACGCCGAGGAACTTGGAGAACGGGAAGACGGCCTCCTTGACGCTCACGTAGCGCGGCGTCACCTCGAGGTTCACGCCCTGTTCGGCGAGCGTCTGGCCCGCCATTACGCGTGCGGCGATGGCGGCGACGGGGTTGCCCGTGGCCTTGGAGACGAACGGCACCGTGCGGGAGGCGCGCGGATTCACTTCAAGGACGTAGATGACGGGGTTTTCGGAGTGCGCGTGTTGGACGGCGAACTGCACGTTCATGAGGCCCACCACGTTGAGCGCCTCGGCCATGAGTTTCGTCTGGCGCTTGATCTCCTCGACCACGACGGCGGGAAGGCTGTAGGGCGGCAGCGAGCAGGCGGAGTCGCCCGAGTGCACGCCGGCCTGTTCGATGTGTTCCATCACGCCGGCGACCTGGACCTCATGACCGTCGGCCACGGCGTCGACGTCCATTTCAACAGCGTCGTCAAGGAAGCGGTCGAGAAGTACGGGGCTTTCGTTGGAGACCGACACGGCCTCCTTCATGTAGCGCTGCAGGGCTTCGGGCGTGTGCACGATGTCCATGGCGCGGCCGCCGAGCACGTAGGACGGACGCACGACGAGCGGATAGCCGATTTCAGCGGCGAGCCTGATGGCGTCCTCCTCGGTCCGGGCCGTGCGGTTGGGCGGCTGGCGAAGGTTGAGCTTCTGAAGCAGGTGCTGGAAGCGCTCGCGATCCTCGGCGCAGTCGATGGCGTCGGGCGTCGTGCCGATGATGGGCACGCCTGCGGCCTCGAGGGCGCGGCAAAGCTTGAGCGGCGTCTGGCCGCCATACTGGACGATGACGCCTGCGGGCTTCTCGACTTCGCAGATGGCGAGCACGTCTTCGAGCGTCACGGGCTCGAAGTAGAGGCGGTCGGACGTATCAAAGTCGGTCGACACCGTTTCCGGATTGCAGTTGACCATGATCGTCTCCCAGCCGTCGGCACGCAGGGCCTTCGAGGCGTGGACGCAGCAGTAGTCGAACTCGATGCCCTGGCCAATGCGGTTCGGACCGCCGCCGAGCACCATGACCTTCCTGCGGTCGGTGGGTTCGGCCTCGCACTCCTCCTCGTAGGTGGAGTAGAGGTAGGCGGTGTTGGTCGCGAATTCGGCGGCGCAGGTGTCGACGCGCTTGTAGACGGGACGGATGCCCATCGCCAGGCGGGCGGCGCGGACCTCGGCCTCCTTCGCGCCTGTCAGCTGGGCAAGGCGGCCGTCGGAGAAGCCCTTGTGCTTGAGGAAGAGCATGTCGGACTTCGTGAACGCGGAGAGCGGATTGCCGCGGAGCTTGTCCTCGGTCTCGACGATCTCGCGGACCTGATTGAGGAACCACGGATCGATGGCGGAGAGTTCGTGGAGCTCTTCGTCCGTCATGCCGGCGCGGATGCCATCGGCAAGGAAGAAGATGCGTTCGGGGCCGGGCACGGCGATTTCGTGGCGAAGCTGCTCGATGCCGACGCCCGTTTCGTTGAGGCCGTTGTGGCCGGTCTCCAGACCGCGCAGGGCCTTCTGCAGGGATTCCTGGAAGGTGCGGCCGATGGCCATCACCTCGCCCACGGACTTCATCTGCGTCGTGAGGCGGTCGTTGGCGGCAGGGAACTTCTCGAACGCGAAGCGCGGCACCTTCGTGACGACGTAGTCGATCGTCGGCTCGAAGGAGGCGGGCGTGAGGCCGCCGGTGATTTCGTTGCGCAGCTCGTCGAGCGTGTAACCCACGGCGAGCTTGGCGGCGATGCGGGCGATCGGGAAGCCCGTGGCCTTGGAGGCGAGTGCGGAGGAGCGGGAGACGCGCGGATTCATCTCGATGACGATCATGCGGCCCGTCTCGGGATTGACGGCGAACTGGACGTTGGAGCCGCCCGTGTCGACGCCGATCTCGCGCAGAATGGCGATCGAGGCGTCGCGCATGCGCTGGTACTCGCGGTCGGTGAGCGTCTGGGCGGGCGCAACCGTGATGGAGTCGCCCGTATGCACGCCCATCGGGTCGAAGTTCTCGATGGAGCAGACGATGATGCAGTTGTCCGCAGTGTCGCGGACGACTTCCATTTCGTACTCCTTCCAACCGAGGAGCGACTCCTCGATGAGGAGCTCGTGCGTGGGAGAGAGCTCGAGGCCGCGTTCGCAGATCTCGATGAAGCTCTCCATGTCGTGGGCGATGCCGCCGCCGGAGCCGCCGAGCGTGAAAGACGGACGGATCACGGTCGGGAAGCCGAACTTCGCCTGAAGCTCCTTGGCCTCGCGAAGGGAATAGGCGACGCCTGAGCGTGCGGACTCAAGTCCGATGCGGTCCATGGCTTCCTTGAAGCGCTCGCGGTCCTCGGCCTTGTCGATGGCATCGGGCTTGGCGCCGATGAGCTCGATGTCGTACTTGTCGAGCACGCCGTGACGCGCGAGGTCCATCGCGCAGTTGAGGGCCGTCTGGCCGCCCATCGTCGGCAGGATCGCATCGGGACGTTCCTTGGCGATGATTCGTTCGACGACCTCCCAGGTGATCGGCTCGATGTAGGTGACGTCCGCGGTCTGCGGGTCGGTCATGATCGTGGCCGGATTGGAGTTCACAAGGATGACTCGGTAGCCTTCCTCGCGAAGGGCCTTGCAGGCCTGTGCGCCGGAGTAGTCGAATTCGCAGGCCTGACCGATGATGATCGGGCCCGCACCGATGATGAGAACGGACTTGATGTCTGTACGCTTGGGCATGTTTTACTCGTAGTTTTGCTTGTCGAGCCGCCTTTCAATGAGCTCGATGAGAATATGGATGCACTTGATGTGGAGCTCCTGCACGCGGTCGGCCCAGCGGCCCGCCGGGGTCACGATGGACACGTCGGCAAGCTCGGTGATGGGCGTCTCGTCGCGCCCCGTGAGCGCAACGACCTTGACGCCCTTCCTGCGGGCGACCTCGGCCGCCTTGACGATGTTGCGGCTCGTGCCGGACGTCGTGATGGCAAGAAGCACGTCGCCCTTGCGGCCGTGCGCCTCGACATAACGAGAGAAGACCTCCTCGTAGCCGTAGTCGTTGCCGACGCAGGCCATGTGCGAGGCGTCGGAAATCGCAAGCGCTGCGTAGGGACGACGGTTGCTGCGGTAGCGGCCCGTCATCTCCTCCGCAAAATGCATGGCGTCGCAGAGACTGCCGCCGTTGCCGCAGCTCATCACCTTGCCGTCGCCCTCGACGGCGTCCGCCATGAGGCCTGCCGCCGCCACGACGGCTTCAATCGTCTTCTCGTTGGAGATCAGGGCGTCGAGCGCATCGCGTGCGTCGTTGAGTGCGGCCAGAACGTTTGCTTTTTCCATGTTGGTCCTCTTTGAGTCTGTGCGGAGCTCAGGGGACGGTCAGGCTGCTCTGTGCCTCTCGATCAGTTCGCGGAAGTGGTCGAAAAGCGGGGCGATGTCATGCGGACCGGGACTGGCTTCAGGGTGACCCTGGAAGCAGAAGGCCGGCGCGTCGGTGAGCTCAAAGCCCTGCAGCGAACCGTCGAAGAGCGATTCGTGTGTCGGCACGGCGTTGGCGGGAAGCGTTTTTGCATCCACGGCAAAACCATGGTTCTGGCTCGTAATGTACACGTGTCGCGAGCGCAAATCCACCACGGGATGGTTCGCGCCGTGATGGCCGAACTTCATCTTGAGCGTCTTGGCGCCGACGGCGAGTCCCATGATCTGGTGGCCGAGGCAGATGCCGAAAAGCGGAATCTTCCTCGCGATGATCTCGCGGGCGGCCTCGATGGCATACGTGCAGGGGGCGGGGTCGCCGGGGCCGTTGGAGAGGAAGACGCCGTCGGGGTTCATGGCAAGCACGTCCTCCACGGGCGTCTGCGCGGGCACCACGGTCACGCGCATGCCGCGTTCGACGAGCATGCGAAGAATGTTGGTCTTCACGCCGAAGTCGTAGGCGACGACGTGAACGGGGAGCTCTGCGGGCGTCACAAAGCCGGGCCTGCCGTCCGCGGCCTTCATGCTGAAGGCGCCTTCGGTCCACTCATAGGGAGCCTTGCAGGTGACGACCTTGGCAAGGTCCTGGCCCGCCATGCCCTTCCAGGCGGCAACGGCCTTGCGGCCTGCATCGATCTCGTCCTCGGTGAGCGCACCGTTGCGGGCGACGACGATCACGCCGGCCTGGGCGCCCTTCGTGCGGAGGATGCGCGTCAGGCGGCGCGTGTCCACGCCTGCAATCGCGGGAACGCCCTGCTCGACGAGGTAGTCGGGCAGGGACTTTTCAGAGCGGAAGTTGGAGTGGACGGCGGGAACATCCCTGACGACGAGGCCTGCGGCATGAACGGCTGCGCCGCCCTCGCGGTCCTGGGCGTTGACGCCGACGTTGCCGACGTGGGCGCCCGTGAGCGTGACGATCTGGCCCGTATAGGACGGATCCGTGAGGACCTCCTGATAGCCGGTCATCGCCGTATTGAAGACGACTTCGGCAACATTGGAGACGCTCGCACCGAAGCTGCGTCCGAGGAGTACCGTGCCGTCCGAAAGAATGAGTGCGGCTTCGGGGCGCGGGTCTTTGAAGAGAGAGTGCATCTGGATGTCTCGAGGCTCTTATTTTTTTGCCCTATTGTCTAGCTGAGCCGTTAGCGACAAACGGGCTTGGGAACCCTGTCATTCTATGTAGGCGGGAGAGCCCTTTTCCGCTCCTTGTCTGAGCAGAAAACCCTAGTCGCATTGTCCGAAATCGGACGAAGGAAAAGTAATTCCTTTTCATCCGAAAACGGTTCAACAATGGTCGTTTTTGGCGACAAATGCACTCGGTTTTGCCGCCGTCGGGCGGAGGCCCGAGGGGCCTCGCACGACCTCTCAGGCATCCCTTCTGGCGTAGACCGCGTTGGCGATCGTGCTCAGGTCCGTGTACTCGATTTCGATGCCTGCGGGCAGGCCTCTTGCAAGGCGGGTGACGCGCAGCTGCGGCCACCGCTTCTTGAGGGCGTCGATCAGATAGTAGGCGGTTGCGTCGCCCTCGGGCGTGTAGCTCATGGCGACGACGACCTCGCGCAGCACGCCTTCCTCGACGCCCGCCCCCACGCGTTTGAGCAGGAGCGGCATGCCGATGTCGGCGGGTCCGATGCCGTTGACGGGGCTCAGGCGCCCCGAAAGGACGAAGTAGTAGCCGGGCCAGGCGAGCGACGCATCAAGGGCCATCTGGTCCGCCGTGCTCTCCACGACGCAGAGAAGTCCAGGGTCCCTCTCCTCGTCAAGGCACACGGGGCAGATATCCCCTTCGGTGAAGGTGTTGCAGAGGCGGCAGCGGCCGACGCCTCGGCGCACGCGCTCGACGGCGGCGGCGAGTTCGTCGAGGGACTCATCCCTGTTCTGAAGCAGATGGAAGGCGGCGCGCTGGGCCGACCGGGGGCCGTAGCCCGGAAGTTTTCCGAGGGCCTTGACCAGACTCTCGACGGCTGGGGAAAGACGGATGCTCATGGCTTGGGATTCGCGGGCGAGAAGCTCATCTTGATGTCAGCGGGCCTGCCGAAATAGGGCCAGCTCGTGACCAGCACGTCGCAGCGGGTGTCCGCGTAGTCACCCACGTTGTCGCCATTGATGCCGCCTGCGGCGTTGACAACGACGTGCGGGTGCTTCGCCTTCACCTCGCGCACGAAGGCCGCGAGGACCTTGGGCGTGAAGCGTTCGCACTGGATGATGTGCACGCCCTTGTCGGCCCAGAACATGCCGTCCTCGGGCGTGTCGACCTCGACGCAGACCTTGCGCTCGGGCTCCATCGCCATGAGGCGGCGGACCGCATGGACGGGATTGCGCGTGAGGGTTCTGTGCTGGTCGAAGACGAGGATGGAGTCGGAGATGCCCGCGCGGTGGATGATGCCGCCGCCCGCCCTGAGCGCGGCGATCGAGAGGATCTTGCCGCCGGGGAAGTGCTTGCGGGTACCCGCCACTTGGATGCGGCCCCAGCGGTCGCGCGCGATGCTCACCATTTCGTGGGTGCGGCGGGCGATGCCCGTGGAGTACTCCATCACGCACTGGGCGACCTTGTAGGTGGCGTGAAGCTGCTCGGGCGTGCCCCAGGCGCGGAGGATCGGAGAGTGCATGAAGGCGTGGTCCCCGTCTCCGTAGAGCATCTCGGTCCTGAGGCCGACGGTCTTGAAGACGCGCTCGGCGATCTCGATGCCGGCGACGATGCCGGTCTCCTTGGGCCAGGCGGTGACGACGTACTCGCCCTTGAGGCCCATGCCTTCGGTCGTGACGTCATGAAGGGCCCAGTCGCCCTCAAGCAGCTCGTCAATGTAGGACTGTGGAATTCGCAGCATCTTGCAGCTCCTGAAGAAAAAAGCCGCCGATCCTTTCGGCATCGACGGCTGTTGGCTTGTCAGCGTTCGGATCGTGTCAGGCTGATCAGAACGGCAGCTTCATACCCGGAGGAAGCGGAACTTCCTTGCGCATGCGCTCCTCGGAGATTTCGGAGAGACGGGTCTGCGCGCTGTTGAAGGCGAGTTGGATCAGGTCCTGAAGCATTTCGACGTCCTCGGGATCCACGACCGAGGGATCGATCACGACGCTCTTGCACTCGTGCTTGCCGGTGATGACGACCTTGACGGCACCGCCGCCGGACTCACCCGCGACTTCCATCGCAGCGATTTCCTCCTGCACCTTGGCAATCTTGGCCTGCATCTTCTGAGCCTGAGCCATGAGACCGCCCATACCGCCGCCGAATCCACGCATATTGTGTTCCTTTATTCAAAAAATCATTCAAGCCGTCAGTCGGTGTTCGCCTTGACGGTAGTGTCGTCAATCGTACCATGAAACAGCGCCTGCACCTGCTTCACGAAGGGGTCGTTGCGGAACCCTTCGATGAGGGCTCTGCGGGCCTCCTCGCGCTCGCGCTCCTCCTGATCGG
>ENA-ORMX01002283-ORMX01002283.1-human-gut-metagenome-genome-assembly--contig:-NODE-2283-length-11263-cov-4.518647_pt1 | contig 11263 bp, 12 predicted proteins | sample MGYA00242108_ERZ509007 | MGnify/ENA primary metagenome ERZ509007 (study PRJEB26280, sample SAMEA2338745) | human gut metagenome | biome: human gut; feature: human-associated habitat; material: faeces...
CCTTGCTCGTCTAACTCTCTTTTTAAATCTCTTAAAAACTTTAATTTCTCACTTTTATATTCTTTATCTTCTATATAATATAAATTCTTTAAATAAACTAGACACACTTCATACTTATAGTGATATTTCTTAATTAAATAAAATATCGTTTTCTTATCATAATCAAAATAATATAACTTTTTAAATTCACTAAAACTTATAAATTTAACATCTACTAACTTATTATTTTTTCTAAACTCACTAATAACGCTTTCTTTTACCGCATCATCTACTATAAGTATACTATTATTTTTTAAAGCATCCATTCTTTCACTTCCTTTTACACTAATTCAATTATATTATATAAATTCTTTAAAGTCACTTACTTTCTTTTCCTTTGTACATTTTGATTTTATCATAAGTATATATGTTTGTCAATAGTTTGTTTGGTATTAAAAAATAGAGAATTTATTTTTTCTCTATTTTAATTTCAAACTTGTTACCTTCTTCATCAATGTACTCGCTTACTTCTCCGTTATTTTTTTCAATTGTTGCAAGTAATTCACTACTTATAACACTCTCGTACTTATTTATTATATTGTTAGTTAACTCTTCAGTTGTATTAAATTCAATACTGATTCTATCACTTATATCTAAACCAATATTCTTTCTTAAAACTTGGCATTGTCTAATTAAGTCTCTTAAAATTCCTTCATCCTTTAATTCAGGTGTGATAGTAGTATCAAGTATAACAAAGTTTACCCCATCACTCGTAACGTCATATCCCTCTTTTGCTGACACTCTTATATCTAACATACTCTTATTCAAGTTATAAGTTACCCCGTCATATGTAACAGTTTTACTTTCAATATTTTTAATGTCTTCACTAGTAAACTCACTTACAAACTCACTAAACTCTTTAATATTTTTGCCAAACAACTTACCAACTTCTTTAAAGTTAGGTTTAACTGTATAAGTTAAGTAGTCACTTGTTTCATTAGTATACATTACTTCTTTTACATTCAACTCTTCCTTAATTAAGTCAGTCAAGTTACCAATTACACCTTCATTTTTCTTATCAAGTAATACTTTAGAAAGTGGTTGTCTTATTTTAACATTAGCTTCTTCTCTAGCGTTTCTACCTAAACTTACTACGTCTCTTACTAAATCCATTTGTTTTTCAACATCTAAGTCAATTAAGCTTTCATTACATTTAGGAAAATCACTCAAGTGAACACTTTCTTCTTTAGTTAAGTTAGTGTATATTTCTTCAGCTAAGAATGGACTTACTGGTGCTAAGAGTTGTGATAATGTTACAAGTACTTCATAAGTTACTTTATAAACAGACTTTTTACTTTCATCTAATTCACCTTTCCAGAATCTTCTTCTGTTTCTTCTTATATACCAGTTAGACAAGTCTTCACTAACAAAGTTTACAAGTGGCTTTACAACTCTATTTAAATCGTACTCATTATAAGCAGTAGTCACTTCTTTTACAAGTCTATTTAATTTAGAAAGCATCCACTTATCAATTAATTCATAACTTGTGCTATTTATGAAGTCTTTAGTTTCTAGTTTATCAGCATTAGCATACATACTGAAGAAGTTATATGTATTTTTTAAAGTACTAAAGAATTTACTATTTACTTCTTTTACTCCTTCAATATCAAACTTAAGTGGTGTCCATACAGGGCTTGCATATAGCATATAAAATCTAACAGCATCAGCTCCATATTCTTTCATTATTTCTTCAGGATTTATTATATTTCCTGTACTTTTACTCATTTTTTTACCTTTAGCATCAAGCATCATATCGTTAACTACAACGTTTTTAAACGAACTTACTCCACTTACTAAAGTAGATATACAAATTAGTGAGTTAAACCATCCACGAGTTTGATCTACTCCTTCAGCTATAAAATCTGCAGGAAATTGACTTTCAAATAATTCTTTGTTTTCAAATGGGTAATGCATTTGAGCATATGGCATAGCACCTGAGTCAAACCATACGTCCATCACGTCAGTTACTCTTGACATAATTTTGCCACATTCTGGACACTTGATGTGTAAACTATCTATATAAGGTCTATGAAGTTCCATCTTAAATACATCAGTATCTTCTATTATCTTACTTTGTAATTCGCTTCTACTTCCAATACACTCGATGTGTCCACACTCACAAGTCCACAAAGGCATTGGACAACCCCAATATCTATTTCTTGAAATTCCCCAATCTACCATACCTTCTAGCCAGTTAGCAAATCTTTTTTCGCCAACATAAGCAGGATGCCAAGATACCTTTTTATTTGCTTCTATTATTTCTTTTTGTCTTTTTGTCGTTTCTATATACCATGCTGGTTTTGCATAATAAATAAGTGGTTTTTTACATCTCCAACAATGTGGGTAATCATGTGTTAATTTTATTTTCTTAAATAATTTATCGTTTGCCTTTAAGTACTTGATTATTTCTATTTCAAGATCACTATCAGTTACAACTGTTCCTTTCCATGGACCAATCTTATACTTACCATCTTTATCAACTGATTGAACAAATGCAACCCCATTTTCTTTTGCTACTCTAGAGTCATCTTCACCATAAGCTGGAGCAATGTGTACAATTCCAGTACCATCAGCATCTGTAACATATGTATCCGCTAAAATAACAAATGCTTTACCTTCTACTTTAGCAAATGGAAGTAATTGTTCATAAGAAAGTCCTTCCAAATCTTTACCAGTAAGTTCTTCTAATACCTTAAAGTCATCACCTAATACTTTTTCAGCAAGTGATTTACCAACTATAAATTTGTATCCCATTGATTCAACTTTTAAATACTCATAATTTGGATTAACACATAAAGCAACGTTATCTATAAGTGTCCATGGTGTTGTTGTCCAAACAAGTACATAAGTATCTTCATCTTTTAATTTAAATGGTACTATTACAGTATTAACTGATACATTTTTATATCCTTGTGATACTTCATTAGCAGAAAGTTCAGTACCACATCTTGGACAATATGGAAGTACTTTATTTCCATGATAAATTAATCCTTGATCAAATATATTCTTTATAAGCCACCATTCTGATTCAATAAATTCATTACTACATGTAATATATGGATTTTCCATATCTATAAATTGACCCATTTGATCAGTTACTTTTTTAACTATATCAATATTAGTTGCTGTTTCTTTATTACATTCTTTACAGAAATTTTCAATACCAAATTTTTCAATATCCGCTTTTGATTTAAATCCTAGTTTCTTTTCAACATTTACTTCTATTGGAAGTCCATGTGTATCAAGTCCTATTTTTCTAAGTACTCTATTTCCCTTCATAGTTCTATATTTACAAATAGAATCTTTTATAGTTTTAGCAAATACATGGTGAATACCAGGTTTAGCATTCGCATATATTGGTCCATCATAGAATACAAAGTTCTTGCTATTCTTTCTGTTTTCTATTGTTTTATTTAATATGTCTTCACTTTTCCATTTTTTTAATATTTTACTTTCCATTTCTTCATTAGATACTTTATCTAAACTTTCAAATATTTTCATAAATTTATCCTCCTATAATTACATAACCATAATATACTATAAATATTAATAACATGATTAATCCTTCGCCTTTATCTAGTTTTCTTTTCTTAAATGTTAACAAGAATAAAAGTATTGCCGCTCCTATCATTGTAAACATATCAATATAATTAAATGTTCCGACATTAATGTTTCCTATTAATGCACATGGAAGTCCAATAACAATTCCTATATTAAAGATATTACTACCAATAATATTTCCTATTGCTATATCATTTTCATTTTTTCTAGCTGCTTGCACACTTGTTACTAACTCTGGAAGACTTGTTCCAAATGCAACAATTGTAAGTGATATCATCTTTTCTGATACATTAAGTGCTTTTGCTATAGCACTTGCATTATCAACTACTAAGTTACTACCAGCAACTATTCCAACAAGTCCTATTAACACAAATAATAATGATTTTCCTATTTTGTATGGTGCTTCTTCATTTTCTTCATTGTTATTTTTAGCAATAGATGCTAAATAATAAATAAATACTATAAAGAAAAGTAAAATTACAATTCCATCTGTTCTAGTTATTACATTTGTAATATTTTTATCAAATATGTTATCAAATGACAAAATTGTTAATAACACTGAAAATAATATCGTAAGTGGTATTTCTTTTTTTACAGTATTATCTTTAACTACCATAGATGAAAATAATGATGATATACCTAGTATTAATAATATATTTAATATATTACTACCTACTACGTTACCTAATACTATATCTGAACTACCTGAAAGTAGTGCTTTAATAGATACAGCAAGTTCTGGTGCACTTGTTCCAAATGCTACTATGGTAAGTCCTATTACCATTTTTGATACTTTTAAGTTTAGTGCTGTGCTACTTGCACCATCAACAAATATGTCTGCACCTTTTATTAAAAGTACAAATCCTACTATTAAAAGTAGTATACTTATTATCATTTTTATCCCTCCAATATATAAAAAAAGCCTATGATGTAAGGACGATAAATCGCGGTACCACCTTACTTCATAGACTTTTCTATGCTCTTTCTTCATTTAACGCATGAGTTTTACGTTTTACCCTAAATATCAGGTAAAAATATCAAGAGTGATCTAATATTTAAATTTATTAATGTCTCTCACCAATTAACATTTTCTCTTTAAATAAACTTTTAAATATCCGTCTCTATCATCTATTCTATATCATCGATTACTTCAATATCATCAACTAATTTTAGTTGTTCTTCTAAATTAATCTTAAGTTTTCTTTTAAACATAATAATATTTTTTCTTAAAAGAGATGCCTGATATTCTATCTTTTCAGATCTCACAAGAGCATCATTAATTATTATGCTTGCATTTTTCTTAGCCTCTTCCAACATTAAATCTCGCTCTTGTTTAGCAACCCTTCTAATGTGTTCTCCAGTATTTTCAGCCATAACAATTGCTTTATTTAAAGTAGCCTCTAATTCGTCAAACTTTTGTGCTTTTTTAATTAATTCATCACTAGTTTTTGCATTTTTTATTTGACTTTTCAAAAGTAATATTTCTTCATTTTTTTGTCTATTTGACTCAATTAGTTTTTCAACTTGATTTATTACCTCGTCTAAGAAGCTATTTACTTCTTCTGGATTATAGCCATGAAGTGTTCTACTAAATTTTTCCAAGTTATCACCTCTTAAAGCTATGTGCATTATATTAACACTTTATTTTTATTTTGTAAACCTTTATAGTTCCATATTATCATTTTTTGTTTTTCTAAGTTTGTCTTCTTCTTCACTCATTTTTCCTTGTACATTAATATTCTTTGGTGTACATAAGAATATTCCAGGTCCAAGTTTTTGTAAATCTCCACCAATCGCATATAATGTTCCACTTAAGAAATCTACTATTCTTTTAGCTTGTTCTTGTGTTACTCTTTTTAAATTAACAACTACAGTATTTCTCTTTTTTAAATGATCTGCGATTTGTTGACTTTCTGAGTATGCTCTTGGTTCTAAAAGAATCATTTTATTTCCTTCGCTATTTGAATCTTTATATGCTTCATCTATACCTAGTGAATAGTATTCATCTTCACTTATTTCTGATCCAACGTTTTCTTTTCCAAAAATTTTATCAAACATTCCCATAATTTATTCCTCCATATTATTTAACTATAGTTAATTTTACCATAAAAATAAATAAATTTAAATATGTTTTTGTTATATTTTTTAAAATTAAGTAAAGAAAAAAGATCTTTAGAATTATTTTTCATTTTTAAGTTTATTAATTTCTTCAACTGATAAACCTGTTGCTTTTGATATGTCTTCTATAGGCATATTCATTGATAATAAATTTTTAGCAATACTTGCTTTTTCTTGAGATACACCTTTAGAAATACCATCATTAATACCATTTTCTCTTGCTTCAGAAAGTAAACTATTTTGTATCTTCTTTTTATCTTCTTCTTCACTCATATATTTTTGAAATTCTGGATTATCATTTACTATTGTTACATTTGTTATATACTTATCTACTATCTTATCTCTTTTATCTTTTGGCATAGCTTCTAGCTCCTTTTTATCTAAATTTAACATTATTAGATACATATTTTTCTTTATTTCTTCTTCATTTTTACTATACCACAGTTTATCAAAATAATCCATATTTATTTCATATATAATGAAATTCTTAACATATTGTTTACCATCCTCACTCATTATCATATACTTTGTCATTTTATCATTTTCACTACCTAGTCCCCATGTTAAATTAACAAGTACAATATCTGTTTTTTCGTCATATAATTCTCCAACTAATGTATGTGATTGATACATATTACAAATATATGCTGTATTTCTTGGCTTTACATAATCCTTATCTTGTGAATTTATTTCTATGTCTATTTTCTTATTACCTGCATATACTACTGCATCTACTCTTTTATCTTTTACATTTACATTACCACTTAATAATTCTGTTTTATTTATTTCTAAATAATCTATTTTTATTTCAAGAATTAATTCTAATAATGCCTGTAATGGTTCACTATCATTATTTTTTAAAAATACTTCTTTAAATGCTCTATCACTTTTACAGGTATAAAACTTATCCGAATTCATTTTTCATCTCCCTGATTTTTTGATAAAAATACTTTTTTCTTTTTTCTATCCGCCTTTCCCTAGAAAAAAATATTCCCTCATATCTTTTATTCTCCGTTTATACACTAAACTCCCCTAAAAAGTAAAAAAAATCACAAGTTTCCTTGTAATTTCTTTTCAAATTATTTTAAAGCTTCTAATAATTCAGCTTTTTTCATTGTACTAGCTCCAGCAATTTTTCTTTCACTAGCAAGTTTTTTAAGTTCTGCAACTGTCATTTTAGATAAATCTGTAGTTTCTTTCTTTTCTTCTTTTACTTCAGCTTTAACTTCTTTTTTTGCTTCTACCTTTTTAGGAGCAACTTTTCCATTTAAAGCATCTTTAGCAGTTTTAACTAATTCAGCAAATGCTTTTTCATCACTGATTGCAAGTTCTGAAAGCATTTTTCTATTAATTACAACATTAGCTTTATTTAATCCATCAATGAATTTAGAATAACTAATATCGTTATTTCTACATGCTGCATTAATACGTGTAATCCATAATTTTCTGAAATTTCTCTTATTTTGTCTTCTATCTCTATATGCATATTTACCTGAATGCATTACTTGTTCTTTAGCAGTTTTAAATAATCTATGTTTACTACCAAAATAACCCTTTGCTTGTTTTAATATTTTTTTATGTTTAGCCTTTGTTATTTTTCCATCTTTTACTCTTGCCATACTTTTTCACCACCTAATCTTAGTTCATTCTATCTAATAGATTCTTTAATTTCTTTGAATCTGAACTAGATAATCCTGAACCCTTTCTTAAATTTCTACTTCTATCTGCTGAATATTTACCAGTTAAATGTCCAGCACCTGGTTTTTTGAATTTTACTGAACCACTATTTCTTTTTGTTAAAGATTTCTTAGTTCCCTTATGTGTTTTTAACTTAATTTTTCCCATTTTACTTTCCTTCCTTCTTTATTGGTGCAATCATCATATACATACTTCTCATTTCCATAGTTGGTTGTTTTTCTACAGCACCAAATTCTTTTAACGCATCTGCGAATCTTATAAGTACATCTTTTCCTAGTTCTGTATGTGCCATTTCTCTTCCTCTAAATCTTATACTAGCTTTGATTCTGTGACCCTTTTCTAGATATTTACTTGCTTGTTTAACTCTAGTATTAAAGTCATGAATATCAATATTTACTGATAATCTGTACTCTTTTAATTCAGTGTTATTTTCTCTTTGTTTCTTTGAAGCTTCTTTCATCTTCTTTGCTTTTTCATACTTATACTTATTGTAATCCATAAGTTTGCATACTGGTTTTTCAGCATTAGCATTCATAAGTACTAAATCAAAACCTGCGACAGATGCAAGTGTTAATGCATCTTCCCTACTTTTTAGACCAAGTTGTTCTCCTTTTGGTCCAATTACAAGAACTTCTTTCGCTCTTATTTGCTCATTAATAAGCACATCTTTTTCCTTTGCTATAGCAAAACACCTCCAAATAAAAAATGAATACAATGTATTCACCCTAATATCAAAGACAATAAAATATTTATATTTTAAATGGCCTTTGACCTACTTACTTAATTATAAGTCAGGTGAGATATACATCTTCTTTCCTTGTTTTTAATCAAAACTACAACATAGATTATAACGGATATTTTTCTTTTTGTAAATAGAAAAAGAATAAAAATATAGTAAAAATGCCAATTTTTATCTTTTTAACTCTAGTTTTTTAATGTTTTTGCATGTATCATTATATGCTTTATCTAATATTGCTTCATCAAAATTAAAATCTTTATATCCTTTTTTACATATTTCTACATATTTGTCTGATGGAATATGATAATCATTATCATTATTCATAACATATAAAAATGCATCTTTTTCTTTGCCTTCTACATCTACTGTAAAATATTTTTTTGAATAAGAAAATGGATATCCTTCATAGTTATCTAAAGCAATTGTATCAAATAAAGATATAGAAAATAAAGCGAGCGGAACATATGATTTTTCACATTTTTCAATAGTTAAATATGCATAATTATCTTCTAATCCTTTATATACTAATCCATAACCCTTTAAATTAATTGTATCTATCACTTTAAAACTAGGACATCTTTTTTTCATCTGTTCTAAATTTAAATTACTGCCATACGCTAAATAATACTTTCTTAACATAATTACACCTACTTAACAAAAGTTTTTGCCATAACGGCTTTATTTATTTTAAAATTTTCGTCGTAATTTTTTATATATTGCCTTAAAAAATATACTTTATCTAAATCATTATCAAAAACCAAATCAACAAATTCAAGTGCTTCTTCTATATTTACTTCACTATATTTCATTTTATCATAAGTAAAATTACCATTACTTAATTTATAATCTAAAAAATCTGTATCTAAATTTCTAGATGACTTTAACATTTTTGTACATGTATTTATATTATTTTGCCAAATAAAATGATTAGATGATGCATTTGGCCATCTAAATTCTATTGTATTTTTTTTATCATTACATATAGGTTTATGAAAATCTACATTACAAAGATTAAGTGAAAGACATCTATCCATACAAGGAAACTTCCATTTTAAAGAACGAACTGTTGATGAAGAATTAAATGCATCAATTCTATTATATAATATTGGGGCGACTGGTTCTGCAAATTCAAGAATATGTTTCCTAGCAGTAAATTTATCTCCATAGAAAAATCTTGAAAGAATATGTTCATACACAGTATATAGTTTTATAAAGTTCTTCCAAGCATCAAGATCATCACCTAATGTGCAAGCTCCAACATGAATATGTCCACCAGCATTATGAAGAGTATCTGCTTTTCTTTTAGATAAAAATTCACATATTTCCCTAAGTTCTTTCCAGTATTTTTTCTTATCCTTCATTACAGGAGATATAATTTCGCCACCAATAATTAATGAATCATCTTTTTCTGAAATCCAATTTTTATAATTTTCAGTTATAAATTTATCGGCTGTTCTCTTAGATACTTTTTCATATTCAATTTCTACCCCAAATGTTATATTTTTGCGTAAACAAAGGCTTGCTCTATATTCTAAGTAATACTTTTCTATTTCATTTAACAAACATTTTAAATCACTATTATTAAATTTAGAAAACATATCATTTGCTTTACTATCTAAAAATGTTTTTTCCATAATATAATCCCCTTTTTTAGTGAATTATATAATACCATAAAATATAAAAATGTCAATAAAAGAAAGATCCTAGAAATTTCTAGAATCTTTGAATACTATTTATAACTAATTGATACTGATTAATTCTTTTTTCTACTTTAGCACTTATAAGTACTACCTCTCCCTTACTTAGATTATAGTACTTTTCATATGCTCTTGGAAACATAACCATATCTATTTCACCATATTCATCTGAACCTGTTATAAATGCCATTTTTTCACCTTTTTTAGTTACAATAGTTCTTACATTATCAATAAGTAAATATATATTTATAATCTTATTAAAATTATTTTTTATATCCATAGTAGTAAAATTATTTTTTCTATAATTTTGTACTGGATGATAACTTAAATAAAAACCAAATGAAGCATATTCTCTTTTTATAAGTTCTGATGAATCATATTCTTCTGTTATATCAAGTTCTGGAACATTTACAACTTCCTCACCTAAATCTTTTACAAGTTCAGCATAATTTATACCAATATCAATACTTTCAATTAATGTTTTATGATTATAATTAAATATATCAAACGCTCCTGCATTTACTAAAGACTCTATAGTTTTTTTATTAACGCTTTTACCATAACATCTTTTTATAAAATCAAAGAAACTTTTATATTTACCATTTTTTCTTTCTTCAATTATTTTATCAGCTAGAATCATAGTTCTTCCTCCTAAGCCAAAGTTTACTAAAATTTGCGGTTGCATTCCACCAACCTGGCTTGTCAATTTATCAATTTACAGTTGCATATACTAGAAAAGACTTGAATTCAAATCAAGTCTTTATCTATGACACATATTTACTTAATATATGATTAAGCTTTTGTTCATCAATTGGTTTTGAGATCGAATCATTCATAATCATTTGATTCATACTATATTCTGATTGCGCACTCATGGCAACAATTGGAATGGATGGATTTCATTTTTATAATGATTATTTGAAAAAACATGATTTATTGAATGAAAAAGGGAGTCGTAATACGTTTGATGTAGAAAAATTAAAATCTTATATTTTAAAAACAAAAGAGGAAGATTGTTTTTGGCCAATATATTCTCGAATGGTTCATGATCCAATTGAGAATCAGGTGTATATTCAAAGTGATATAGTACTAATTGAAGGAAACTATTTATTATCTAAAGATGCACCTTGGAATGAGTTATTACCTTTGTGTGATGATTCGGTATTTCTAAATGTAGATACAAATATATTAAAAGAGAGATTGATAAAGCGAAAGAGTTTATCAATTGGACTGAATAAAGCCATTCATTTTTATGAGCAATCGGATTCTAAGAATATTCAGTATGTATTGAATTCTAAACAGTGTCCAAATATTGAAATTGAACTATCGACAAGGTAGTTCTTTTTAATTTAGAATAGAAACGAACGACAGGATAGAAATTAGTGTCTGTGATTAGTGTCTGTGGATGGAA
>ENA-ORMX01002285-ORMX01002285.1-human-gut-metagenome-genome-assembly--contig:-NODE-2285-length-11260-cov-2.858099_pt1 | contig 11260 bp, 9 predicted proteins | sample MGYA00242108_ERZ509007 | MGnify/ENA primary metagenome ERZ509007 (study PRJEB26280, sample SAMEA2338745) | human gut metagenome | biome: human gut; feature: human-associated habitat; material: faeces...
ACCGCATCATCCGCAACCGTGGGCTGAAGCGCAACACCTGGATCTATATTGATGAGATCTATCTGCTGTTCCAGCATGAGTACAGCGCCAACTTCCTGTTCACCCTGTGGAAACGAATGCGAAAATATCAGGCTTGCGGCACGGGGATCAGCCAGAATATCGAAGACCTGCTGCAGTCCCACACGGCCCGCACCATGCTGGCAAACAGTGAGTTCCTCATCATGCTGAATCAGGCGGCCACAGACCGGGAGGAACTGGCGCACCTGCTGAACATCTCAGATAACCAGCTTTCCTACATCACCAATGTGGACTCCGGCCGGGGGCTCATCAAGTGCGGCAGCGCCATCGTGCCTTTCGTGGACAGTTTTCCCCGCCACACCAGGCTGTATCAGATGATGACGACCCGCCCCTCCGACCTTATCGCGTGATGTGCTATGAAAAAAATCAAAGAAAAACCCACGCTCTCTGAATGCATCAAGGAAAAGGCGGTATCGACACCCAGAGAACTGCTACGCAAAGGCTTAGACGACGGCTCTGAGCGGCTGCGGACGCAGCTGCGGGATACGGCCCAGCACGGGCAGGCAGACGAGTACGGCGGCGACACCATTGAGGATACCGCCGCCCGCGGCCTGCGTCGGGCAGAAAAGGAACTCACCCGGCAGCGGAAGAAGAAACAGCAGGAGCAGCCGCCGGAGGGCGGCGCTCCTGCTGCCGATGCCACAGAGCAAAAGCCTTCTGCTATCAAGAGAAAAGATACCACTTCTGCCGGGTCGCAGCCGCAGAGCGCTGCGGAGCGTGGACGGCAGCAGGCGCGCCAGAACGCCGCGCAAAAGGCCGCCAAGGTCAAGACAAGAGATACTTATATCGGCGCACAGACAGAAACACAGGTCACAGTGGCAGCGGAACCGCAACGGCAGGGGCAGAGAGTATTCATGGAGGAACGCGGGCGCAAAGTCGCTCGATGGCAGGCAGAACAAAAAAGAGCCGTATCGCGCCGCCAGGTCAAGACGGCACAAGCCTTGCCTTCAGACAGGGACGGCAGCGCCATGCCGGACAGGAAACGTTCAGCCCAGGCTCCTCGCATCAAGGAGCGGACGATGAGCAGTTTGCCCAAATCGGCGCGGAAGGACCTCTTGGCGGTGGAACGTGACATCGTCTCCGCTCCACTGCATTCCCGGAAGATGGCTGATACAGCGAAAACTTTGGAGTCCGCACAGAAGCAGGCGGCCATGCTGCAAAGCAACGCCCATGCCGCACGGGAAGCAGCGGTGCAGACAACGCGGTATCAGCAAGCCGCGAAAGCGGTGCAGGCCACGGCGCAGAAAGCATCCCAGACGGCAGGACGGGCGCTGCGGGCCATCCTGTCCGCCGCCAGAAGTCTTGCGGCGGCGATGATGGCTGGCGGCAGTACGGTCCTCTCGATGGTGTTAGTTATCTGCCTGATCGGGCTCCTGGTCGCGTCACCGTTTGGGATATTCTTTTCCGGCGAGGACAGCGGCACCGGATATACGATGCCGGAGGCTGTGACTATGCTGAATACAGAGTTTACAGACCGCATCGAGCAGATCAAGGCGGAGAATCCGCATGATGAATTGGATATGGACAACGCCGGCAGCGCCGCCATGATCTCTAACTGGCGGGATGTGCTGGCTGTTTATGCTGTGCGGACAACGACAGATGCATCGTCGCCGGACGAGGTGGCGACGCTGACGGAAGAAAAGCTGGATATTCTGCGGCAGATTTTCTGGGAGATGAATGAGATTTCCTATTGGCTGGAGACGATCTCCGGTGGTGAGGACGAGGAAGATACCGTGATCCTGCACATCCGGGTTGCGGTGAAAGATCATCTGCAAATGGCGGAGGCATATCACTTCACGACTGAGCAGAAAAAGCTGCTGGAGGAACTGATGCAGCCGGAGTACGAGGAACTCTTCATGCGGCTCACCGGCAGCTACCAGGATATTGCACTCAGCGATAAGGAAGTTGCGGAGATCATGAAAAAGCTCCCTGCGGATCTCAGCGAGGCACGCAGAGAAGTTGTGCTGACGGCGTATCAGCTCTTGGGCAGAGTCCATTATTTTTGGGGAGGAAAGTCATTGATTATTGGCTGGGACAGCCGCTGGGGAATGCCGATGAAAGTTACAGCCGAGGGTAGCTCCACCACCGGCACTGTGCGGCCCTTCGGACTGGATTGTTCGGGAATGGTGGATTGGGTGTTCTACAACCAGAGCGGCGGACAATATGTCATTGGGCATGGCGGTGGGGCTACGGCACAGCACAGCTACTGTACCCCCATTGACTGGAGCGATGCCCAGCCGGGCGACCTTGTGTTTTACCCGGAGGATTCCCATGTCGGCATTGTCTGCGGATTTGACGGCAGCGGCAATGTGCTTATCATCCACTGCGCCAGCAGCGAGAATAATGTGGTGGTGACGGGGAAAAGCGGCTTCACCTCGATTGGCAGGCCCGAGTATTTTGCGGATTGAGAAATGTGCGCATGGAGATGTGTTCATAGTTGATTGCTATCGTGCTCCATGATATACAGCGAAAGGCAGGGAGCCTCAATAGAGGCTCCCTGCCGCTTGGGTTCTTACTTGCCCTGATAGGCTCTGAAAAGGAACGTAACGATTTGTGCGCGGGTGCAGCTATTGTCCGGCCCGAACAGGCCATCACCAATGCCGTTTGTGACGCCGTTCTCCACCGCCCATGCCACAGCGTTTGCATAGTAGCTGTCGGCGAGCACATCGCTGAACTCAGCCTTGCTATCGACCAGCTTACCAATGGCACGGAACAGGAAAGTCACGCTCTGGGCACGGGTGCAAGTGGCGTCAGGACTGAATTTGCCATCGCCCGTGCCGGTGGTGATACCATTCTCTACTGCCCATGCAACTGCCTTTGCATAATAGGCATCCATGGACACATCGGCGAAGCTGCTCATGGTCTTGGGTTCGGGGGAACCGGCAGCACGCCACAGGAAGGTGACGATCTGTGCGCGGGTGCAAGGCTGGTTCGGCCCAAAGAGGCCGTTGCCAATACCGCCGGTGATGCCCTTCTTGGCGGCCCACTTCACAGCCTCATAGTAGTAGGCGTCGGTGGGAACGTCCGCGAAGTCCAGCGTCTCGATCTCAGCGAATTCCGCGGAAACCGTCACCTTGGAGGCGGGCATGGTAAAGGTAAACTTGCCGTCGCCCTTATCCTTCACCTTGATCTTGCTGCCGCTGGCGTCCTTCACGGTCAGGGTGTCCAGCTCATAGCCGCTGTCGGGCTTGACGGTGATGGTCACGGTATCGCCCTTGGAGGCGCTCTTGGGGCTGACGGTCACATCGCCGTGCTTGACAGAGGGCGCGGAGACGTCATAGCGTCTGGAGGAAGAGCTGGAACCGCCGCCGGAGCTGGGCGCAGAGTAGCTGACCGTCCAGACACCGTTCGCGGTGCTGCTCACATAGTAATTGCTTGCCAGAGCGCCGGAGGGGTCGGTCAGATACACGCCGGAGGTCAAACCGGATTTTGCAAGAACCGTGTAGGTATAAGCGCCCTCGCTGCCAGCGCGCTTGACGATGTAGTCTGTCCCGTTGTTCTTGACCTTCGTGCTCGGATCAAAGCTGAACGTGCCGCCGGTGATGGAGATGGTCTCGCTGCCCGGGCCGCCGCCCTTCTGAATTTCGCCATTGAAAGAGCCATTTTTGATATTGATAACAGCTGTTGTGTCAGTTGTAGCATCAGCGCGAACAACACCGGTAAATGTACCGTTCTCAATGTTGATCGTACCGCCGGAGTTGTAAACATAGGCAGCATACGGAGCGGTATAGGTGCCGCTCTTTACAGTGGCGGTGCCGCCATACTGAACAGCCACCGCACAATTCAAGTACGTGCCATCTCCAGTTCTGATATCCGTAACTTTGATCTCGCAATTTTCCAATGTTGCATTGCGTCCAACCTGCACGCAGCCGCCGTATTTTGCGGTCAGCTTCATGTCGGTGAACGATGCGGTCTTGGTTTCAAAGGCAGCGCCTAAGAACGCATTAATACCAGTGATATTATAGGTACCACCAGAGACAACGACCTCACCGCAGCTGGAAGCCTTCACAACGCGCTCGTCCGTCTTGGCGCTGACATTGTTCAGGACCAACTTGCTCTCACTGCCCACCGTAAACAATGCAGTGTAGTGATAGCTGTCGCTTGCGCAGGTGCTGCCGGTATAAGATCCACCGTTAACAGTTACCGTAGAACCAGCAGAACCCTCGCGAAGGTCAACAAAGCCCCACACTTTTGCCTCCCAGTTGGTATCATGCGTATCTCCCATCGTCATACCGCTCCCTGCGGTCGTGCCGTCGATGGTCAAATTTACCTTTTCAGCAGTGACCCAAATCGCGCTGTTTTTTACGGTAGCTGTTGATGCCGTCGCAGCAGTCAGTACATGACCGTTCAGATCAAGCGTCATGCTCTTCGTGACTTCAATCGGCTTGGTAACGGTCACGTCCTTCAGCAGCTTGATGGTGTCGCCGTCCTTGGCGGCGGTGATAGCGACGGGGAGGGTGGAGTACTCCCTTGCCCCGATCATAGCGACCGCATCCTCGTTCGGCTTCACCCAATGACCCTTCGAAACCTCCACAAGCACTTCGTTGGCGTTCTTGTTAACAATATCGCCATCGCCGTAATCAGTACCGGCGGCAACGACCTTGTTGTCAATGATCACAAGACCGGCTTTGCCGACCTCTTTACGGCCGAAGATGTTGCCTTCGGGCTTTTGGGTGCTTGCATTTTCCTGCGTCAAGGTATTCTGGCTTGCGGAAGTAGCAGCGTCAACGGTGACCTGACCGACATTCGCCGTGCCGACCAGATCGCCGACGCGCCAGCTCTTTCCCGTCTCAGTGCACTTCAGAGTGCTGTCCTTTACAGTGCAGCCCGTGATGGTGTGATAGGTGGCGGGATTCGCACCGGCGTGACCGATCAGGCCGCCGACAGAGCCCTTCGCCTCAATCGTCACATTCTCGACGGAGCAGTTTGTAAGCGTGACCTTGGTATCGACCGGGCCGTCGTTCGGTTTGTTATAGCCGGATGTCCAGCCGATCAGACCGCCGACGCGCGCGCCGCCGGTGCTGACAATTTTGCTGTTCTTCAGATGGCAGTTATCCAGTTCGATTCGAGTCATGGAATCCACGCAGTTGATAAATGCGCCGATTCCCTGATCATTCGTTGTGTCGTTGATATCCGCATCAGCAATGGTCAGATCCTTGATCACAATGCCGGATTTGCCCGCAAAGCCGCCCGCAAACAAGGGGGCGCTCAAGCCGGTGATGGTCTTGCCGTTGCCGTTCAGGGTGATGACGCCCTGACCATGGTATCCATCCACACTCACCGGCGTCCAGCTCTTACCGGTCATATTGATGTCGTCCAGCAGCTCGATCACGGTGTCGCCGGTTTTGTCTGTGGCCGCAAAGGCGTCGGCGAGGGTGGGATACTCGGTATCGCCGATTTTGGCAACATACGACATTTTAAACTCGCCTGTGGTCGCGTCAAAATTTGCACCAGGCGCAAGGTAGTCATTGTTGATTCCTCCGGGGAACGTACCGGCTGTGATGTTGAACTCGTTCTTGGCGGCTTCGGCATCCTTTTGGGCTGTAATATTAAAGTCACCGCTGATGCCGGTGCCGTTGGCCTCGATGGTGACTTTCTGCTCGCCCTTAGAGCCTTCAATGTCCTTCTGAAGCAGGCCCTTAGTGCAGTCCGTAGCGGTCACAGTCGTCAGCGTGATATTCGTAGGCTTGGAAGCAACGATAGCCGCCTTTTCAGTCAGACCGTCAAAGCTCGTGTCCGTGACCGTCACCGTGGGCGCAACATCCAAATCCCCCTCGTTGTAGGTCTTGATGCCGCGCGTGCCGGTGAAGGTGCTGCCCTTCACTTCGGTATTGCCGCCGTAGTTCCACAGATTGAACTTACCAGAAGTATCATTGGTGAACTGGCATCTGTCAAACACCGTCTTGCCGTACTGGTTGTTGCACACGCCGTTCGGGAAAACACAGTTCGTGTAGGTCACGGTGTTTTCCGCCGCGCCGGTGTTGCGGAGCCAGCAGGTGAAGTAATTGGTGCTGTGACCGTAGTCACCACCATAAGTTGGATTAGGTTTGCTCAGCTTCAGGTTTGTAAAACTGACATCGATGTCGTACTTCTGATCAGCCAAGATTGCAAGACCGCCGGTGATGCAGATTTCCGCATCGTCGTTTATGCCAACGAACGCGACCTTGGAGAGGTCGGCCAGACCAGCTTTTGCGACCTGCACCCAGCCGGTATCAGTCACATCAACCTTACCACTGATCTCATAGGTGATGACGCCGTTTTCGTCAGGCGCCGCCGCATTGACGGCGTCGCTAAACGAACTATAGGTCTCCCCCCCTACCTTGATCGGTCCAGCGCCTGTCGCCCCCTCCGCCAGGGCTGCCGTCGGTAAGAGCGACAGCGCCATCGCGAGGCATAGTAAAATGGATAGCAGCTTATGTTTCATAATGATCCTCCTACAGTATATGTTTTCTGCGGCTCCCCGCAGTTTGGGCACTTATTTTTACCGGCTCCGCCGGAGGTTCACTTAAAATCGCTGTGCATCGGTCCAATGGCCGGCCCGCGCAGATTGGACAGCCGCAGCGCTGCTTTCCCGTGCGGCTGCTGACGACCGCCCGCCACGCATGGCCGTTTTCACACAGCCACCAGACCCTCCGGCTGCTGCCGGGCGTCACCTGTTGCGGCGTGAGGCTGCCGTTAAGGGTCGGATGCCACTGCGATGCGATCACCGGCTCCTTGGTCTCCAGATCATTAAATCCCGGCAGGACCTTGCGGTTGGTGCAGTACGGGCAATCGCTTTCCCTGTTCACACGGTGGGCGATGACCGCACAGAAGGAATGTCCCTTGTCACAGAGCCACCACACGCGGCGATTGGAATATGCGCTCACCGCCTCCGGCGTCAGCGCACCGTTCTTTTTCCGATCCCACTGTTCAGCAAGCTGCGGATGCAGCGAAGCGAGATCATTGAATCCGGACAGGACCTTTTGTCCCGCGCAGAACGGACAGCCTGCGTTTGATGTGACGTGGCTGGCAACGCTCGCCTGCCAGCTATGTCCTTTCGGACACCTCCACCAGACCTTCTGGTGTGCTCCCGGCATGACCTGCGTCGGCAGCAGCGGAGAATTCTTTTCCGTGTCCCACTCCGAAAGCAGATCAGGGAATTTTGCCGCCAGAGAGTTTTCCTCCGGCAGAACAGTGTGGCCCGCGCAGAAGGGACAGCCCGTTCCCCGCGCGCGGATTCTGACTTCGGAACGGTAGGAATGGCCTTGGGGGCATCGCCACCATACCTTTTGATGGCTTCCGTAGGTCACATCCTTCGGCGTGAGCGGCGCATTGCGTTCATCGTCCCATTGTGCCAGCAGGTGAGTTTGTTCATGCCCGGCGCAGAAATCGTACAGAGACGGATGGATCGCTGCTCACCTCCCGCAGAATAGTTGTCCGCCTGCAATACAGGCGGAAGGGTCTTTTATCGCGCATTGTGTATCTGGCACAGTGGATAAAAATGTACAGGTTGCCGACCACAGCGATATACATAAAATCTACACCTTAACCATAGCACTCCTCTAATAGAATTTCAATAGGATAACAGCTTAAAGCCGACTAAAAAAGCGTACTTTTTTATCCAGCCCTTTTTACTTTCTGCGTTTTCTTAACGATTTCTTTACACCCGTCATCCTGAGCCCAGAGCAAAAAGCTCCGGTGGGTGACGCCCAGCAGTTTTCCTGCCGCCCGTGCGGACAGCTCGCCGCGCTCCCAACGCGCTTTGACTTCGCCGAATCCTTCCGGCAGCGCCTTGCGGGGTCTGCCGAATTTCACGCCGCGCGCCTTCGCTGCGGCGATCCCTTCCGCCTGCCGCTGGTGAATGAACTCGCGCTCTGTCTGCGCCACATAGGATAGCAGCTGCAACACGATGTCCGCGATCAGCGTTCCGGTGAGATCTCGGTTCCGCCGCGTGTCAAGCAGAGGCATATCCAGCACAACGATTGCCGCACACTTTTCCTTTGTGATGATGCGCCATTGCTCCAAAATTTCCTCATAGTTTCTGCCGAGACGGTCGATGCTCTTGATCACAAGCGTATCGCCGTCTTTCAATTTGCGCAGCAGTCGCTGGTAGCTGCGACGGTCAAAGTCCTTGCCGGACTGCTTGTCCACAAAAATCGCCCGGTCCGTTAAACCGAATTCCCGCAGAGCGATGAGTTGACGCAGTTCATTCTGTTCCTTGGTCGAAACTCTTGCATAACCGTATTCCATGTACTGACCTCCCAATTTATCGGTGGATAAATTGTAAGCCAGGTGCCGGCCACATGGGCAATATAGTGTTATATCACTATATTAACACATATTTTTCGATTAGTGAAGTATCACTAATAACCTTTTCTCAAATAATTTACCATAGTGATAAATCGTCATGGAGGTTTACACTATGGATACTCGGGAAACTGTTGCACTTCGCATCCGCCAACTTTGCGCAGAACGAAAAATTACGCCGAACGGGTTAGCAAATCTATCTGCTGTTCCTCAGGCAACCATCAAGAGTATCCTTAATGATGAAAGCAAAAATCCGGGCGTCGTGACGATTAAGAAGCTTTGTGATGGTCTTGAGATCACCCTCGGTGAGTTCTTCTCCACACCTGAATTCGATATGCTGGAACAGGAAATCAAATGAAGCCTCTTTCTCAGCCTCTACCGCCAGCGCTCCTCCATTTTTCGCGTAGAGTACACGCATAGTGCGTGAACTCTACGCTCTATAAGGGGTATTCTCTCTTTTTCGCGGAAAATCTTTCATCCGCTGCTGCGTTTGACGGTTACACATTGCCGCCGCGCCTTTTCTCATTTGAATGGAGTGCTGCTACATGAAAAATGAATCCCAATACGGCCTGCTGCTATTACAGCGGTATCTGTATGAGCATACGGATGACCAGCATCCGGCCTCTGTGGCGGATATTCTTGCCTTCTGGCAGGAGTGTGGCATTCAGGCGGGGCGCAAGAGCGTATATTCCGCTATTGAAGTCTTGCAAAGCAGCGGTATGGACATCGTATGCGTCAAAAGCACCCAGAATCGATATTTCGTGGGGGAGAGGCTGTTTGAACTGCCGGAGCTGAAGCTGCTGGTGGACGCGGTGGAATCCTCCCGCTTTATTACGGCCAAAAAGAGCGAGCGGCTTATTGAAAAGTTGGGTAAGCTCACCAGTGAATCTCATGCCCGCCAGTTGGATCGGCATATCTATATGGAAGGTACCGCCAAACCGGAGAATGAGTGCATCTATTACAGCGTGGATGAGATCCATAACGCCATTCAGGAAAAACGGCAGATCACCTTTCAGTATTACGAATACACCCCGCAGAAAGAAAAGATACTCAAGCATAACGGTTACCGCTATCAGTTCAGCCCGTATGCCCTTATCTGGAGCCGGGATTGTTATTACGCAGTGGGCTGGTCGGAAAAGCACGGGAAGCTGGCACAGTTCCGAGTGGATCGAATGGTGGCTGTGGAATCATCCGACCAGGCGGCTGTTTGTATGCCGGACTTCGACCCGGCTGAGTATGTGCGGAAAATATTCGGAATGTACCCGGACGATCTGTGCACGGTGGAGCTGTTGTGCGAGAACGAGGTCATGCGTAGCGTAATAGACCGCTTTGGCGAAGAAGTCTCAACGGTGACAGCAGATGACGGCCACTTCAAGGCCATCGTGGAGGTAGCACCCAGTCCACCGTTTTTTGCATGGGTGTTCACCTTCTGCGGCAAGATCCAAATCCTCGGCCCCGCAGAGGTGCTGGACGAAATGCGCGGTATGGCCGCATGGCTGCAATGATTCAGCAGAGGTGTTCCTTGCGGGGGACACCTCTGCTTTCTTATCTTGTCAATCGAACAGATGTTTGCTATACTGACGGTGTTCCCAATCGAGAGAACACACGAGGAGGTGAAATGCGTGGAACAGACCTTTGGCAGCTTCCTTCGGGAGAAGCGTATGGCGCGCGGCCTGACGCTCCGCGGCATGGCGGCAAAGCTGGACTTGTCGCCGGTCTATATGAGCAACATTGAGAATGACCGCCGCGCGGCTCCTTCGCAGGAATATCTGGAACGGATGGCCCTGCTGCTGCAGTTGGACAAGCCAGAACGGGAATGGATGCTTGACCTTGCGGCAAAATCCAAGCAAAATCGGGTATCCGCAGACCTTCCGGACTACATCATGGATCGAGAGATCGTCCGGGCTGCATTGCGCACAGCCAGGGAGGCAGACGCCACCGACCAGGAGTGGCAGGATTTTATCGACCGGATCAACCGGCGCATGAGATCATCCGGAGAGGACAGTGATACCAAGGCATGAGAACACCATATTACAGGGAACAGGCTCTGGAGGGGATCGCCCGCGAAGTCATCACCGCCTATGATCCGAATCTCTATTATGGCGTTCCCAGAATGATCCCTATCGAGGACATCATCGAAGCACAGGGGATCACGCTGGAATATCAGTGCCTGCGGAAAACCGGGTGTGTCTTGGGCGAAACGATTTTTGATGATGGCGGCGCCATTATCTATGATTACGATATCCCAGGATATACCGTCATTGCGGTCAAGGGCGGCACCATACTCATCGATAGCTCCCTCTGCAGAGAGGATGCCTCCACAGGCCGACTGCGCTTTACCTGCGCTCATGAGCTGGCACACTGGCTGCTGCATAAGAGACTGTACAGCGGAACCGGCGAGAGTGCAGCCATGATGACAGGAACAAACATCGTCAGAACGCAGAACAGCGCATTGGAAATGCAGGCGAATCTGCTGGGGTCCATCCTTCTGATGCCGCTGCCCCAAGTAAAGCGATGCTTTTACCAGCTCCAACCTGGCAGGGATCGCCAACAATTGGTCGCGGATATGGCCGACATTTTTCAAGTCTCCAAGCAAGCCATGCGTATCCGGCTGGAGAATCATCATCTGCTGTGAAAAAATTTTAGGAAGCTGTTCTCAAAAAAGAGAACAGAGAAAGCGAGGCGCCATGGAACAAGAAATACGCAAGATCCTTCGCTGTCCCATCTGCGAGAAGGGACGGATCGCGGATGCCCCAGCGGGGGCGGCCCTTTCCCAATATCGGCTGTTTGCCATGGTAGGGGATGAACCAGCTGATATTATCGCAAAGTGTCCAAGGTGTGGTATGCAGGTGGGGATCACCGTGCGGCACAGGACCGAGCCGTCGATTATCGTGCC
>ENA-ORMX01002293-ORMX01002293.1-human-gut-metagenome-genome-assembly--contig:-NODE-2293-length-11235-cov-4.530769_pt1 | contig 11235 bp, 9 predicted proteins | sample MGYA00242108_ERZ509007 | MGnify/ENA primary metagenome ERZ509007 (study PRJEB26280, sample SAMEA2338745) | human gut metagenome | biome: human gut; feature: human-associated habitat; material: faeces...
CCCGCCGCAGCGCTGGCTCGCGGAGCGAGCCAGAGCATTAAGTTAGAGCGAAAAAAAGCCCTGCTCCGTGAGGAGCAGGGCTTAGAGGCGGATCTTGGATCAGTCGTAGTGAGGATCGTAAATCAAATCGCGGCCATACAGAACGGTGCGTAGGAAGTCGCCGGGTCCGGCGTCTCCTTCTTCCTCCAGCTGTCTGACCAAGTAGTGAATTGTGTCGTCGGCCTCATTATCGCCGAGCGGAAAGTCGGAGTCGATCTTAATGTACTCCACACAATTTAGAACCTTGCCTCTCAACGCGCTCAAGAACCGGTGCGAGTAGCTCGTAGGATCGACACCACGGAAGGTGTAGCGAATGCGGCGCCGGGTCTGGTAGATCTTGAACAGCTGATTCCGTTGCTCTGCGGGGGACATCCCACAGCGCGGAGACAGATCCATGACCAAGATGCCGCTGAGAAGATGACCGAGCCTAAATGCGATCTCAGCCGACTCAGGATCCGGAGAGTCGAACCCGCTCTTCATCGCGAGAGCATGTGCGAGAGCAAGGTCGATCTTCAGCCAACTGAACTGATCCGCAAGCACCTCGGCGAGCGGGGCCCGAAAAGGAACGGGACCTTCTCCGATCAGGTAGAACGTCAGACCCGGATCGTCGAGGAAGTCCAGCCAGCCTTCGGTTCCCCCGTTGTCGAGATAGTCATCAGCCCGGTTCTCCTGATCCATATGGATCATCTCGCGAGCGATGCTACGGGTGTAGTCCTTCAGCTTCTTGTTGTACATTTTCATGTACCTCCTTTATTAAGTTTTGTAAGCTGATCTTTTATCCATCAGCTCCACCCGCATTCCTTCTACGTAAGCCCCGCCGCAGCGGGCGGCGAGCGGAGCGAGCCTATTATCCCGCCGCCGCAGCGGCATGGAGGGTCAGAATTTTCAGAGGGGTGCGTGCTTCCAGATTCCGATGAGGGTACCCCCACGGGGTGGGGGTATGCTCCTTTCCGGCGCGCTGGATAATAGAGAGCTAAGCCCTAATATTTGCACGAACCCCCACGGGGTATGGCTAACGGTTAACATAACCCCTCTTCACTGCACACGGAGTGCCGTGATTTTCCAAATACACTTACTCCTTTCACCAGCCCGGCGTGAGCTCCCTTCCGCCGGGCTGGGCTTTTACTGCGTAAGAGGTGATCCACTTCCATGCCTGACGACCTGACAATCCTACAAGCCGAACTCGCCTCGCGCGAGCTGGCGCGAAGAAGCTACGCCGACTATCTCGCGCTGACCACACCGGGATGGAAGAATACAAGGCTCTCCCGCTTTCTGGCCGACACCGTACAGAAGTTCATCGAGACACAGACGGGGAATGCATACGACATCCTCGTCGTGGAGTGCCCGCCGCAGCACGGTAAATCCATGTCGCTGACCGAGGCTTTCCCGAGCTGGTATCTCGGCAAGTACCCGACCAATCGCGTCATCGAGGCCAGCTACAACGAGGAAACGGCGGAGCGATTCAGCCGCCGGAACAAGGAAAAGATTTTCAACTATGGCGGCGCGCTTTTCGGTATAGGCATCGGGGAGATCAACCGCGCCACCGAGTTTGAACTGGATAACCATCAGGGGCGCATGATAAGCCGCGGCATCATGTCCGGCATCACGGGCAACCCGGCGAACCTGCTTCTCATAGACGACCCGATCAAGAACCGCGTAGAGGCGGACAGCCCAACCACCCGATCTCGTATCTGGGATGAGTGGCAGAACTCCCTGAAGTCCCGTCTTGCCGCCGGTGCGAAGGTCGTGCTCATTATGACCCCGTGGCACGAGGACGATCTCGCCGCGCGTATTCTGCGCAGCGAGCACAACGCCACGCTGCTGCGGCTCCCCGTAGAGGCGGAGGAGGGCGACCCGCTGGGGCGCTCCCCCGGAGAGCCTCTCTGCCCGGAGCTTGGCAAGGACGAGGCGTGGCTGCGGGACTTCAAGCACGCCTACATACGTGACCCTGACGGCGGGGCTCGTGCGTGGTCTGCCTTGTACCAGTGCTCCCCTCGTGTGGAGGAGGGCAATCTGCTCAAGCGCAACTGGTGGCAGTACTACCGAGAGGACGCGCTGCCGAAGCTCGGCACGGAGGTCATATCCGTAGACGCCGCGTTCAAGGACAAGGACAGCAACGACTTCGTGGCGATCTCTGTCTGGGGCAAGCGGGGGAACGACTACTACTGCCGGTACATGATGAACCAGCACCTGAACTTCCTCGCCACGATTCAGGCGATCCGGGCGGTGCGGATGCTGTACCCCGGCGCTCGTGCTGCACTGATCGAGGACAAGGCGAACGGCAGCGCGATCATCAACGTGCTGCAACAGGAGATGTTCTGCATCCCTGTGAACCCGCGCGGCGGTAAGGTGGCGCGCGTGAACTCTATATCCGCGGCGATTGAATCGGGGCATGTGTATCTCCCGATCGGTGCGCCGTGGGTCAACGATTTCGTGGACCAGTGCTCGGCGTTTCCGAACGCCGCGCACGACGACATGGTTGACTCCATGAGTCAGGCGCTCTCGTATCTGCTCTATGCTTCCGGCGTGGCTGAGCTTCCGGAGCAGACCGAAGAAGAGAAGATCATACAGGGCGAAGTACAGGCGTTTCTTGACGCCGACACCCTGTTCAACCCATACGGTGACGATGCTGCCTCCCGGCTTCTCGGGGGCGGAAAGGACTGGTAATGACTAACATAATCTACGGCTCGATCGGAGTTATCGCGGTGCTGGTGCTGCTGTTCATCGGCGCGTTTTTGGGCTGGAAGCTCCGCGTCGCCTACGACAAGCACAACCGCAAAGTAGTGCGGGAAGGCGTGACGGAGGAGCAGATCCGCCGATTCCATGCCGATCAGGAGGCCTTCTCTGCGATGATGAACTACTCGCCGGAGATCGCCTATGGGCTTCCCTCCGCGCAGGACAAACCTCGAAAGGAGTGATGCCGATTGGCGAGGAAGAAAGTCCGGACCAAAACACAGGTCTGGGAAAACTATGAACGCGGTCGCGCGTACAACAACGGGCTCGTACCGAATCAGTACCGGCTGGTGAACACGAACATTGAGTTCTTTGCCGGAAACCAGTGGCTGCATCTGCCGGAGACCCCGGCGATGAGCCGACTGCCGAAGCCAACGTTCAACATCATCAAGCGCGTTACGAGTCTGTTCGTCGCGTCGCTCACGTCGAGCGCGACGACGATCGCCTTCGAGCCGCTCGCGTACTACGACGGCACGAACGAGGCCGACCCCTCCAGCAACGCAGCGGCCTTCGCTACGGCGGAGGTGCAGAACCTGCTGGAGAAATTCAAAATGGAATACCGCATCCGCGACGCACTCTTCGACGGGGCGCAGACGGGCGACTACTGTGCGCACTTCTACTGGGATCCGGACGCTCTGCCCTACGGCGGCGCATTTGGCCCTTACCGCGGCGAGATACAGATGGAGCTGGTGGACGGGCTGAACGTCATGTTCGGCAACCCGAACGACCGGTGTGTAGAGCGTCAGCCGTACATTCTCATCATCGGGCGAGATACGGTGGAGAACCTCCGCGAAGAAGCGGAGCGCAACCGAAAGTTCCGTCCGAAGGACGAGTCCGCGGGAGACTTTCTGGAGTACGCCATCCAGCCGGACTATGACACGGCTTGGCAGGCGGGCATCGGCGGTAAGCACGAGCTTATGCCGGACGATGACGGCACAGGTAAGGCGCTCTACTGCTACATGTACTACAAGGTCACTGCCAACGCTCCGGTGATCGACCCGAAGACCGGGCAGCCCATGATGGAAGTAGCTACTGACCGAAGCGGCAACCCGATCATCGAGAAGGACGAGAACGGAAAACCGATCATCTCCAACGACGGCACCCCGCAGTACAAGATGAAAAAGGTCATGCAGCCGACCACCACTGTCCACGTTACAAAGGCGACGAAGACCTGCACCATCTTTGAGGATGTGGACACCGGCCTGACACGGTACCCCATCGCGTGGGGCAACTGGGAGCGGCAGAAGAACCAGTACCACGGGCGCGCGCTCGTTACTGGCATCGTGCCGAACCAGATCTTCATCAACTCCATGTTCGCCATGGTCATGCGGCATTTGCAGCAGCTCGGCTTCCCGAAAGAAATCTATAACGCCGACGTCATCAGCCAATGGACGAACGAGGTCGGGCAGGCCATCGGAGTTCGTGGCATGCAGCCGGGGCAGAACATACAGCAGGTGGCGTACACCTTGCAGCCCGCGGACATGTCCAATCAGATCATCGCCACGATCGACAAGGCCGTGGCGTACACGAAGGACTGTCTCGGCGCCACGGACGCGCAGCTTGGCAATGTCCGACCGGACAACACCTCCGCCCTGATGGTGCTACAGAGCGCCGCCGAGGTGCCGCTGGAGAACACCCGGGCGAACCTGCACGAGTGGATGGAGGACATCGGCGCGATTTTGCTCGACATGATGGGCACCTATTACGGGGAGCGCCCCATCGTCCGCGAGCGAAAGATGGACGAGCTGGTGCAGCAGACCGGCGGAACGCCGCAGATTGACCCGTTCTCCGGGCTTATGAGCACGCAGAGCGTTACGCGGAAGGTCGTAGAGACGTTCGACTTCTCGCAGTTCAAGCACCTCTATCTGAACGTCCGAGTGAACGTTGGCGCGACGACATATTTCTCGGAGATCGCCATGGTGCAGACCCTCGACAACCTGCGCCGCGACGGTGTGCTGAGCATGATCCAGTATCTGGAACGTGTGCCGGACCGGCTGGTGCCGCAGAAAGAGGAGCTCATCGAGACTCTCAAGGCTCAGGCCAAGCAGAAGGAGCAGGAGCTCGCCACGCAGCAGCAAATGCAGATGAACAACGGCATTATCCCCGGCTCGGACGGACAAGCCATCGGATCGATGAGCGAGGCGCAGGAGGCCGCCGCCGGTGCTGCGGAGGCAGCCAAGCACAAAAAGCTGCCGCCTTCCGGGACGAACCCGGTAGCGGGTGGCGCCATCGACAACGCCAAGGCGTTCGCGGCTCTTCCCCCGGGTATACAGGCACGGTTTCAGGATATACCCGGCGCCCGTACGAAGGCCACCGTGCTCAACCACGGACGAATACTGGCAAAATAAGAAACGACCCTCTCCGGCGGAGAGGGTCGAACTATAAGGAGGATACCAATGGAAGACCTGTTTGAAAAGTTCCGCAAGGACGAGGACGAGGAGGACGACATGCCTTTCCGCAAAAAGAAGAAGTTCAAGAAGAACATGGGTATGGAGAAGCCCGAGCCCGAAGACATGGAAGACGACGACCCCGATATTGAGGATCTCGTTGAGCGCATGGCCGGGGCATCCGCCAGCGCGGGACGTGCCAAGAAGAATCGCGGCAAGAAGCCCCCGTTCCCCATTCGCAAGAAGAAGGACGAGGAAGAGTAACGCTCACACGGGGTAAATCCCCTTGTGCATATATTTCCGCTCACCATGCGGAGAAAGGGACAAACATGAACAACACAGAGAACAACATGGTCAAAACCGCGGACGATGACTTCGACGCCATCCTTCCGGAAGGCTGGGGCGGAGCGGAAGGCGAAGACATTTTTGACCCTAACACGTGGGTGGGATCCGATCCCGACGGGGAAGAGGAGACGACCGGCGCGGAAGGGGAGAACGCGGAAGAGGAGGACGGCTCTCCCACCACAGAGAGCACGGACGACTCGACGACCGGCGCCGAATATGGCGAAGGCGACCCCACCAAGGCCGCCGACGCGGACGACGGCAAACTGCATTTCCGAGTGAGCATCGACCACAGAGAGCAGGACATTGCTCTTGACCCGACCGAACTGCCCACGCTCTACCAGAAGGCGCAGGTTCTGGATCGCTACCAGACCCGCGTGCGCGAGCTGGAGGCTGAGCTTGGCCGCTTCGACAAAATTGCGAAGGGGCTGAACTACGCCGACCGCAGCGCTATGCACGATGGCATCATCGACAACATCGTGCAGACCTACATGGACGAGCACCCGGGCGTTCCGGATGACATGGCTCGCGACTATGTTACCCGGAAGTTCGCGCTGGAGAAGACCCCCGCGGCGGAGGACGCGAAGCCTGCGGAGGAGAGTGGACGAGACTATCGCGCGGAGGTTGCAGAACTATTCCGAGCTTTTCCGGACGCCCGAAACGAGCGTATTCCCGATGAGGTGACGAACGACGCCATCGCTACCGGGAAGCCGCTGATTCAGGTGTACATGGACTATAAGCTCAAGCAGACCTCAGCCAAGGCTAAGACTGCCGAAAAAGAGAACAAGATTCTCCGGCAGAACGCCGCCGCGGCGCAGAAAGCCCCGGTTCGCCGTTCCACAGGGGGCGGGCAGACGGACACCAAGCCGTCCGACCCCTTCCTTGAAGGTTTCAACAGCGACGATATGGGCTGGTAAAACATAATACCTCAGCGCCAGCGGCGGAGAAATCTATATTATTAAAGGAGAGATTATCCAATGCCTGCTGGTATTAACCTTGCATCCCGCTATTCTACGAACGTTGACGAGAGATTCACCCGTGAGTCTCAGGCTATGCTCGCGCTGAACAACGACTACGAGTTCACCGGCGTGCAGACCGTCAAGGTCTACAGCATCCCCGTGGCCGTTATGACCGACTACCTCAAGTCTGGCTCGAACCGCTACGGCACGCCCGACGACCTGACCCGCAACGTTCAGAGCATGACGCTCAACCGCGACCGTGCCTTCACCTTCATCATCGACAAGGGCGACAAAATCATGTCCGAGATGGTGAGCGACGTTGGTAAAGCGCTGAGCCGTCAGCTCCGAGAGGTGTGTGTGCCTGAGTTCGACACCTACGTTTTCCGCACTCTTGCCGCAAAGGCCACGGCTTTCGGCAACTACGACTCCACTCAGGCTACGAAGTCGAACGCCTACGAGCTGTTCCTGAACGCTCAGGAGAAGCTCGGCAACGCCAATGTCCCCGATCAGGGGCGTGTGTGCTTCTGCTCCTACCGCTTCGCCAATCTGCTGAAGATGGATCCCGCCTTCATGCGCTACGGCGACGCGAGCCAGCAGATGCTCGTCAAGGGCGTCATCGGCGAGGTGGACGGCTGCAAGATCGTCAAGGTCCCGGCCACTCGTCTCCCGCTTGGCTGCAACTTCATTCTCACGCATCCGATCGCCGCTACGGGCCCGAAGGTGCTGGAGGACTATAAGATCCACGACAATCCTCCGGGAATCTCCGGCTGGCTCTGCGAAGGCCGTCTCATCTACGACTGCTTCGTTCTGAACGAGAAGCGCGCTGCGATCTTCTATCAGGGCAGCCAGCAGGTGCTTGGCATGCTTGACGCCCGCACCTTCGCGATCGGCGGCGGCAAGACGAGCATCATGCTGAATGGTGAGCCGGAAACTGGCCACACTCTGGCCTATGCCACCGCGGCTGCCGCGTCTGGTCTGGCCGCAGTCACCTACGGCGAGGCCCCGTCCGGCACCACCGCGATGACCTCCAACCCGATGACCATCACCCCGACCAGCGGTCATACCGTGGTTCGCGTGGTCGAACTGGATTCCGCTGGCAAGGCTGTGGCCTTCGGCGACGCGCTTATCAATCTCTGAGCAGGAGAAGAAAGGAAGGGCGGCTACAAATAGCCGCTCTTTCTAAAGCGGTTTAGCGCTGACCGATAACAGCGCAAAAAGGACAAGTGGGAATAACACGGCCTAAAAAAAGGGGAAGAGGGTGGGTCCCCGCCGTGCTTTTGAAGGAGTGAAACGCATGACATACGGAGAGGCGAGAGACGCCGCACTTTATCTGATTCATCAGGAGTCGATCGCCGGGCAGACGATTCCTGCCACCTACAACAACCAGCAGGATTACCTGTACCGGATTCCGAGCCTTGTGAACGCAGCGCAGATGGATCTGGCGACGACGGCGAAGAAGATCCCGGCGTCTGTCATGCTCAGCGATCTGGACGTTGAAGAGCGGTCCGGGTCGTATATTTACACGCTGCCCAAGGATATGTGGCAGCGAAGAGGCTCGGGGCTTCTCGTACCGGTGCAGTGCCCCGGCGAACCGGCGCATTTTACCCGGTTCAACAACGTGCGTATGCTCGACCGGAACAAGCTGATCCTCCCGATGCAGCTCCCGATGGAGACGATCGTGGAGTATTTCCGCTACCCGGTGCGGCTTGGCAGTGCTCCGGCGGACACGGACGAGCTGGACAATGTTCCGGAGGCGCAGGAGGCGGTCCCGTACTACGTCGCCGCGCATCTCGTGATGCAGGACGACGCCTTCCGGTATGCGACGCTGTTCAACGAATACACGGCAAAGAAGGACAGCATGATCGAGCTGCCGTCCACAGAGCCGAGCACCGTGCAGGATGTCTATTTCCCGTTCGCGGGAGACTACAGCTTCTGGGGGTGAGCGCCGATGAGCAAAAACGGAATGCCCACATTCCAGCAGCGGTCATCCGGCTATGTGAATCTGACGCGCCTGCCGACACCGAAGAGCGAGTACATTGTGAACTTCCCGGAGCTTACCGGGGGGCTGAACCTCTATGACCCAGACTACCGGCTGAAAGCGAACGAGAGCCCGGATATGCTGAATATGCTCTGGAAGAACGGTACGCTGTGCTCGCGTGCGGGTCAGGCGTATACGACACCGGCTCCTCTTGGAAAGGGCTGGTGCGCGTATGATGATCTCTACTGGGGAAACGCTTTTCTGCACATAAACAGCAGCATTTATTATGCAGAGCCGTCGGACGCTATGCAGCTCGTCGAGCTGTGCGATCTTTCTGAGATGTACTCCGGCTACATCCCGGCGCGAGGAACGTTCCTCCGGTACGGAGACGATCTGTTCTATAAGGCGCCCGGAGTTTTTGTACGCATCCATTACAACGGCTCCGGCTTTGAGTGTTCCGATGTCGTGGCGGAGGCCTACACCCCGATCACGTACATCAATGCGGACTGGCGCTCCGGAGCGGGCACGGCGTACCAGCCGGAAAACCGTCTGAGCGCGAATAAGACGATCTGGTATAACGCTGCGCACAAGAGCGAGACGGAGACACTCTCCGGCAACGGCGAGACGAAGAGCTTTACGCTTACCAAACCGTTTGTGTATCTAACGGACGTAACGGTAAACGGCGCCACCGTAGGCAACTGGACGGTATCCGGACAGACGCTGATCTTTTACGCAGCGCCCGAGGCGGGGGAGAACAACATTTCCGTGACCGGGGAGGTACCGGAAAAGACCTACCGGATCCCGGTGACGGGTGCAACGATTGCCTCCGTTACCGTAGACGGGCAGACGCTCGCCGAAAGCGAATACTCTCACGATCCGAATACCGGTATCGTTACGCTTGTAACTGCCGCTCCCGTCACGCAGCCGCTCAGCTCCAACACGGTTCGGATCACATACAGCAAGGCAAACCCCGACGCATTGGCAAGCATCATGGACTGCCCGTACGCCATCGTGTACGGCGGCGACCAGAACATCTGCATGGTGGTCGGCGGCTGCAAGGCACAGCCGAACGCCTTCTTCTGGAACGGGAACAACGTAGCCATGGACGTGAGCTACTGGCCGATGGAGCAGTACAACCTCGGCGGCGATACGGAGGAGGCTGTGACCGGCTTCGGCAAGCAGCAGGGAATGCTGGTTGTGTTCAAGACCCGGAGCATCGGCAAAGGGACGATGCAGTTTACGACGCTTGGCGACAACGCAGAAGTGCCGCGCAAGGTGATCGAGATTGACTATACAGCGATTAACAGCCGAACCGGCTGCGACCTTCCGTGGTCGATCCAGCTTATAGAAAACAATCTGTGCTTCTGCAACACGGAGCAGGGCGTACACATCGTGCTGGACAGCAGCGCCGCGCACGAGAACAACGTTGTAGGAATCAGTCGAAAAATCAACGGAGACAACGGACGCTATGGCTTGCTGTCCCGGATTCGCTCCGCGGACACGGTGTCCAGCTTTGACGACAACTGGCGATATTGGATCATTGCTGACGGAGACGTGTTCTGCTGGGACTACACGCTCAGTGAGTACCGCAACCCAAGCTGGTTCTATCTGGAGAACATCCGGGCCGCCTCACTGATCCGTACGGCGGCAAAAAACTATTATCTGAATTACGACGGAAGTGTCGTAGTGTTCGACGCCAGCTACTCCGATTTCGGGGAGGCCTATGAGCGGCGCTACCAATTTGCGACGCAATTCTTCGGCTCCTACGACCGGCTCAAGTCCGTCACGCGGGCAATATTCAGTCTGCGTTCGGATACCGATCTGGATGCGTCAATAACCTACAAATCGGACTGGGAGAGCCGGGACGACCTTACGGATATTCAGCACGTAAACTGGCGTCTGGTGCCCAGAAATCTGCGGTTCCGGAACCTCAAGGCAAATCGATTCGCCATAACAGCGATCCGAGCGCCGCGCTGCATCCACGTCCGGCACTTTGCAATGATCCTGACCTGCACGTCGGTCGGGTGCGACATGCCGATTCTCTCGGCCCAGCTATTCTATAAATATGAAGGAAGGGATCGCTAATGCCTCTGGAGCCCATTAACAAATTTTCCTACACCCGGGATTGGACAAAGCCCGCCGATTTCCCGACATTCGAGGACGATGAGCAGACCGTCCGAGAGGATATGCAGTACCAGCCGAACGAGCTGAAGCAGTTCATCAACGAGGCGCTGGTTGCCTTCGTCAATGACAGTCTCATTCCTCTGGTGAATGCGTTGGTCGCCGGTACTATTCCCGCCGACAGCGTGTACACGGCGGCAATACAAAACGACGCGGTGACGCTGGCAAAGCTCGGAGCGGATGTTACGGCTGCCGCTCTCGGGGCGCCGTCGAAGGTGAACGGCGTTGAGCCGGACAACTCCGGAGAGATCGTTCTTACCGGCGGAGACATTGCTATGAGCAGCACGGACCCCACCACTGTGGCGGGGGCAATCGGAGCAAAGCAGACACAGACAGGACTTCTCGCGGTAGAGAGCGACATCGCAGATGCCGACTACCTACCGTTCTACGACACCTCTGCTGCCGAAGGCCGACGGACGCTCTGGTCGAACATCGTAGCAAAAATACGTGCCGCTTTCAAGACCACCGCACTGCCCGTCGACTCCGGTGGCACGGGGGCCGCGGACGCGGCAACGGCTCGGACAAATCTGGGTGTAACCCCTGCGAACATTGGAGCGCTGCCCAACGCCGACGGTGCGGTAGGCACAGCGAATCTTGCTGATAAAGCGGTTGGCGT
>ENA-ORMX01002294-ORMX01002294.1-human-gut-metagenome-genome-assembly--contig:-NODE-2294-length-11232-cov-62.688110_pt1 | contig 11232 bp, 10 predicted proteins | sample MGYA00242108_ERZ509007 | MGnify/ENA primary metagenome ERZ509007 (study PRJEB26280, sample SAMEA2338745) | human gut metagenome | biome: human gut; feature: human-associated habitat; material: faeces...
TTTCAAGTTCTACAAAACGGTTATAAGACACCGCATTTGGAAAATATGACTTCAAAGTTCCTCTAATAAAGAATAGGTAATAATGCTTGAAGTTTCGGAACGAGCCGAAATGGAAATACAGCAAAATCGTCATGATTTCACTATCAGATAAAGAGGCTTTACGTCGTCTGCGCTTTACTCCATCTTCACCCAAAAGCAATTTTCCTGCATTTTCAGCATCAAAAACTTTGTAAAATTCATCAATAATACAAAATAATTCTGTAACTTTGTCCTTGGTAATCTCCATAATGATATCTTTTTATGTTTGTAACTAATTGGATTTCAACTACAAAGACACAAAAAACATCGGAGATTACCAACTTTTTAAGGAACTATTTCTTATCCCGAACTGAGGCCTAATTTTCCTTTATCACTTCCACCTTCTTTTTTCTAGATGCTATCATGATGTAGCCGAGCAATACCACGAATGCAACGAGGATGCAGATCATCTGGGTGGTATACTTCTCCGGCTCAATCCAAATCTCCTTGAAAAAGTCCAAGCGACCAAGCACTTCCACAGGTACCCAGAACACGACAACCGTTGCGATAGCCATACGGATATTGGCTCCCCATGTGCTCAAACGCAACTGCTTTCGGAAGATGAAGAAACTACCTACCAGACAAGCTACGGCAACAACCGAAGTTACAGGATGATGATCGCCTAGGAAGTTCTTGTCGTAGCAGAACATCAACAGGAGATAGCTGGTCCAGAGAATCATGTTCAGTTCCATGAAGGTGACGATACTTGTATGATGTGTCATCGGACGGGCGGCAATCACGTTCTTGCGGGAACGGAAGAAAACACGCTGCCACCAGTTGATGAAGTTACATCCGTTTTTGGTTGAGAAGATGTAGAGCACCATAATCATCATCCACATGCCGAAGGTGGCAGGGAGGATGAGGTATTCAGGGCGAGTCACAACTTCGCCATTCTCCATCTCCGGCTGTGTACCCCAGCGGGTAGCATAGTACTGGAACAGGAATTCTATCCAACCGGTCCAGAAAAGCAGACCTCCGAAAAGTCCCCAAAGAGTCTGTTTGGTGTCTCCCTTTACGAAGACACCGATTACTACCATGATAAGACCTGCCAACCCCATGAAGAAGGCTGAGTAATGCACAGCTTCAGGAGTCATCGTCTTATCCATTATCATCATCAGCGCATGTCCCAACGGCATGGTAAAGAGTACCACGAGGAACGAAGCGATGGATTTCCACCAATTCAATTGTTTCATAATGTTTAATATTTACTTTAATTCATCTAAGTAATAACTGATTCTACCTCCCTCATCACCTATCTGCACATTGGCATCATACCAGGAGATAATCTGGAGCTTGTAATATCTTTCACCATCCCACGAACGGATTACGTAGGTATGGAAAGAAGGAGTATATACTGGAGGTGGACCAGAGAAACTCATTGCCTTTTCGAGCACCGGATTGCCGCTTACCAACTGCTTGGCAGGACCATTGTTCGGGTCGAACCAAGGGTTCTCGTTCATATCCAGTTTGTTCGCGATGCAATACTTGTTCCAGTCGTTCTGCGACATGGTAACATAGACGCTTGCCGAATCATCCACGGCGAAAGTCATATTGTGTTCAGCCAGATAAGCATCCACCTGCGCCTTGCTCGTCCACTTGTCATATTCGCCATAGCCCAGGTCGGCAGCACCGCCCTTGCCTATGCCGCTTGTTCCACTGTTGGTGCGAAGCTGGTAACCATCGAAGGCGAGGTCCCATTCCGTGGCAGGATAAGCCATGGTCTTTGGGTCATCCTCCATGTTCTCCATCACCATAATGCTGCTGGCTTGTCTTTTTACCGTCTTATAGGTAAACTTGCCTGTAGCTTGGTTCTTGGTGAAGATGGTATCGCCGTTCTCATCACGCTCGGCATCCTCGAAGATGTTCTTCTGTACGCCCTCGCTCCAATACTTTACGAGTTTGGCAGTACCTTTATAATGGAAATATTCCTCTATCGGTTTTCCATCAATAAAGGCGATGACACTCTGGTTAGGATTCAGCACATTATAGCGATGTCCCGTCTTCAGGTCAAAATAGAGCCAGTCGTTCGTAACACCCGTGCTATAACCTGTTTTTCGGGGCAAGGTATGACCAGTGAAGTCCTCTGCCTCATAAGATACGCAGCTCGTCATTGCGGCTGCCATACCTATTATATATAGTAATGCTTTCTTCATCATTTCTTCTTTCTAAATGCTTTTACCAATTCATCTACCAACACTTCCACCTGCACATGCGCCTTGGCTCCTGCCGTGGCTGGCACGTTAAACATGGTGATGCCCGAACCCAGGGTCTTTGGCACATAGTTAAAGATGTTATCCACACCCACCGTCACCTTCACCTTATTATAGAAGGTCTGAATCACCGACAGGTTGCACAATACATACTGTGGCAACTGGCAGCGGAAGTAGGCATCGTGGCTCTCGCCGTTTACAGAGAGTCGGTCCTGCACATCAAACTTCTTCTCACCCATGTAGCTTGCCGAGAAGGTGGCGCCCAGTCGGTAGTTCTTCTTGTTGTACTTATAGTCGAGGCTCGCCGTAGCAGCATGAGGCGAAGTGGTGTTCACCTGGATACCATCCGTCTTGCTCACGTTCACGTAGCTGTAGGTGGCATTCATCGTGAAGTGGTTGAGGAAGTGCCAGCGCATGATGGTCTCCAGTCCGATGAGGTTCTGCTTGGCGAGGTTGGTGTATTCAAAGTTATACTGCATGTCGTAGATACGCCATACGCCCTCTATCTTCTTGCGGAAGAAGTTGCCATACACATTGCCCGAGATGAAGAAGTTATCGTTCGAGTACTCTGTGCCCAGACTCACGTAGTTGTTCTTCTCAGGCTTCAGGTCCTCGTTACCCTTGATCATGAACATGCCGAGGTGGTCCCAGTTGAAGAACAGCTCCTTGATGCTTGGCGAACGGTAGCCCATCGAATAGTTGGCTCTCCATGCCCAGTGATCAGAAGGACTCCACTTGAAGGCAATCTTAGGCATCGCCATCAGTCCGAAGGCACGGCTGAAGTTGGTTCTCACACCTGCCGAAACCATCCAGTGGTCGTTCATCGTCCACTCGTCCTGCAGGAAAGCCTCCGTTTCCTTCAGCGAACGGGTGCGCATGATGTGGGAGGCATCGCCGTTGAATCGGTCGCTCGTCAGGTCATCGCTCAGGTGCTCGATGCCGAGGATGAGGTCGTGGCCCTCGAACTTCTGCGAGGTGATGGAGAGGCGAGGCTGGAAGATGCGGCTCTTATACACTTTGGTACGCTCGTCGATACGCTCGTGTCGCTTGAAGCGGTCGTAGAAGTCGCCATGAAGGGAGGCGGTAATCTTGAACCAGTCCTTGAAGGAGTACTTAATCTTGGTTCCAGCCGTCCAGTCACGCGCCTGACTGAAGGTCATATCCTGAATGAGGTCGTAAGTATTCATATAGAACGCACTACCGTAAGCAAGAATCTCCAGGTTCTTGAAAGGGTCGTAAAATACCTTCTGCGATACCGAGATATGCTCCGTGCCCTCGATGCCCATTGGCGGACGGGAAGCCACGCTGGTAATGGTCACGTCGTGGTCGAGCCAAGGGTTCGCCTCTTGGGTATAGACCTTCTTGTCGTTCTCCGCCTGATACATGTAGAAGGCATCGCTCGAAGAATACCACACGTCGGTCTGCGAAGTTACCTTGCCTGCATTGAATCCTGCCGACACCCAGCTCTGCAGGTTCGGGCGGTCGGCATTCTTCTCAAACATATACAAGAAATCCTTTTGGGAAGGATTCTTGTAGTTGGTTTCGTTCATCTGTCCCCAGCGTACACCAGCCTGAATGTCGATAGGCTTGGTGGTCTTCTTGGTGATGAGGTTGATGACGGCACCCGATGCACGGCTTCCATAGAGGGTACTGCTGGCACCCTTCACGATTTCGATGCGGTCGATGGCATGGAGGTTGAATCGCTCATAGTCGAGGTTACCCGCCATGTCGCCCGTCAGTCGCTCACCATCCTGCAGGAAGAGCACGTGGCGGGCATCCAAGCCCTGCATGGAGATTTCGTTTCCGAATCCCACTTTCTGGATGTTCATACCCGGTGTCTCCTGTTGCAGTGCCTTGGTCAAGTCGGCATAGCCTGCATCTACCAGTTCCTTACCGCCGAGCACCTGCGTGCTCACTGGCGAGAGCTTGATAGGTCGGGCGGTACGGGAACCAGTAACCACCACCTCGTTCACCTTCATCACGTCTTCTGTCATGAAAAGCTTGAGGGAGCTGTCGCTTCCGATGGTTCCCCTCAGAGGGTTATAGCCCACGGATACCACCTGGTAATAACACTTGTCACTTTGAGGCACCGAGATGGTAGCCTCACCATCCATGTTGGTAACAACACGCTGTGGCGACTTCAATTTCTCGTTGTCGGCGTAGGTGATGACTGCGCCGATGACTGGTTGCTCGGTGGCTTTGTCGAAGATACCGAACTTCACCTTTCGCTGTGCAGCGACAGGGAGGGCGAGTATCAGCAGTAAGCCGATAAGCATTACATTTCTAATTGTCTTCATTTATATTGCTATTCTATTTTTTCCAATTTCTTACACGATTTCAGCCTCGCTATGGCTTGTTTCTCTTCCCTTCATTTTTTACTTGCAAAGGAAAGAGAGATATGTCTGGGCATATCCCTCTTTCCTTTTATAGATATAAGCTACAGTCTCTTATTTGATTCCGTGCTCCTTTTTATACGCAGCCAAGTCTTTTTCGTACTGTTTAAATTCAGCTGCATAATTGTTGATGCGATTCTTATCTATTGTTTGCAAGAAACAATCTGAACGTACATTCATCATGTTATAGCTTACAACAAACTGAATTTGATGCGTGTTAACATTATAATAGCCTTGTATAAAACTACCTTTGACAACAGAGCCATTTGTGCCATCACCATCGAAATCTGAGCCATCTTCATTTTGTCCCCAACAAGAACCATTCTCACCTTTGAACTTAATCCAACCGCTTCCGGAATATTCTTTTTGTTCCCATGAATTCAGTTCTGTACACTTAACATCACACTTAAAATTGATGGTCATACCCATGGCACCTACAGTAAAGCCTAACAACGATATGTTGAAAGTTTGTTTGTCAGTTCCACTCCATTGAAACTTAAATTTCGTAGGACAGCCAGTTGCAAGCAACGTTTTATCGACACCGCTCATTGTCGCTTTTGTGCTAAGAACAATGTCTCCATTCAGATAGTTTTTGGCACTTTCGACCAAAGCCTCGTCAGCATTACTTTCTGTAATTTCTTGATCAGAAGAGCAAGAAGAAAGGACAATAAAACCTGTTAAGACCAAGAAGAAAGCAATAAAATACTTTTTGATTTTCATTTATTAAAACTCTTTTGCATGATAATCGCTTGGCTATATTTTTACAGCCAAGTGATATGACAAGAATATATTACTCATTACCTTCGAAAGTTACAGCAGTATCGAATGCAATACCTAACCAAGTAGCAAGGCATTTTACGTCATAAACCAACTTGCCATTTGCTATAGTACCACTAATTGTTCCTGCATAGTCAGTTGACCCCCAAATCTTCAAGGTAACAGTGCAAGCTCCCGAGAAATTACCTGTAGAAGGATCAATTGTCAAATTAGATGCTGTAATTTTAATAGTACCTGGCATCTTACCAACCTGAAAAGCCTCAGAAACAAGGCTGCTAATAGTTGCTCCATCAGAAACAACAGTAGTTACCTTGTCTTTCACAGGGGCTTTAGTGCTTCCATTCATGTCAACTTTTGTAAAGTCACCAACATAGTCAACTGTAGTAGCTGCCAATGTGCTAATACCCATCTCTGTAGCCGCTGTTGTTGCGGCATTTGACATTGCAACGATTCCAAACATTGCAATGATTATCATTAATACTTTTTTCATGTTGTTTAAAATTTGAAAACAATAATATGTTAAATTAATCTATCCCACTTTATTGCACCAACTTTTCTGTATGAAACCCACAAACTTGTCAGGTGATTTTTATAGCTTGTTATGAAAGTCTTTGTTACCTCTTTATCAAAAACGTCTTGAGAAACAGCTAACCCTATCTGATTTTCTGTATTATCAAAAGATTCCAATGTTGGAACTCCTGCTTTATTATAATAGTAATGAGTCAAAGTTGGGAAAACAATATCACCATTACCCAAGTTGAGCAGTACTATTTCATGTGTTGCATAAATAGAACTTAAATCTACTTTTTTGAGTGCAGGCAAATCTCTTAATTCAATAGATTCTATAACGCCCTTATTTGGAGTTGGTAATACTATCGTTTCAAGTTTTGGACAATCTACACAACAAAGAGCGTTGCCAATATTAGGATCAAAATCAGCTGGATTCTGGTTGGCAATGATAGTATTTGACAAATCTAAAACACTTATATTTTGATTCTTTGTCAATTTCAAATTAGTAATACTTGTTGCTCCACTCAAATCCAATCCTAAAGTAGTTGTTTGTGTCAACCAAAGTGCTGTAATATTATTTCTTGGCATCAAATACCCCAAAGTATATTGATGCTCACCACCTTCATAGCCAAAAGCAATATGGTTACTTGGATAATATGGATTATTTATAACATATTCCAAACCTTCTATAGATTGAATTTTGTCAATATCTGCATATTGGTTTTCAAACATTAATTGGAAACTAGCCATATCCATCTTAGCCATAGGTATGCTAATATCTATTTTATCATCTGCTGTGAAAATTCTAGGAAGTGTTTGCTTCAAAAATGTACGGAAATACTCGTCAGGAACTTCTCTCAATGTATTATACTTCTCCAAAGAGCCCTTATCATTTACCATTTGCATGTCAACAGTCTTGTTCTCTGCCTCATTCTGGGTATAGAAAGGCATCAAGTCCTCTACATTATACTTGCAGGAAGCAGGGAGATAAAGTTTTGTAAACTCATGAAGGATAGTAGCTTTCACCTCGTCATTCTCAACCTTGGCTGTTACCAAGCCGTCGAAGTCGTAGATGTCATTGCCTTGCAAGTCAAGACCTGTAATCTGTGAAGGAAGTGAAGCGATATGGAAAACTGGACCATAGCCATTGTTGCTAAGTTTCAACTCCTTCAAATTAGGAAAAACAGAAAGTTCCTTCAAGGCAGCGGTATCAACCTTTGTGCCTGAAAGGTCGAGAGATGTGGTGCTGTTGGCCTTGTCGTCAAGGAGCATTTTGCCATTTTCATCAAACTGATATCCCTTACCCTTGAGGATAGTCATCAACTCAGAGTTGCTTACAGCCACATTGCTGTAAGAAGGTGCATCGTCGTCACTGCCGCAAGAAGCGAAACCGAGGCAGAGTGCCATGGCAGCGAGACCGATAAAATTTTTAAAAATCTTCATTGTTTTTTGAACTTTTAAAATGTTTATAATTAAAATTAAATACTATCTTGAATTAGGGTGCAAAGGTACATATTTCTAAGAAGGTATGCAATACCTAAAAATTATGATAATTACGAAATACGCCATCCTCATTTATGGGGATACAAGAAAATCATATAAGAAAAAAGCGTCTCCCTGAGAAATCAGGAGGACGCTTTTTCTTTTATAAGACTTTATCAACTATTTTACCGCCTTAGGAGTCCAGTTCTTCAAGAAGCGGAGAACCTTCTTCTCATCATAGCCTTTACCTTCTTCCAGGAAGCTGGAGTCCTGGATATGGAGAACAGTTCCCTTCTCATCCAAAACCACGAAGACTGGGAAACCGAAACGGGCAGGATTGTTCAGGCGCCTCATCAATGCCTCTGCCTTCTTCACAGCCTCAGCACCCGCAGCTTTGCGAGGATTGTAATTCACGTGGATGTACTCGAAGTTATCATTCACCACCTTATTTACCGCCGTATCCTTCTCTACGAAATCGGCAAACTTCAAGCACCAAGGGCACCAGTTTCCACCCACCTGACAAATCACGAACTTGCCGTCAGCCTTCGCCTTGTCCAAAGCCTCATCAATCTGAGTCATCGGATCAATGCTCTCATTATACACTTTCTTCAATGCTCCCTGAGCATGCGCCATCACAACAACCATGGTCATCATGAAGGCAAGAGTTACGAGTCTTCTCATACGAAATACTAATTATTGTTTCTCTAAATTATTGTTTCTCTATTATTGTTCTAATTCATCCTTTCGTTTTATCTCTTCAAAAGAGGCAACACTCCAGGAAGGAATCAACCCATGTCAAACGGAGTTAATACATTCCTGAGCTTTTCGAAATCAGCCTTCGTGATGCGCCTGCCCCGAAGACTGCGCACCTGCGGGAAATCAGCGAAATAAGACTCCTGCGTAGTGTACCAGTTATGCGAGCTCACCTCTTTTGCCGTCAACAGCTGGCGTTCCAGACTGCGGGCGAACCTGGGACTTACCCTAGAAAGAAAATGCTTGCCATCCTTCAGTTCTACAGCCAGAATCAGATAGGTCTGAGGCCCTGCAGCCTTCTTCCTAGCCACAACGGTTTCGCTCACCTTCCAACCTTTGGTAGAAGTCATCACCCGAATATCCCAACCGTGTTTACGATTCAGACTGTCCATCATGCCCCGGAACACGACACCATGAGGAGCCGTATCCTTCAGTCCCGTATAACCGATGATATAATGTATCATCTCATGCAGAAGCACACTCTTTGCCTGCTTGTCGGTCATATCATAATAGGTAGACATGGAGAGTTTGAAATCGTAAAGCTTGGTACGTCCCCATCGGGAAGAACGCTTGAAGGCAAGTTGTCCCAACCGGGTCTTGGCACGAGTCAGTCCCAGCTCCGGCAACGGCAGTTTACCCCCGAAATATTCCTGGTCAAAACGTTTGAACCACTCCTCCATCCAGTCTATAGTTACTATCATATCTGTATATTTATTGTATATTTATTCAGACGAATCGTCTACATATTACAAAACGAGTGCAAAGATACATTTTTTTCCGGAAAAACATACATATTTATTAGAAAATGAGTAACTTTGCAGCCAAATTTTAAAACGAGAAATGAATAAGACAGCACAGCACATCATTGACATACAGAATGTGTCTAAAAGATTTGGCGAGAAAGTAGCCCTCAACGACATCAACCTCTTTGTGAGAAAGGGCGAATTCGTGACCATTCTCGGTCCTTCGGGATGCGGAAAAACTACTCTCCTGAGACTTCTGGCTGGATTCGAGACAGCCACAGAGGGCGTCATCACCATAGCAGGGAATGATATTACCAACCTGCCACCCTACAAACGCAACGTGAACACGGTGTTCCAGAAATACGCCCTGTTTCCTCACCTCAATGTATTTGATAACATCGCTTTCGGCTTGAAACTCAAGAACACGCCGAAGGACCAGATCATGCCTAAGGTGAAGCGCGCGCTGAAGATGGTGAACATGAGCGACTACGAATACCGCGACGTCAACTCGCTTTCGGGTGGACAGCAGCAGCGCATTGCCATCGCCCGTGCCATCGTGAACGAGCCGGAAGTACTCCTGCTCGATGAACCACTTGCAGCACTCGACCTGAAGATGCGCAAGGACATGCAGCTGGAACTGAAGGAAATGCACGAGCGACTGGGCATTACCTTCATCTACGTGACCCACGACCAGGAAGAAGCCCTGACCCTGAGCGACACCATCGTGGTGATGAGCGAGGGAGAGATTCAGCAGATAGGAACCCCAACCGACATCTACAACGAGCCAGCCAACTCTTTTGTGGCAGACTTCATCGGCGAGAGCAACATCTTCTGCGGAACGATGGTCCACGACTGTCTGGTCAAGGTGGCAGGAGCAGAGATTCCTTGTGTGGACAAGGGATTCGGCTGCAACCAGGAAGTGGATGTAGTGATCAGACCGGAAGACATTGAAGTTTCTACCGACACAGAGCACGCCCAGTTTGTGGGCAAGATAACCTCATCCATCTTCAAGGGAGTTCATTACGAGATGCTTGCCGAGAGCGACAAGGGCTGCGAGTTCCTGATTCAGAACTACAAGCATTTCGAGGTGGGCCAGACCATCGGAATGAGCGTGATTCCGGATAACATCCACATCATGAAGAAGGAGCGCACCACGAACACTTTCCAGGCGAAGGTGAACGGTGATGGAACCATCGAGTTCCTGGGCTGCGAATACCAGATAGAGATTCCGGAAGAGAAGAAGAGCCAGATTCATACGGATGAAGACGGCAAGGAAGTGATCAACGTAACCGTGGATTTCGGAAAGATTGAGCTTTTCGACAACGAGAGCGAAGGAACCTTTACCGGCGACATCAGCTTCATTCTCTATAAGGGCGACCATTATCACCTGACCGTAGACACCGACTGGGGCGAGAAGCTCTATGTAGACACTCAGGATGTCTGGGATTTGGGCGACCACGTGGCAATCACCATTCCAAAGGAAAACATTTCGTTTGAATGAGAAATAAAAAATTATTAATTATAAATTCTTTAATTTTTTTATAAACCAGCTTCCCATCTTCTGTGATGATATAATATTTTCTTGGCTTCGTTTCCTCAGTTTCCCATTCACTTTTTAGCAGACCTTGACTCTCTAGTCTTCTCAGTAGAGGATATAATGTATTGCCTTCTATTGAAATTCCTTTTTCTTCTAATTCCTTTACCAATAAATATCCATACATTGGTTTATTTAGTTGTGCTAACACTACCATGATGAGTGTGCCTCGTCTGAATTCTAAAATTAATCCTGAAACAATTTCATCACAATTCATCCAATCTCCTCCCTTCAGTATCCTTTATTTAAATTCACTGTGTTTATTGCACTGTATTGTGTGCCACACACTATGTACTTAACATAGTATACTGTGTATCGCACATTATGTCAATAAGTTTATCCTTTGCATTTAAAGTTTTGCATCACTACCATTGTTTATAGCTCCCATTAGCAAACAATTCAAGGAAAATCAGCTTTAAATTTATCCGAAAATCCAGTTTGATATAAATCTCTAATAAACTCCATAATTATGTGCCACGAAACATCAGCAGCATAAGAATAATTTTTTTGATATGTTTTCCATAAGCTCGCCATAACTGGACTTGCTTCAATTTCATCAAATATTTCTCTTATATCATTAGATTCTATCCGGTCTAATGTTCCTCGTTTTCTAGCAGTAGCTACAAGTGCATTACATAACACTTCTTTTTTTAATTGTTCTCCATACAATTTTTGTAGAATATAAATATCGT
>ENA-ORMX01002295-ORMX01002295.1-human-gut-metagenome-genome-assembly--contig:-NODE-2295-length-11230-cov-3.736644_pt1 | contig 11230 bp, 8 predicted proteins | sample MGYA00242108_ERZ509007 | MGnify/ENA primary metagenome ERZ509007 (study PRJEB26280, sample SAMEA2338745) | human gut metagenome | biome: human gut; feature: human-associated habitat; material: faeces...
TGGGGCAGTCCGACTCCGGGACACCCTGAAGTGGACATCATGCGCGGTATTGAAAATACTTCCGGCCCGTTAGGACAAGGACACACTTTTGCAGTAGGTGCTGCTATCGCTGCCAAATTTCTGAAAGCCCGTCTGGGTCATGTCATGGACCAGACCATCTATGCCTATATATCCGATGGGGGTATTCAAGAAGAGATTTCTCAGGGTGCAGGCCGTCTGGCAGGTCATTTGGGACTGGACAACTTGATCATGTTTTATGATTCAAACGACATCCAGCTGTCTACCGCTACCGATGCTGTTACCAGCGAAGATGTTGCCAAGAAATACGAAGCATGGCACTGGAAAGTAATTACCATCGACGGTAATGATCCCGATGCAATCCGCACGGCTCTGACAGAAGCGAAAGCCGTAACCGGTCAGCCCACATTAATTATCGGTAAGACCATTATGGGTAAAGGCGCACGCAAAGCGGATGATTCCAGTTATGAACGTAACTGTGCCACCCACGGTGCTCCTTTGGGAGGTGATGCTTACATCAATACAATCAAGAACTTAGGCGGCGATCCAACCAATCCTTTCCAAATCTTCCCTGAAGTAAAAGAGTTGTATGCCAAACGTGCAGAGGAACTGAAAAAAATTGTTGCAGAAAAATATGCGGCTAAAGCTGAATGGACTAAAGCTAACCCCGAACTGGCTGCTAAATTGGAACTATGGTTCTCTGGCAAAGCTCCGAAAGTAAATTGGAATGTTATCGAACAAAAAGCCGGAGATGCTACACGCAGCGCTTCTGCCAAAGTTCTCGGTGTACTGGCTACAGAAGTAGAAAACATGATCGTTTCTTCTGCCGACCTGTCAAATTCAGACAAGACCGACGGTTTCTTGAAGAAAACACATGCATTCACAAAAGACGACTTCACCGGTGCATTTCTGCAGGCAGGTGTTTCCGAATTAACCATGGCTTGCTGCTGCCTGGGTATGGCACTTCACGGAGGTGTGATTGCTGCATGCGCTACCTTCTTCGTATTCTCAGACTACATGAAGCCCGCCATACGTATGGCTGCCTTGATGGAACTTCCCGTCAAATTCATCTGGACACACGACGCATTCCGTGTAGGTGAAGACGGTCCTACTCACGAACCGGTAGAACAAGAAGCACAAATCCGCCTGATGGAAAAACTGAAAAACCACAAAGGACACAATTCTATGTTGGTACTCCGTCCGGCAGATGCGGAAGAAACCACTGTGGCATGGAAATTGGCCATGGAAAATACCAGCACCCCCACCGCACTGATCTTCTCCCGCCAGAATATCGCGAATCTGCCTGCAGGAAACGACTACTCACAGGCTGCCAAAGGCGCTTATATTGTTGCAGGCTCCGATGAAAATCCGGATGTAATCCTAGTCGCTTCAGGTTCCGAAGTTTCCACTTTGGAGGCAGGTGCAGAACTTCTCCGCAAGGATGGCATAAAAATACGTATCGTATCCGCTCCTTCTGAGGGATTGTTCCGCAGCCAAAGCAAGGAATACCAAAACAGTATCATTCCCACAGGGGCTAAAGTATTCGGTCTGACTGCCGGTCTTCCTGTAAACCTTGAAGGTTTGGTAGGTGCCAACGGTAAGGTATTCGGTCTGGAATCATTCGGATTCTCCGCTCCTTACAAAGTATTGGATGAAAAGCTGGGCTTTACCGCACAGAACGTGTATAACCAAGTAAAAGAAATGCTGGCATGAAAAAAGTAGGACTGGCATCCGATCATGCAGGATTTGAACTGAAAGAGTTTGTAAAGACATGGTTAACTGAAAAAGGCTATCCATGCAAAGATTTCGGTACATACAGTACAGAAAGCTGTGACTATGCAGATTATGCCCATCCGCTTGCACTGGCTATAGAAGCCGGAGAATGCGGACCCGGAGTGGCAATTTGCGGAAGCGGTGAAGGCATCAGCATGACATTGAACAAACATCAGGGTATCCGTGCGGCACTATGCTGGATGCCCGAGATAGCCCATCTGTCACGTCAGCACAATGACGCCAATGTTCTGGTAATGCCGGGACGATTCATTGACCATGAAATGGCCGAAAAAATATTGGATGAATTCTTTAACAGCGGCTTCGAAGGCGGACGTCACCAAAAGCGCATTGAAAAGATACCTGTAAAGTAAAATTCACGCAATAATAATAAAAGTAAAAAAAAATAATAAGATGAATTTTAAGTTAGGAGATATAATACAAGTAGATGGAAATGTAAAACCTCCAGATGTAAAAAGAAATTATAATGGCTTTGATTATAGAAGGTATTTAAATAGTAAAGATATTTATACTGTAGTTGAGGCCAAAAATATAAATATTCTAAAAGAAAATAACATTTTTAGTATACTTTATATTAAAAATATAATTATAAATAAAGTAGAAAGTACTCTTATAGAAAAGAATTCAGGCATTTGATTAGCTTTGACAATTGGATATAAATCAGCTATTCCAAATGATATTAGTAAATACTTTGAGGATAGTAATTTGCTTCATTTACTTGCTATATCTGGAATACATGTTACATATATTAATATGATCATAAATTATATATTAAGAAGATTTAGTAAAAAAAGTTCTAAAATATTAAACATTATTTTTTTATTTATTTACATGATATTAGCTAATTCTATTCCTTCTGTTTTTAGAGCTTGTATAATGCAAATAATGGTATTAATTTCAAATTTGTTATATAAAAAATCAAATTTATTAACAAATATCTCAATTTCAGCATTAATATTGTTAATAATAAATCCTTTAACAATTTATAATGTGGGATTTGTATTTTCATACATAGGTACAATTAGTATAATTATATTTAATTCTTACATAAAAAAGAGTTTTGATTATTTAGAAATAATACTGTCTAAAAGATTAAGTGTCGAGGTTCCTAAGGAGAGAAATATAATGGGATTAATCATTGCCAAAATATATAGTAAGGTTAAAGAAATAGTGATTATTACATTAGCTGCAAATATACTGTTAATTCCATTATCTATGTACATATTTAATTCATTTTCGTTTACTTTTATAATCTCTAATTTATTAGTACAACCAATTTTGTCTTATATTATAATTATATCAATTATTCAGATAATAATTTCATTTTTTTCTATAAAATTAGCATCAATATTTTCAATAGTTACTAATATAATAATAGTATTTTTTATACAAGTTGTTAGATTTTGCTCTAGAATTCCATTCTCAAAATTGATTGTTACAACACCAAGTATAGTAATTTTAGTATTGATTTATTTTACAATATTTATTTTTGTTTTTTTAGATAAAAGAAAACTACTTAATAAGCATAATATATACATTTTTTTGAAAAAAGTTAGACATATCATGAAAATACCAATTGTATTTATAATAATTATTATTTTTACAACTGTATCTATATACATAAAATATAATACAGGTGGTTTAAAGATATTTTTCATAGATGTAGGTCAAGGTGACAGTACTTTAATTATTACGCCAAATAATAAAAAAATTTTAATAGATGGTGGAGGAAATGAATTTGGAAATTTCGATGTTGGAGAAAAAACTTTACTACCATATTTATTAGCTAGACAAGTAAAAAATATAGACTATGTAATTATATCTCATTTTGATTCAGATCACGTTCGGTGGATTACTAACAATTATGAGGAAACTTAATGTAAAAAAGGTTATTATAAGTAAACAAGGAAAGGATTCTGAAAATTATCAGGATTTTAAGCAAATTGTAAATGAAAAGCAAATAAAAGTTGTAGTGGTAAAAAAGCGGAGATGAACTAAACATTGAAAAAAGTCTAAAACTTGAAGTTTTATGGCCAAAAGAAGAGCAGATACAGGAAAACATATTAAATAACAATTCATTAGTAATGAAATTAAATTATAATAATTTTTCTATGTTACTAACAGGTGACATAGAGAAAATTGCCGAAGAGCAAATACTAGAGGAATACAAAAATGTAGATATTCTAAAATCGACTATACTAAAAATTGGGCATCATGGATCTAAAACTTCAAGTACACAAGGATTCTTAGAGAAAGTAAAGCCTAAGATTGCTTTAATAGGAGTAGGAAAAGATAATACTTTTGGACATCCAAGTGATAGTGTAATAAAAAGATTAGAAAATTTACGGAGTAAAAATTTATAGAACAGACGAAATGGGTGAGATTTCAATTGTTGTAGATAATAAAGGAAAGATTAGAGTTAAGAAATTTATAGAATGAGTAAAGAAGCGAGATGAATTCGATTTTAATATTGTGGAAATAAAATTATTTAAGTAGTAATAAAATAATAAAAAGAAAATTTTAAAAATGTGATAGAAACTCATTTATAGACATATTTTTGCCTTTTTTTAGAAAAGGTGGTATAATTGTAATATGAGCACAAATTTTTGAAATCTAATTTGAGCTTTTGTAAGAAATCAACCATAATGACACAGTAATGAAAGGGGAATCACTTATGATTACTGAGAGACAGGTTGTACTTGTTGCAACCAACTACCAGGATAACAAAGAATTTCGGAAGGAATTCAGTTTCGAGGCAATTCAGATTATAACTGATGCTAAAGAAATTGAGATGACATGGAGTTGCAATAAAACTCCGTTGATGTTAGCAAAGCATGTAACTGAGGACATAAAGAAGAATTATCCAATTTTGGAGGTTCCTGAATTTATTTTCGGGAATGAAGACTTCATTATATTTTCTCACAGAAACGGTTTTGAGTGTGGAGAATATGTGTCTGACCAAAAGTTTGACACAGCTAAGGATAGATGTTTCTTGTGCAGAATTGCAGAGCATATGGACATTAAAGGTCCATTATATCTCTATAATCAGTCAACAAAATATGTGAATGATGTCATCATTTATGAGTCAGAGCATTTTTTTGTAAAGATTGAATTGGGATGCCTCAAAAAGGGTATGATTATGATTTGCCCTAAATCTCATGTTTTGTCAGCAGCAAATATTCCAGATGAACAAATGGCTGAATATCATCAGGTGATGGAAGATGTGGAGTTTATGCTTAAAATGATGTATGGAGACGAACCTGTTATATTTTTTGAGCATGGTTCAAATCCTAACGGATTTTCCAGCCATAAAAGGTCGATAGTTCATGCACATACACATGTTGCGTGGGGTGTGAAATTTGAACAGAGATATCTCGACATGGTTTGTTTAGAACCAATTGGAGATATCAGAGAGACAAAAGGCTCTAAGTATCTGTCCTATCAGGAAGGTGCAAACGGAAAGTTAATGGTAGTTAACAATCCAAATGTATATGTGCAGAGGCAATTCCCTAGACAGGTAATCGGTAAGATGCTTGGTATCGATAACGATTCGACCAACTGGAGGAAGGATCCTTTTACAGAAAACATAATTGATACCTTCAACGATTTTTATCAGTTCCTTAAACAGAATCAGCCATTTCTTTCAGAAAGAATTGTAACTGCAACAGCCGGATTCATAAAAGGATATCCTATGAGAAGTGGATTTGACATTGGCTATTAATGACAAAAGCGGATCAAAACAAATGGAGACCTTATAAATTGGGTCTTCTTTTGTTTATATGATTACTGGACAGAAGACTTATTTAGCTATCATGGAAATGTGGTACAAAATTTATATTAAAGGCTGACTAATAACTTTATATGCACAAAAGAGATTTTTGATGTAATTATAAATCTTGAATTTTATTTTTTTTTACTATATAATAAATAAAATAAATTTTATTTTAGAAAGGAATAATATATGGAGTATAAAGATATAGTATTGCCAGATTATGAACATTGTATATTAGGAACAATAACATCTATTTTAAAATATTACAATGTTGAAACAAAACATAAATCATCTGAGAAAATTGATAAATTACTAAACGAGAAGAAATATAAAAATGTTATATTTTTAATATTAGATGGATTAGGGGAACGTATATTAAATAGTATTTCTCCAGAAGGATATTTAAATAAAAATAAGATAGATTGTGTTACTTCTGTTTATCCTTCTACAACAACAGCTGCTTTAACAACTTATTATTCTGGACGTCCGCCATATGAGACAGGGTGGATTGGATGGTCCCAATATTTTAAAGAATATGGAAGAGCACTTGACATGTTTTCACATAATGAATCATATATGAGAGAGCCATTAAAGAAACCATTAATAGATGTATATAAAACGGTTATTAATTATGAAACAATATTTAATAGGATTGAGAAAGCTTCTCCTAATGTAAAAGCATATGAAATAGAGCCAGAATATGCAGAAAGAAGGGCAATGCGTTCTATAAAAGCAAATAATATAGATGAATTAATAATGAATATAAATGATTTATGTACAATGCCAGATAGAAAGTTTATATTTGCTTATTCAGATAATCCTGATGGATTATTACATAAATTTGGAACAACTTCGAAAGAAGTTAAGACTTTTGTTAAAGAGACAGAAGATAAAATAGCTCAAATGGTTAAGGGATTTGATGAAAATACAATTTTAATTGTATCTGCTGATCATGGTCATAAAGATATTGAAAGGTCATATACTTTGCTTGATTATCCAGAAATCCAAGAATGCCTTATTATGCCAGCATCATTAGAATCTAGAATTTTAACATTTTGGGTTAAAGAAGAAATGAAAGAAATATTTGTACAAAGATTTAATAAAATATTTAAAGACGAATTTTGGTTAATGACAAAAGATGATTTTTTGAATAAGTATCATTTCCTAGGATATGGAGATAAACATTATAAAATTGATGATTTTATTGGAAACTATGTAGCTTTATCAGTTTCTGGAAGTATGATAAGACTTGAAACTTTTTTAGCAGAAGGAAAGCCAGTAAAAAAATCTACTCATTGTGGATTAACTGTAGATGAAATGGAAGTTCCAGTAGTAGTTATTAAAAAATAGCAATTTAGTAAAAATCTAAGTTTTTACAAGAAAATAGCTTAATATATACAATATGTATATATTAAGAAGAACACCTATAGTAAGTAGAATGTATAGAATCACTAAATAATGTACATACTACTATAAAGTGTAGGTGGTTATATGAAAAAGTGGATTTTATATATTATAATATTAATTTTACTAATAATATCTATAAGTAGTATCATGTTGTTAATTATAGCAAATAAAGACGAAAAAGGTTCTAGGATGGAGAGTATAGATAAATTTGCTGAAATAGAAGACAATTCTACAATAAAAGATACTGAAGTTATTACTACAAGCTATTCAAGTACTAAAATTTCACCAGATGCAATTTTAAGTTTTAATACTTATTATAAAGAGTGTGGACATACTGTTAAAGAAGAGAAGATGGCTGAAGAGGATATAATAAATAAAACTGAACAAGATATAACAGAAAAGTATAGTGAATGGGATATTAAAAAGTTTTCTGCAGATAGTGTAGTTTTATATAAAGAAGTAGATAGCGTGTGTGACAATGATTATATAATAAAAGAAAAAGACGGAAATATAGTTGTTTTTAAGTTAGATAGTGAAGGTAAAGAAATAATATATGATGTTACTTCTATAGAAGTTCAGTATTTGCCAGAAACAGATTTAAAGCAATTAAAAGACGGGATAAAAGTAAACGGTTTAGAAAAACTAAATCAGATTATTGAAGATTTTGAATAATGTCAATAAAGAGGAGATAAAAAATGAATTGTTATTTTTTATATAACAATTCATTTTTTGTTTCCTTTTTATTTAGTACACTAAACTATTTTTTTAGTTTAGTGTATATTATTTATTTTTATCAACAATTTTTAAGTTTTCTTTTTTTAGATAACCTTGTTTATAAAATGCTTCGAAATACATTATCAAAGAAAAAATAGTCATAAATAATGCTAAATAGTAAATATAAGTATCAAAATGAAAAGCAAGTTCGAAATATTTTACAATAAATGAAGAAACTATTGCTATATAAAATAATACAGTAACAAGTTTTCCATACCATTTGCTAGAAACAACTAATTCTTTTCCATAAAGGAAAGAGGCTCCTGCTATCATTATAAGTTCCTTCAAAAATACAACAAACAAAATCCATAGAGGAATTATATTCTCTATACATAAAGCTGTTAAAACAGAAATTTGAGTTGCTTTATCAGAAAGGGGATCTATTAATTTTCCAAAATTAGTTATAAAATTAAATTTCCTTGCAATAAAACCATCTAATATATCTGTAATTCCAGAAATAGTTAAGAGAATAAATGCTACTATGTAATTAGATCGAATTATAGAAGTAAATATAAAAGGTATTAATACAAATCTAAACATAGTTAATATATTAGGTACATATTTAAACATATAAATTCCTCCATTAGTACATTTAATTTTCTATTTTGAATTGTAATTGATTGTTTTCTAAATCGATGTTTACTGTTTGACCATTTTGCAAATCTTGTTTTAATATAAGGTCAGATAACTCATCTTCTATATACCTTTGAATAGCTCTTCTTAAAGGTCTTGCTCCATATTTTATATCTGTTCCTTTTTGTAATATAAAGTTTTTGGCTTCATCTGATACATTCATTATAATATTTTTATCAGATAATACAAGTTTGGTTTCTGATAACATTAATTCTATAATTTCTAATAATTGATTATTATCTAGCTCGTCAAAAACTACTATTTCATCTATTCTATTTAAAAATTCAGGTCTAAATGTTTCTCGAAGTGAGTCTAAAACTTTATTTTTATTAGCTTCTTTATTTGCTCCAAAACCTATAGAAGTGTGATTAATTTGTGAACCTGCATTTGATGTCATAATAATTATAGTATTCTCAAAATTAATTACATTTCCTTGCGAATCTGTAAGTCTTCCATCATCTAATACTTGTAATAATATGTTAAATACATCAGGATGAGCTTTTTCTATTTCATCTAAAAGTACGATTGAATAAGGTTTTCTTTTTACTTTTTCTGTTAATTGACCTGCATCATCATATCCAACATAACCTGGAGGTGAACCTATTAGTTTAGAAGTAGAATGACTTTCCATATATTCAGACATATCTACTCTAATAATAGAATTTTCATCACCAAACATTTCATATGCAAGTGATTTTGCAAGCTGAGTTTTACCGACACCTGTAGGACCTACAAATATAAATGAAGGTGGTCTTTTAGTTGTTTTCAAACCTGCTCTGTTTCTTCTAATAGCACGTGATACGGCTTCTACAGCTTCATTTTGACCTATTACATTTTTGTGTAGGTTATTTTCTAAATTTAGAAGTTTGTGTGTTTCTTCTTCTGTAATCTTTTGAACTGGAATTTTAGTCCAATGTTCTATTACATTTGCTATATCTGAAATTGTAAGATTTTTTACTGTAAGTTTTTTTGTTAAAGTGTCTATTTTTTCTTGAATAGTACATTCTTTCATTTTTAAATCTGCAGCTTTTTTATAGTCCTCTGTAGAATCTGCAAGAGCAGCTTCTTCTTTTTCTTCTTGAATGTTTTTTAGTTCATTTTTTAAAACTTCTAGCTCATATAAATCTTTATTGTTTAAATTTATTCTAGAACAAGCTTCATCTAAAATGTCTATTGCTTTATCAGGTAAAAATCTATCATGAATGTATTTTTCAGACATTATAACAGTTTGTTTTATAATATCATTTGATATTTTTACTTTATGAAAATCTTCATAATATTTTTTTATTCCTTCAAGAATGCCGATAGAATCATCTATAGATGGTTCTTCAACAAGTACAGGTTGAAATCTTCTTTCTAAAGCAGTATCTTTTTCGATGTGTTTTCTGTATTCTTTTAGAGTCGTTGTTCCAATTAGCTGAATCTCACCATTAGAAAGAGATGGTTTTAGGATATTTGCAGCATTCATAGAGTTTTCGGCATCTCCAGCTCCCATAATATTATGAATTTCGTCTATAACTAATATAATGTTGCCTAAAGATTTGCATTCATCTATTATAGATTTCATTCTTGATTCAAATTGACCTCTAAATTGTGTTCCAGCAAGAATTGAAGTCATGTCTAATAAATAAACCTCTTTATTTAATAATTTAGCAGGAACTTTTCCGTTTGCAATTTTTATTGCTAACCCTTGAGCAATCGCAGTTTTACCAACACCAGGTTCTCCAATTAAACAAGGGTTATTTTTAGAACGTCTATTTAAAATTTGAATAATTCTTTCAATTTCATTATCTCTTCCAATAACCATATCTAGCTCATTATTTTTAGCCTTATTAGTTAAATTAGTTCCATAAATATCTAAGAAACTTTTTTTCTTCTCTTTAGGTCTTTTCTCAGTTTTTACTTTTTTTCTATTATCATTATATGCTTCATCAGGTTCATTCGCTTTTGAGCCAAACATATTAGAAAAAATTGAACCTAAAGGAATTCCACTTTTTGGAGAATCCTCTAAATTATAAGGATCATCCTCCATATCTTCTGCAATATCGCCAAATAACCCCTCAAGTTGAGAAGTTAAATCTTTTATTTCATCTTCAGAAAGATTTGCTTGTTTTACTAAAAGGTCTACTGGATTTATGCCTCTTTCTTTTGCACAATTATAGCAAAGTCCTTCTGTAGAAGTTTCATTTCCATCTATTTTTTTTGTAAAAATTACTGCCGTATTTTTATGGCAAACTGAACATAACATAAAAATTTTCATACTCCTTATCTATAAATCTACATTCTATATCATACATTAATTTTTTAAGTTAGTCAAGAAAAATATTGAAACAACAATAGTTTAATGATATAATTCTAAATGTTTATAAATTGTAGATTATCGGATCCTAAAAAAATTTGAAAATGTCCGCCCAATCTCGTCGGGCTAGCGAATCGGAATATGAAAACAAAATACAATTTAATTCTTAAAATTAATGAGGTGTTTTATGAAGAGAACGAAAAAAATATTAGTAATTACATTAGTAGTAATTCTTATAATTCTTAGCTTAGTTGCAGCAGGATTATTCCTATTTAATAAAAAACAGGATGATATAGCTAGAGAAAAGGAAGAAGCAATAATTAATGCTGAAGAAAATTTTAAAAAACTATTTGAAAATCTTGAATATTCAGAAAATAAAAATGAAGCTGTAACTTTGTCTTATAAAATGGAAAAAATTGAAGAAGGCAGATATGATGTAAAAGCACATGTTCCGTTATTAAATATAGAAACAGATACAGCTAATGCAGTAAACGACGAAATAACTAATATCTTTGGAAAAAAATTACTAGAAGTAG
>ENA-ORMX01002296-ORMX01002296.1-human-gut-metagenome-genome-assembly--contig:-NODE-2296-length-11229-cov-2.172543_pt1 | contig 11229 bp, 12 predicted proteins | sample MGYA00242108_ERZ509007 | MGnify/ENA primary metagenome ERZ509007 (study PRJEB26280, sample SAMEA2338745) | human gut metagenome | biome: human gut; feature: human-associated habitat; material: faeces...
GATGACGCCGTCGGCGCTGACCTTCTCCATGGCCTCGGCGATCAGCTTGCCGATGAATTCGTCACCGCTGGAGACGGTACCGACGCGGGCAATGTCGTCCGTGCCGTTGACCTTCTGGGAGTTGGCCTTGATGGCGGAGACAGCAGTCTCAACGGCTTTGGCCATGCCCTTCTTCATCACGACGGGGTTTGCACCGGCGGCGAGGTTCTTCAAGCCCTCACGCACCATGGCCTGCGCCAGCAGCGTTGCGGTCGTGGTGCCGTCGCCCGCGACGTCGTTCGTCTTGGTGGAAACTTCGCGCACGAGCTGCGCGCCCATGTTCTCGAACGGATCGTCGAGCTCGATCTCCTTGGCGATGGTCACGCCGTCGTTGGTGATCAGCGGAGCGCCGAACTTCTTGTCGAGCACGACGTTGCGGCCCTTGGGGCCGAGGGTGACCTTCACGGTATCGGCCAGAGTATTGACGCCGACTTCAAGCGCCTTGCGGGCCTCTTCGCCGGATTTAATGAGCTTAGACATAAGAGTGTACCTCCATTAGAAATTCCGCGGAACGCGAAAATAGTTTAGATTATTTTTGCCGCGACATGTGCGTGGCAAAAATACTTTGACCCAGCCGCCTTGGGCGGCGTCGCCAGTCCGCAGACTGGCGGTGGGGAATCCAAAGGGGGAGCCTGCTCCCTCTTTGCGCATTTTACTCAACGATGGCAAGGATGTCGCTCTGACGGACGACGGTGTATTCCTCGTCGTCGACCTTGACCTCGGTGCCGGAATACTTGCTGGTGATGACCTTGTCGCCGGGCTTGACGGTCATGACGACGTCGTGGCCGTCGACCATGCCGCCGGGGCCGACGGAAATGACCTCGGCGATCGAGGGCTTTTCCTTGGCGCTGGCGGTCAGGATGATGCCGCCCTTGGTGGTCTCTTCGGCCTCGAGCATCTTGAGGATGACGCGGTCGGCAAGCGGAGTAAGTTTCATGGGAATGTGCCTCCTTCTATATTTTCACAAATTTGAAAAAACAAATTCACCGTTGGTTAGCACTCATTGTGATCGAGTGCTAACCAACGGTGCTATCATAGCGCAAGGCAAGCGATATTGCAAGGGGATTTTATGAAAAATCCGGTCGATTTGCAAAAATTCACAGTTTGGTAAAATTCTCTCAGCGCGCCGTCGCGTTCGGGTCGCAGCCGGCAGGGCCGAAGAAATTGAGCTTTTTGTCCGCCAGACGGAGCGTCACGTCATGCGAATGGGAGCACTCGCCGTCCAGACAGGTCACGATGTCGCCGTCGTCGGAGTGGATGCGCACGACCTTCGCCGTGGAAAAGCGCACCACGTCCTTCGGGAGCTTTTCGTGGTTTCCCGCAGAGTAGTCCGGGAAGAGCCGCGCGAAGCGGAGCTTGCTGATGTTTTTCACCAAAACCGTGTGCAGCACGCCGTCGTTCATCCGCGCCTCCGGCACCGGCGTGGAGCCGCCGCCGTAGTAGCGTCCGTTGCACATGGAGACGAGGGCGAAGTCGTCCTCGATCCTCTCCTCGTCCAGCCAGACCGTCCAATGCCGTCCGATGCGGCCGAAGATGCCGTTCGCCGCCACGCTGACCAGATAGCTGCCGCGCCCGCTCAGGTGCGGATTGGCGCTGAACTTATGCACGCTCTCGGCAATGCGTGCGTCGATGCCCGAGCAGGCGATCGTCAGGCAGTAACGCCCGCTGCAGTCGATGAGGTCGAGCGCCTGCGTTTCGCCGTTCCAGAGATTTTCTGCGTCGAGGAACTTTTCGTAGTCCGCGCCGAAGTTTTTGAGGAAATCGTTGCCCGTGCCGATGGGGATGCAGGTCATCGCGGCGTTGGCATAGCCCGCGATGCCGTTGGCGACCTCATTGACCGTGCCGTCGCCGCCGCAGGCATAGAGCCGCACCTCTTCTCCGCTCTCGGCAAGACCGCGCGCGAGCGTGGCCGCGTGACCGACCGACGCGGTGAGCATACACTGTACGTCCAGACCGTGCTTTTCCCGCAGCGCCTCCGCCATCGTGTAGATGCGCTGGCGGCTGTCGTTCTTACCGGCCGATGGATTGATGATAAAAACGTGTTTCAAGGCGTTTTCCTCCTTACACTCTCTTCCCGTACATGAACAGGTCGCACTTGAGCATACCGTTGTAGAGCTTGCGCTTTTTGTCGGCTGTGCGGCCGAAGCAGCGCTCAAACTCCGTGTGCGACGAGAGCACATAAACGCGCCAAGTCTCCGGCAGCTTATCCACCGCGCGGCCGAAGGCGCGGTAAAGCTCCTCGGCCTCCTTCTGCTCCAGCAGACGCTCACCGTAGGGCGGATTCGTCACAACGCGCCCATACTGCCCGCCCCAGTGGAAGCGCGTCGCGTCGTCTACCTCAAAGCGCACCGTATCGTCCACCTCGGCAAGCTCCGCGTTGTGCCGCGCGATCTCAACGGCGCGCGGGTCAATGTCACCGCCCCAGATCTCGTAGGTCTTGTCGTGAAATTCGTTGTCCATCGCCTCGTCCGCCGCGTCGAGCCAGATTTTTTTATCCAGCATCGACCAGTGCTGCGCGGAAAAGCTGCGGTTGAGCCCCGGGGCGCGGTTTTTGGCGATCAGCGCCGCCTCGATGGCGATGGTGCCGCTGCCGCAGAAGGGGTCGCAGAACGGGTCACGCCCATTGTAGTGCGAGAGCTTCACCATCGCGGCGGCCAGCGTCTCCTTGAGCGGAGCCGCTACGCCGACGGCGCGGTAGCCGCGCTTGTAAAGCCCCTCGCCGCTCGCGTCGAGGCAGAGCATCACCTCGTCCTTCATGATCGAGAAGCGGATCTGATAGCGCTTGCCGGTCTCCGGCAGCGTTTCAAGCCCATAGGCCGCCCCGAGCCGCTCGACGACCGCCTTCTTCACGATGGACTGGCAGGCGGGAACGGAGTGTAGCGTGGAGTTGATGGAATAGCCCGTCACGGGGAACTCGCCCTCGCGGGGGACCCAGTCCTCCCAGCGCACGGCGCGGGTGCCCTGAAAGAGCGTTTCAAAATCCGTCGCGCGGAAGCTCGCGAGCACGAGCAGCACGCGCGCACCGCAGCGCAGATTGATGTTCAGCCGCGCGAGGTCGCGCTCCTCGCCGCGGCACAGCACACGCCCGTTTTCCACGCGGACGTCGGCAAGACCGAGCTTTTTCACTTCATCGCCCACCAGGCTCTCGAGCCCCAGCAGGCAGGGAATGGCAAATTGCAGCATGGTGTTTCCATCGCTTTCCTCTTTCGTTTTTTCCAGTATAGCGGACGCGGCGCAAAAACGCAATCGTCCGCGCGCAAAAAAAGCATGGTAATTCCCCTCGCCCTATGGTATACTATGGAAAAGCCCCAAACGCCCCTCCGGCGGGCAATGTAACGTTAAAGTTGCGCGCCGGACAGGCAAAACCGCAAAACGCAAGCGCAGGTTGGTGGAAAAAACACGGCGCGGGCGGTAGGATAGCCACACAGAGAGAAACGGAGGAACAGGGAAATGGCCTTTGGCGAAAAGCTGCAGGAGGTCCGAAAGCAAAGCGGCATGACGCAGGAGACCTTTGCCGAGCAGCTGCACGTCTCGCGGCAGGCGGTGTCGCGCTGGGAGTCCGGCCGCGGCTACCCGGAGATCGAAAAGATCCTCTACATCTGCCACCGCTACCACACGACGCTCGACGCGCTCTTCGCTGACGAGCTTCCGCCCGTCGAGGCGGAGGAGGCCGAGGTCGAGCAGCCCATCGCCGGCAAGCCGCTCAAGCGTTCCTTTGTTGACTTTCTCAGCAATCTTTCCCCCTATGACAAGCTCATCGGCGGCACGCTGCTCTTTATCGTTCTGCTCTCGCTGATGGCGCTTGCCCACAGCATGAAAGGAGGTTCGGGAGGCAACATGACATTCGTATGGATCGCCGCCATCGTCATTTTCGGCATTGCCGAGGCGGCGACGGCAGGACTGGTCTCCATCTGGTTCGTGGCAGGCGCGGTCGCCGCGCTGCTCGCGCTGGAGCTCGGCGCGGTGCTCTGGCTGCAGATCGTCGTTTTTCTGGCGGTCTCCATCGCGGCGCTGATCGCAACGCGCCCGCTGGCGCACAAAATGCTGGATAAGGCCATCGTTCCCACCAACGCCGACCGCGTGCTGCACCACACGGCCAAGGTCACCGAGACCATCGACAACGAAAACACCACCGGCGCCGTCTACATCGACGGCAAAACATGGACCGCCCGCAGCGAGGACGGCGACGTGATCGCCCGCGGCTCCATGGTCACCATCGTCCGAATGGAGGGCGTCAAGCTCTTCGTCAGAAAAGAAAGGGAGGAACCGTAATATGCCTATCGCATCCATTTTCAACTACATCGGCGTCATCGTGCTCGTCGTGCTCGTGCTCATTCTTGTTGTGAGCAACATCCACGTCGTGCAGCAGTCCCGCGCCTACGTCGTCGAGCGTCTCGGCGCGTACAGCGCGACCTGGAACGTCGGCCTGCACCTGAAGATCCCCTTCATTGAGCGCGTGGTCAAGAAGGTCAGCCTCAAGGAGCAGGTCGCCGACTTCGATCCCCAGCCCGTCATCACCAAGGATAACGTCACCATGCAGATCGACACGGTCATCTATTTTCAGATCACCGACCCCAAGCTCTACACCTACGGCGTCGAGCACCCGATGAACGCCATCGAGAACCTGACCGCCACAACGCTTCGCAACATCATCGGCGAAATGGAGCTCGACCAGTCTCTCACCAGCCGCGACGTCATCAACGCCAAGATGCGCTCCATCCTTGACGAGGCCACCGACCCCTGGGGCATCAAGGTCAACCGCGTGGAGCTCAAGAACATTCTGCCGCCCAAGGAAATTCAGAACGCCATGGAAAAGCAGATGAAGGCGGAGCGGGAGCGCCGTGAATCCATCCTTCAGGCCGAGGGCCAGAAGCAGAGCCAGATCCTGGTGGCGGAGGGCGAGAAGCAGTCCCTGATTCTCAAGGCGGATGCCGCCAAGCAGGCCGCCATCCTGAAGGCCGAGGGCGAGAAGGAGGCCCGCATCATGGCCGCCGAGGCGGAGGCTCAGGCCATCATGCAGGTGCAGACCGCCCTGGCGGACTCCCTGAAGCTGCTGAATGCCGCCGCCCCCAATGACCAGGTGGTGAAGCTGAAGGCTCTGGAAGCCATGCAGAAGGTGGCGGACGGCAAGGCCACCAAGATCATCATCCCCAGCGAATTGCAGGGCTTGGCGGGTTTGGCGGCCAGCGCCAAGACCGTGTTCGAGTCCGAAGAACCCAAGGCATAAACAGTGAAGCAAAGCAGTCCCGCGGCCCAAAAGCCGCGGGACTGCTCTTGTCAAAACTGACCTTATCAAATTTATAAGAACTGGCATTTGCCACAAAGTCAATTACATGCTATGATAGCTTCAACAAACAACTTAGGAGTGCTTTTTATGAATCGGAATGAGAAGAATGTCAATAAGCTGACCATGCTGGGTATGATGACGGCATTGGTGTTTGTCAGCAACTATCTGCGGATCACCATGCCCATCGCCATCGGCGGCCGCACCTCCTTTACTCTGGCCAATATCATGTGCTGCCTGTCCGGCTTGCTGTTGGGGCCTGTGGGCGGCTTTGCCTCCGGCCTTGGCTCCGCCATCTATGACCTGACCAACCCGGCCTACGCTCCGGAGTGCTGGATCACCTTCCTCACCAAGGGCGTTATGGGTATGGTAGCCGGCCTGGCCATGAAGGACCGGGAGACGCCTGCTTACGGGCGCTGCACCGTCTCCGCGGCTCTGGGCTGCGTGGCCTACTACATTCTCTATTTCTTCAAGTCCTTTGCGTATGACGGTCTGCTGATGGGTGGCCTTACCGCTTCCGTGGCGGCGGCGGCTCTGCCTCTGAAGATCCCCGCTTCCCTGTTCAACGGCGCGGTGGCCATCATTCTGGCGCCCCCGCTGTGCGTGGCTCTGCGGCGGTCCCTGAAGCGGACGCATATTCAGCTTCCCTGATTTTCGGCCTCCCTTGTCCCGGTCCCTTTGTGAAGTATCACATGGGGGCCGGGCTTGTTTTTTTGCTCAGAAAGAGTATAATAAAATTCCGATTTGATGTTGGAAAGAGGAGAACTGAATGAACGAATATCTGGATTTGTTCGGAACCTTTGCCAAGGTGGGCGTGATGACCTTCGGCGGAGGATATGCCATGCTGCCCATTCTCCAGCGGGAGGTGGTGGAGCATAAGGGCTGGGCCACAGAGGAGGAGCTGATGGATTATTTCGCCATCGGCCAGTGCACCCCCGGCGTCATCGCCGTCAATACCGCCACCTTTATCGGTCAGAAGCACCGGGGCTGGTTAGGAGGCATCGTGGCCACGCTGGGCGTGGTGTTTCCTTCTTTGGTCATTATTTCGATCCTGGCGGGATTGATCACGAATTTCTCCCATTTGGCCTGGGTACAGAACGCCTTTGCCGGGATCCAGGTATGCGTGTGTGTCCTGATCTTCAACGCCGTGCTGAAGCTGCTGAAAAAATCTGTGGTGGATAAGCGGACGGCGACCATTTTCCTGATCGTCATGGCGGGAAGCTTGTTCCTGCATATTTCTCCGGTGTGGTTTGTGGTGGTCTCCGCTGTGGCGGGGATTTTGCTGAAAAACCTGGAAGAGAGGGCTGCGAAATGACCTATCTGCGTCTTTTCTGGGAATTTTTCAAGACGGGGCTGTTCGCCGTGGGCGGCGGTATGGCCACCGTGCCCTTCCTGAAAAACATCGGCCTTGCTACTGGCTGGTACAGCCAGACGGACCTGATGAATATGCTGGCAGTCTCCGAGTCCACTCCCGGCCCCATCGGCATCAACATGGCCACCTATGTGGGCTTCACCGTGGCGGGCATCCCCGGCGCGGTCATCGCCACCATCGGTGAGGTGACGCCCTCTATCATCGTCATCTTGATCGTGGCGGCCATGCTGACCAAGTTCAGGAACAGTAAATATGTGGAGAACGCCTTTTACGGCCTGCGGCCCGCCTCCAGCGGCCTGATCGGTGCGGCTTGTGCCGGCGTTGTCTTACAGGTGCTTCTGCGCGTCACCAGCACTGCAATCCCGGATTCTCTTTTTATGCGGTTTTCCTGGGACGGTACGGTAAGCTGGATGGGTCTGGCGCTGGCGGCGGTGCTGCTGGTGCTGACTAACTGGGTGAAGCTTACGAAAAAGTGGCATCCCATTGTGTTCATCGGCCTTTCTGCAGCGGTAGGCGTGGTGTTCCGGTTCGGCGGTGTGTAAAAGATGAAAAAGTGCCTGAGATTTCAAATCTCAGGCACTTTTTTGCGTTCTTTGTTCAGAGCGGCTGCGCGGACAGACCGCACAGTTTCCGCAGGACTTCCACCGCCTCATCCATGATCTGGGAGAGGGTCAGGTCACGGACGCCGACCACGATCTTGCCGCAGTTGGAATTCACCGGCAGCAGTACCTTCTGGGCCCGGCTCTGGCCCACGGCCACCGCCATAGCGGGGGTGATCTCCCCCATGAGGGCATCCGCCATCAGAATGCCAATGGGTCCGGCGATGATGTCCGCATCCCGGCAGGCCACCAGAACCGGGTTTTCTCCGGTGGCGCCTCGCTGAGCCCCAGCCTTCATCATGGCGGCAGTGGCGATGGCATTGGTACCTACCGCCAACAGCTCCAAGGGAAGTCCCGCCGCCCGGATCCGTTCTACCAGCAGCGCCCCTGTGCGGCCGCTCTGGCCGTCGATCACAACGAGCTTCATCGTGTTTCCTCCTTTAAAGCCAGCGTACAGCGGCCCTGCGTGTCTGTTTCGTGAAAATAAGTTTGCTCCAAGGGGACCCAACGGTCAAAAAACTGCTGACCCCACTCCGGACCGTTGCGCTTCAGTATCCGGCTCCGCTGGGTTTCCGGGGAAATGTCCAAAAAGACGGACAGATCGTAATAACGGGCCAATTCCGGGTGAAAGCTGTAGCTGCCTTCCACGATATTCAGCCGCCCCGGCAGGACGGTTACCGGCTCCCGGAGGGACAGGGTGCGGCAGTTGAAGGGACGGTAAACGGCGGCTTTGTTCCGACTGATAGGAATCAGAATCTCCGATTCCAACCGCTCCCGGTCCAGATTGCCGCCGGGCTGGGCGTAGCGCGCGGCGGTCCGTTGCTCCGGACGGAGGAAGAAATCGTCGGCATGGAACAGCGCCGTATCGGGATAAATCGCCGTCAGCAGATCTGCCAGAGTGCTTTTGCCGCTGGCGGCGCCGCCCTCAATGGCCAGCAGGACCCGAGGGTTTTCCGCCAAGGCCCGGTCAATGGCCGCCAGAAGCGGCAGCAGGCGGACATAAGTGCGGTGCAGCACCCGGTAAGCTGGACGGTAGGCGGCCCGGTATTCCTCGGAGTGGCGGCAGACGGGAAAACCGTTTTTTCGCCAGTCATCCAGTTCCGCATCGGCCTCTGCCGGGGAATAGGGCAGAGCGCCGGAGCGGATCAGCCGCCGCAGGACCGTCAGCTTTTCCTGCAAGGCATCCGCATCCCCATGGGGCATAGCGGCAGACCGGGCAAACATGCGAGATAGTGTTTCGGGGGTCAGGCCGTCTGCCAGAACGCCCAGATGCACCCGGGACCAGGGACCGTCCAGCGCTTCAATCTCCCGGCTGCACGGTCCGGCTTCCGCAGCCTCCCTCCGGATACCCTCTGCGGCGGCGGAGGTGTCCGTGATCAGATGCTCGCAGCCAAAGACGCTTTGATAGAGGGCTTTGCGCAGATCCTGAAGCTGGGACGCGGGATGCCCGATATATTGTTCCAAAAGGAATTGTTCGGTAGACGCAGGACTCATAAGTGCCTCCTTGCACGATCATTTGCCTTTTTATCATAGCATCCGACATCTGGACCTGCAACCGCTTTTTGGGACAAGATTCCGCTTGCTTGGGAAAATAATACCCTTTGATGACAAAAAAATATATCTCTTCGACAAAATCCGACAAAAAAGCAGCCGGAAATTTTGTATGATAGAGCCGTATTCCGAAATTGCAATTCATTCGGAAAAGAAAGGATACTATATGAACCATACACTGACGAAAGAATACCTGCTTCTGTTCAACGCATTGACAGATACCGAAGAAACGCTCCGACAGCTCCGGGAGGACCTGATCGCCGTTCAGCGGCAGGCGGAGGAACTGTTTCTGTCCGATACGCCGCAGGACGGTGAGATAGAAGCGGAGACTCCGTAAATAAGACCCGTGACAGGCGGCAGCCGGTGTGCTATAATGAAGAAACTATTTTTCAGGAGGTTTCTATGCTGCACATCGGCTGTCATTTATCATCCTCCAAGGGCTTTCTGGCTATGGGCCGGCAGGCGTTGGAACTGGGGGCGGACACCTTTCAGTTTTTCACCCGGAATCCCAGAGGGAGCAAGGCCAAGGAACTGGACCCGGCGGACGCGGCGGCGCTGGTGGCGCTCATGAAGGATCACTGCTTCGCACCGATCATCGCCCATGCCCCGTACACCCTGAATCTCTGCGGCGCGGAGGAACAAAACCGTCTTTTCGCACGGGACACCATGGCGGACGATCTGCGCCGTATGGAGCACATACCGGGGCAGCTTTACAATTTCCACCCCGGCAGCCATGTGGGACAGGGGACCGAAGCCGGGATCACCTATATCGCGGAAGGACTCAACGCCATCCTGACCCCGGAACAGTCTACAACGGTATTGCTGGAGACCATGGCCGGGAAGGGCAGCGAGGTAGGCGGACGCTTTGAGGAACTGAGGGAGATTCTGGATCGGGTGGAGCTGACGGGGAAGATGGGCGTCTGTCTGGACACCTGCCACGTTTCCGACGCCGGGTATGACATCATTCACGATCTGGACGGCGTTTTGACGGAATTTGACCGGGCCATCGGACTGGAGCGGCTGCGGGCCATTCATTTGAATGACAGTCTGAATCTCTGCGGCGCCCACAAGGACCGCCACGCCCGGATCGGGGAGGGCTGCATTGGACAGGAGGCGCTGGCCCGGGTGGTGAATCATCCGGCGCTGAAAAATCTGCCCTTCTGCCTGGAAACACCCAATGAGCTGCCCGGCTATGCCAAAGAGATCGCCCTGATGCGAAGCCTCGCGGAATGAATTTGGATAAATGGTATTGAGATAGAGGAACGTCCGGCACAAATGTGTCGGGCGGTTTTTCATTGGATGGTCATTTTTTTGATTTGTGGCGCATAAGGTTGTCCCAAGAGGTGAAGCAAATGGAACGAAAGAGGTTTGCAAGGCTCTCTCAGCGGTTGGGCGCGCTGCTGCTGGCGGGTGTGACACTGTGGACCGTCTATGCCACGGCGGGCAGCGTTGACGCCGCCGGAGCGTGGATGGCCGTGAAGAGGGAATTGCCACTGGCGCTGCTCCAGTGGCAGTTAGGGGACATGGGGCAGAGGGACGGCCTTTCGGCGCCGTCCGTGCTGATGCTGAGTCAGGCGCCGATCTTGCTTTCCGCCCGCGGGGAGATCTCCGACCTGCGGCGTCAGGCGGCGGAGGAACCGGAGGACGAACGCCCCGCCCCTGTGACCCAGCCGGTGCGGGAGGAGTCCCAGCCCGCTCCGGTGACAGCTGGGGCAGACAACGGCGTGACGGCAAAGACCCTGATCCCCACAGACCCCAGCGGCTATACCGTCTGCGGGAAGGTCTACATCCGAAACACCACCCAATATACCCTCTCCAACGAGGAGCTGCTGAAGCCCTTCGCGGCGGAGCTGACCGGCGAAGCGCCGCAGATCCTGATTCTGCACAGCCACGGCAGCGAGGGCTATACCCCGGCGGTGGATGACGGCATCGTCTGGTCCGGGGACCACCGCACCACGGACTCCCGGTACAATGTGGTTCGCATGGGGGACGCCATGGCAGAGGTATTTGCTCAGGCGGGGATCTCCGTGCTCCATGACCGGACCCTGTATGACTATCCGGAGTACGCCGGGGCTTATGACCGGTCTCTGGCGGGGATCGACCGGTATTTGAAAGAGTACCCATCTATCCGCTTCGTGCTGGATGTCCACCGGGACGCTATCGAGGCGTCCGACGGCAGTCAGGTGAAAGTGGTGTCGGAGATCGAGGGACAGGGAACGGCGGCGCAGCTCTCCCTCATCATGGGCAGCGACGGCGGCGGACTGAGCCATCCCGACTGGATGGAGAATCTGCGGCTGGCGGTGGCGGTGCAGGAGCAGGCGCTGACGGACTATCCCACGCTGATGCGGCCGCTGACGCTGCGGAATTCGGACTACAATGAGTAC
>ENA-ORMX01002297-ORMX01002297.1-human-gut-metagenome-genome-assembly--contig:-NODE-2297-length-11223-cov-4.378223_pt1 | contig 11223 bp, 8 predicted proteins | sample MGYA00242108_ERZ509007 | MGnify/ENA primary metagenome ERZ509007 (study PRJEB26280, sample SAMEA2338745) | human gut metagenome | biome: human gut; feature: human-associated habitat; material: faeces...
TTATTCTAAAGAAAACAAATATAGTACTTTTGATAATAGAAACTTTAGTATTAAAAAAGGAACAATTGAAGGTTTTCATAAAAACTATATAGTATTATATATAAAAGATATTACTGATTTAGTAAGTTTAAAATCAAAATATGAAATAGATCCATTAACAACTGTTTTAAATAGAAAAGTAATTTTAGATAAAATTGATAAATATATATCTGAAAACAAGTTAAATTTTTCTATTGTTATGGGTGATATTGATGATTTTAAGAAAATTAACGATACTTATGGTCATGTGATTGGAGATATCGTATTAAATAAAATCGGTAATACTTTAAGATGTGAATTACCTGATTCCTTAGTTGGTAGATATGGCGGTGAAGGATTTATAATTCTTATGCCAAACACAAATAATAGTTTTGAAAAGATTGAAAAATTAAGAGAATTAATTTCAAATATTAAAGTAAATTTTGAGGATATAACAATTGATAACATTTCTATGAGCTTTGGAATATATAATATTACTGAAGATATAGTTAACGAAGATGTTAAATCTTTAAGAAAAAAATATATTGGTAATGCTGATAAAGCATTATATACAAGTAAAGAAAATAATAAAAATAAAACTACAGTATACTAAAAAAGTGTCATTAATTGACACTTTCTTTTATTTCATTTATATATTCATTTGCAATCTTTGTATCATTAAAAGGTATTTTATCACCTTTTATAGATATAAATTCTTCATGACCTTTACCTAAAATTAGTAATGTATCATTTTCTTTTAGCATATAAGTTGGCTTAGTCAATAATTCATAATTTAAATATATATCACCATTTTTTATCTTTTCAAGTGCATTACTTCTACTTGAATTAATTATTTTAGAAACTATAACATCTACTCTTATACTTGGAACAATTATATTAAATTCTTCATACTCTTGTTTATAATCTTTTAAATAATATGGATCCTTTTCTATTAAATCTACTTTTGAATTTCTAATACTTATTAAATTAGATTTTATATAATTATCAATACTAGATAAAATTATAATAAAATATCTGTTATTCCAAATAACAACATCACCAAACATTTCATCAGATATATTAAGTGAATAAAGAGTCCCAAGTATATCCTGATGTCTTAAATCATTACTTGATATAATTTCATATATTTTAATATTTGGCATCTTATTATATAAAATTACTTTTGTCGCACCAATAAATGGTTCATACATATTATATTTAACATTTTTTAGTTCTTTCTTTACTCTATTTAAGTACTTAATTTCAACAAAATTAGTACTATTTGAATATAATACTTTTTCTACTATTTTCTCTACTGTATAAATAATAATCACCCTTACTAAAATAATTATATCAAAAAAAGGCACTAAACTAAATATATTTTATCGTACCTTTTGCTTACTACATCAAAATCTAATATATAAAATAAATTCCTAACATATTCTTTTTTATCTGTTTTATATTGAAGATAATAAGAATGTTCCCAAACATCTATTACTAAAAGTGGAATAAAATCAATTAGAGTTAATTCTTGATGTTTTTCTATTTGAATTATTAAAAGTTTATTTAAGTATCTATCATATCCAAATACTACCCAACCTGGACCTTCTATATTTAAAATAGATGCATTAAGTTCATCAATAAAAGCATCATATGAAGTAAAATCTTTTATAATATGCGCTTTTAAATCTTTACTTAATAGAGTTTTATTTGGCATAGGCGTTAAATTTTCAAAAAATAAACTATGTAATATATAAGCATTTGCATTAAAAGATAATGATTTTGATAATTTTTGTATATTAGTAAAATCATCTTTTATTCTATTATCATTAAAGTCACTCATTAATTTATTTAAGTTGTTAGTGTATCCTTTATATAGTGTATTATAGTGATAATTAAACATATCACTACTATAGTAAGGTTCTAAGTCTTTATAATTATATTTTAATTTAATCATTTCATACATAATTAATCACCTAATAAATATATATGAAAAAAGAATACAAAAAGTATTCCTTAAAGTCCAAATCTAGCAGCTCCTGTTGTTGATTTATATATTTCTGAAGCATCCATATCTTTAAACTGTTCTAATTTAGATATTCTAACAGAATTTATTAGATTAAATATTTGTTGTTTAATTGCATTATAATATCTATCATTCATTATTTTATCTTCATAACCTGTTATACCAATAGTTTGAAGATATAAAACTACCTCATCCCTTGTTATTTTTTCCATATAATATTCCCCCTCTTTCGAGTTTTGTATTATATTATATAAGTTTAATTATGTCAAATTTTATCGTATTCTTCTAAGAATGTATGTTCTTCTCCATCTTTTACATATCTTACAATTTTATCTAAATTAACATTTTCAAATGCTGTAAAAATATTTATATCTATATATTTATTTTGTTTTTTTAATTCTTTTATTATATTTTTTACTTCATATCTTTTTGAATCTCTTTGCCCTAAGCTATATTCTTCTGTTAATTTACATGCACAATTTAAGAACGTTAAATTATGATAATCTCTCCATGTAATTATATCTTTTTCTCTAACCAAATAAAGTGGTCTTATAAGTTCTAGTCCTTCAAAATTTTCACTATGTAATTTTGGCATCATAGATTTAACTGTTGAACCATAAAACATATTTAAAAGAATTGTTTCTATTACATCATCAAAATGATGACCAAGTGCTATTTTGTTGCATCCTAATTCTTTTGCCTTTGTATAAAGTGCACCTCTTCTCATTCTAGCACATAGATAACATGGTCCTTGTCCAGTTCTTGATGCTTTTTCTGATGCTTCAAATATATCTGAATTAAATATTTCTATTGGTATATTTAATTTTTTAGCATTTTCTTCTATTAGTTTTCTATTTTCTTCTTTATATCCAGGATCCATACAAATAAATCTACATTCAAATTTAACATTACCATGATTCATAATTTCTTGAAAAAGTTTAGCCATTAAAAATGAATCTTTACCACCTGATATACATACTGCTATTTTATCATTTTCCTTTATAAGTTCATATTTATCAAGTGCTTTTACAAATGGTCTATATAACTCTTTTCTATATTTTTTTATTATATTTCTTTCTACTTCTTTATAAAATTCCATAAATTTTACCTACTTTACTAATTCATTATATATTTCATCAAATACTTCAAAAAATTTAACTAATTCTTGTTTAGTTGTTAAATGTGAAATGCTTACTCTTAAAGTACTTTTTGATAATTCTTCATCTTTTGTAAGTGCATATACAACTTTTGATACATTATTCTTTGATGAACATGCGGACTTCGTACTTATATATATTTCTTTTTCTTCTAATTTTTTAGAAAAAATATCTGAACTAACTCCTCTTACACTAAAATTAATTGTATTATATATACATTTTCCTTTACTATTTATTACTACATTATCATATTTAAGTAAATTTTCTTTTATATATTCATTTAATTTTTTTAAATATTTATTATTATTTTCCATATTTGAAAGTGATATTTCTAATGCTTTTTTAATTGATAAAATAAAAGGAAGAGCTGGCGTTCCACTTCTATAAATTGTTGTACTTTTACCACCTAAAATAAGTGGTTCTAACTTAACATTATCTTTTTTTATTAATACTCCAATACCATTAATTCCATAAAATTTATGTGGTGAAAAAGTTATTAAATCTACATTTTCAAAATTAGTATCTAATTTACCAATACTTTGAGTTGCATCTGTATGAAAGAAACAGTTATCATATTTTTTTAATATTTCTCCAATTTTTTCTATATCCATTATTATTCCTGTTTCACTCTCAACACTTGTTATGCTTACAAGAGTAGCTCTATCATCTATTAATTTTTCTAACTCTTCTATATCTATTTTTCCTTCATCATTAACATCTAGTATATCAACACTAACACCTTTATTAAGTAAATAATTAACTGGTGCGATTATAGATGAATGTTCTATAGAGGTTGTTATTATATGAGCATTTTTATATTTGGCTGCAAAACCCTTTATTACAAGATTATTACTTTCTGATGAACCACTAGTATAAATTACATTTTCATTTTTACATTTAAATACATTTGCAATATAACTTGTTGCTTCATCTATTTTTCCTTTTGCTTCAAGACCTAATCTATGAGTAGAATTTGGATTAGCATAGTATAAAATACTATTCAAATTAAAATCTTCTAATACTTTTTTATCTACTGGACAATTTGCTGCATAGTCTAAATATATCATTTTACCACATTCCTTTTTCTTTATTTATTATACAAAAATTATAATTATTGTACAAGATATCTTTACTAATAAACCCTACTATTCCAATTACTTGGAAGATCAATAACACTTTTTGGATCAATCATTTCTGAATTTTCACTATCTAAATGACCTTTATACATTGTTAAGTGTAAATGTATTCCAGTTGCAATACCTGTTTGTCCCATTTTTCCTATAACTGTATTTTGATCTACTTTTTGATTTTTTCTAACATATTTTTCTTCTAAATGGTAATATGCAGATGTATAATTTTGATTATTATATGTGTGATGAATAATTATATAATTACCCATTGATGAATTACTTCCTGTTTTTGCAACAACACCTGGAAGTACTGGATAAATATTTTTATCACTACTATACATATCAATACCTGAATGAAATTTATTTTCATTTGATACTGGATGAATTCTATTACCATAATAACTTGTTATTGTACCAGAATTTATTGGTCTTTCTGGTTTTATAATTTGTTTACACACACTATACAATTTAATATCACTATTTATATTAATAGTGGTTTTAGCATCATAACTCTCACCATTACCACTTTTTTTAGTATTCCAAGAACATATATTATTTTCTTTGTTTATATCTTCTAGCTGAACATTTACTGTATCTTCAAATATTGCTTTTAACTTTTCATCTTTTTGAAATATATAATTTTCTATTGCAGTTTCGTTATTTTCATTTACCCAACCTTTAAATGTTCTTTTTATAAATACTTCTCTTTCATCATATGTTATCTTATAATTTGATTCTGGTATTTCTAATTTTCTTAATGAATTAAAACTTCCTTTTACTTCTGTTACTTTCCCATTTACTTCTAATTTTAATGTATATGTATTAGGAATCCATTTAGCATAATATGTAGCATCTTCTTTTACTGAATCATTTACTTTTTCTTTTAATGATAAATCTTTATACCATCCATCAAATGTATAACCTTCTCTTAGAGGTACCTCTTTAGTTTCTACTTTTTCATTATAATTTATTTCTTCTTCTTTTGTATTTTCTTCTCCTTCTGAAATACTTAAGTCATATATTTCTAGATAATTATCTTTTGAAATATCTCCTTCTATCTTAAATAAAAATTCATCATAATTTTTATCTTCTGCTTTAAAAGTTTTTGTAAATTTATTAAAGTTTTCATTTACTTTTATCTTTTCTTCTTCTCCATTAAATCCTATCATAAGTTCTTTTTCACTATCAGACTTTAAATATACACTAAAAGTATATATTTTATCTTTTTCTAATTTTATATTTTCTTTATACTTTATAACATTTTCACTTAAATTAAATTTAAATACGTTCTCATTATTAAATATTTCATCAGCATTTATAATTTCATAATCTAAATTATATGACTTTTTATCTAATAAGTTTTTATACAAATTTTTTTCTAAATAATTATAATCAAATTTTATTATATAACTATTTATTTTATATTTTGCATATAATGTATGATTACCTCTTTCTGTAACAACACTATTTTCACTTATTTTTTTACCTTTTTTATTATACCAACCTATAAATGTATAACCTTCTTTTTTAGCATCAATAAGGTTACCATAATATTCATTGTATGTTACTAGTTTACTCTTTTCATTTACTTCACCACCATTTGAATCAAAAGTAACTATATAACTTTCTTTAGTTTCTACCTTTTCTGCTTGTTCCTCTTTCTTTTCTTCTTTTATTTCTTCTGTTACTTTTTTTACAATCTTTTTAACATTTTCTTCTCCTTTCAAAACTACTTTTTCAGCTGCAAAATCCTCATCTTTTTCTTCACTAATATCATTTTCTTTTTTTGTTTCTTCTTTAGTAACATTATCATTATTTTTTGTTATTTGTTTTTCCTTATAGTCACAATAAATATAACCTGTCAAAAGTAAAGTAATAAAAAATAACAAGAATATTATTAAATATTTTTTATTCATAAAAAACCTCCTTCAATAGTTATATTCTCTCTTTATAAGGCAAATTCCCCTAAAAAAAATAACTAATCTTAAAAAAATTAGTTATTTTAATCAAAAACGAATGATAATTTGCCATCATCTTCTAATTTTAGTCTTGCTTTAAACTCTTTATTATTTTTAGAAATAAAACCTTCTATAACAGGAGATATTTTATTTTTTAGTATTTCACTCGCAACATTTTTATTAATTATTTTTTTGCATATCATAGTACTTATTTTAAAATTACATCCATCTTTATAACCAATACATCCATAGTTATATTTTCCTTTTATTACATCTTTACCACATAATGGACATTTTCCTATTACTTCTCTATAAAAACCTGTATCATTTTCAGTATTTTTACTATTAAATACTTCACTTATTTCTTTTTCTGTTAAAAGTACAACATCATTAATACTTATATTACCTTTATAAACTTGTTTTAATCCTTTACCAAGTTCACTAGTTTTATATTTATCCATACTTATATTCATTTTTTTAAGTTCTTCAATTAAATATTTACCATCAGGAAGTATAGTATAAACATCTTTTTTAAGAGCAATATATTTACTATTAATTGCATTATTTATAATACCTGTTCTTGTTGCTTCTGTTCCAAGTTCTAATCCTTCAAATATTGCTTTATAATCTTCTGTATCATCTTTATTTTCATCCATTTCTTCATCTACTTTATTTTTATCTTCTTTAAATGGATTTTTTAAATAATTATTAAGTGTCTCAATTGTATAATGTTTAGGAGCAGACTTCTTTTTTTCTTTAGGTTTAAAATTTATATTTACTTCATCACCAATATTTAATGAAGGAAGTACTTTATCATTTTTATTATAATCATCATATTTAGTCCAACCTTTTTCTATTATTACATTACCTTTTAAAGTAAATTCTTCTTTATCGCCTAGTTTTATTACTATTTCTGTTTTTTCTATTTTACATTCTTCAGCTGCAAATACAGAGACAAATCTTCTCATAACAGCAGTATATACTTTTATTTCATCTTCACTCATATTTTGTTTATTAGGTATTTTATAAGTTGGAGTAAGTGCTGAATGGGACTCTATTTTACTATCATCAAATATAGTTTTTTTATCTTTAAATTTTACTTTATAACCTAGTTTTGATACTACTTCTAATATACTTTTTATTTTATCTTTTTCATTGGTTGCTAAATACTCTGAATTTGTTCTAGGATAAGTTAAATAACCTTCTTCATATAATTTTTGTACTATTTTTAATGATTGATCCATAGGCATTTTATATTTTTTACCTAAGTAGTTTTGAAGTTTTGTAAGTGAATATAATTTACCTGGAGCAAGTGTATCTTTTTTTACTGTTTTTTTAGTTACTACTGCTTTTTCTTTATTATATAACTCACATAATTTCTTAGCGTCTTCTAACTTTTCTTTATCAAATTTTTCTTTTGAATTAAGTTCTACTACTTCACCATTTGTTTCCTCATTAGATGCTATTCCATAATATATATCTGGAATAAATTCTTCTATTTGTTTATCTCTATCATATATTGCTTTTACTATTGGAACAATTACTCTTCCTACTCTTAAAAGTGTTCCTGTTTTAAGTGTTGCATATCTTGTTAAATTAACTCCATAAAGCCAGTCAACATAAGTTCTAGCAAATCCTTCATTAGCTAAATTATCATATTCTTTTTCATCTTTCATTTCAGTTAATGCTTTTTTTACAGTTTCTTCTGTTTGATCTGGAAGCCATAATCTTACTAGTTTTTTTTCACTATTAAGTGCATTGTTTATACATAATCTTACAATTATTTCTCCTTCTCTATCCGAGTCTCCTGCATTTACTATAGTGTCAACATCTTCTCTATTTCCAAGTGCTTTTATTATGTTAAATTGTTTTAATACTCCATCATCAATATGCTTTCTTTGATCTTTTTTTAAATTAAATTTAAACTCTTTAGGATAAAAAGGAAGATTATCCATTTTCCATCTTCTATCTTCTAAATTATCATAATCTTCTATGTCATATAGGGTAAATAAATGACCAAAAGCCCATGTAACTAAATAATTTTCATTTTCAAAATATCCATCTTTTCTATTCATTTTTCCAATACCAGAAACTATATTTCTAGCAAGTGATGGTTTCTCTGCAATTATTAAAATCATTTTTTACCCTCCTTCTTTTTAATTGTACTATAATTTTTAATTTTTTTCTATTAAAAAAGGAATTTAATCATTCCTTAATATTGTATTCCCCATATTACATGGTATTTAGCATCTTTACCACAACATACACATTTTTCATCAATTGCTTTTTCATTTACAATACATCTTGATTTACAACCTTTTATTTGTTTTATTTCTTCTTCACATTTAATATCTCCACACCACATTGCATGAATAAATCCTGGTTGTGTATTAAGTATTTTTTCTATTTCTTCTTTATTATGTGCTTCGAATGTTAATTCATCTCTTCTTTTCTTTGCTCTTTCATACATATCTTTTTGAATAGTTTCTAGTAATTTTTTTGTATAACTTACTATATCAATATTAATATTTTCTTCTATCTTTTCTCTTGTATCTCTTCTTGCAAATGTAATTTTATTATTTTCTAAATCTCTTTTACCAAGTTCTATTCTAACAGGAATACCATTTACTTCTGCTTCTGCAAATTTAAATCCTGGTGATTTATCTGTTAAATCTACATAAGCTTCTATTCCTTCTTTATTTAATTTTTCTTTATATTCATTACATAAATTTAATACTTCTTCATCATTTCCAATTGGAATTATTGCGACTTGTTTTGGTGCGATTTTTGGAGGTAATACAAGTCCATAATCATCTGAATGAACCATAATAAGTCCACCAATCATTCTTGTTGTTGTTCCCCATGATGTTTGATATGCATATTCTTCTTTATTTTCTTTATTAGTAAATTTAATACCATATGCTTCAGAAAATTTTTGACCAAAATAATGTGATGTTCCTGATTGAAGTGCAACTCCATTATACATTAATGCTTCATTTGTAAGTGTATATTCTGCACCTGAGAATTTTTCTTTTTCTGTTTTTCTTCCCATTATTGATGGAATTGCTAGTATTTCATTATGAAACCAATTATATACTTCTATCATTTGATTTGCTTCTTTTTTTGCTTCTTCTTCACTTGAATGAATTGTATGACCTTCTTGCCATAAGAATTCTCTGCTTCTTAAAAATGGTCTTGTTTCTTTTTCCCATCTAAGTACATTACACCACTGATTATATAGCATTGGTAAATCTTTATAACTTTTTACATGTGCCGAATAATAATCTGAAAACATTGTTTCACTTGTTGGTCTTATTGCTAATCTTTCATCTAATTGTTTACTACCACCCATTGTTACCCAAGCAACTTCTGGAGCAAATCCATTTATTAGTTCTCCTTCTTTTCTCATTAGGTTTTCTGGTATAAGCATTGGCATGCAAACATTTTGGTGACCTGTTTCTTTAAACATTCTATCTAGTGTTTTTTGCATTTGTTCCCATATTGCATAGCCATTTGGTTCTATTACTATACATCCTTTTACATTTGAATATGATGCTAGTCTTGCTGCTTTTACTATATCTGTATACCATGCTGCAAAATCTACATCTCTACTTGTAATTGATTTGTTCTTCATAAAATTCTCTCCTTTTTTATATGGAGCACACTGTGCTCCGCTTTTCATAAACTACTCAGTACTATCAAATTTTTCTTATATTATCATTTCTATTTTTTATGTCAATATCCTCTATATGAGTGGGTTGTGCACGATTTTGGTAAATTGTCAACCCAGAATATTTCTTCATAAGTGCTCCAACAACGTGGTGTTGCAATCATTCCTGTTGATTTACATACTTTATATGTTTCTACTCCATCTGGCATTTTAAATGTTGCCTCAGGAAGTCCTTCGTGTATTCTTGACATTGCTCCTGCCCATAATAGACCTGCTGGGTTTGTAGCACCATATCGAACTGTTTCATTATAGTCATAGCCAAACCATGTAGCAGCAGTATAGTATGGGGTAAATCCACATAGCCATCTATCATAGTCTTTATCTGTTGTTCCTGTTTTGGCTGCAACATCTATTCCTGATATTGCACAGTTTTTTGCTGTTCCTCTGCTTCCTACTACTGGTTGCATAAGTAGATTTTGAAGTACATAGGCATTTGGTTCTGTAAATACTCTGCGTTTCTCTTGATTTGCTTGCAAAACTACGTTTCCTTTAGAATCAACAACTTTAGTATAAAAAGTAGGTTCTATGTATGTTCCACCATTAGCTATAGTTGCATATGCTCCTGCCATTTCTAATGGACTTATTCCTAAATCTAGTCCTCCAATTGCTAATGCTAGGTCATTGTCTTTTTCAGTTAAGGTTGTTATACCCATCTTTTTTAGGTATTCCTTTGATTTATCTGTTGTTAATTCTTGCATAATTTTTACAAATGGTATGTTCTGAGAAGTTTCTAGTGCTTGTCTAACTGTAATCTTTCCTCTATAATAATTATAATTTTTTGGTGTATAAGATTCTCCTGTTTTTAATGTAAAAGTAGTTCTTACATCACTATATATTGAAGCAGCAGTAATAATTCTTTCTTGCATTGCAGGACCAACAACAGCTATTGGTTTCATTGAAGATCCTGTTTGTCTTGGACTTTGTGTTGCTCTGTTTAGTCCCCTTGATACTGTTTTTTCTCCAAGTCCACCTACACATCCTACAACAAATCCATTTGCATGGTCTATTACTACCATTGCTGCTTGTGTAGTTTCTCCTTCTCTGCTTAATGATGGTTGCATAAATTGATGATTATTAAAGTCTTGTTCTAATATGCTTTGTATATTAGAATTTTGTGTTGTATATATTGTAAATCCTCCTGAATACAAATAACTTTTTGCCATTGGTATTGAAAGGTTATTTTGTTCAGCAACTTCTTCAATAA
>ENA-ORMX01002300-ORMX01002300.1-human-gut-metagenome-genome-assembly--contig:-NODE-2300-length-11217-cov-29.765633_pt1 | contig 11217 bp, 7 predicted proteins | sample MGYA00242108_ERZ509007 | MGnify/ENA primary metagenome ERZ509007 (study PRJEB26280, sample SAMEA2338745) | human gut metagenome | biome: human gut; feature: human-associated habitat; material: faeces...
ATTGCGCTCTAATGGGGGCGACGCGTCTCGCGTCGGGGCATTTTTCAGCAACCTCTATGAATGTGTATGTTTCAAAAAAACAGGCGCGGGCAACTGGGTGAAAGTGTGAATAAAGAATGAATGGGTGCAAAGTGTGATCACCTGGCAGCTGGCTTTGGTGTGTAGCCTTGTATTTCCCAATCTCCAGTCGTAGTGTGCGTGATGAGTTGGTCAAGGTGTTGTGTGTGATAACGCCATGTCATGCCAGACTGTGCGCTGTGTCCACATCGATGCGTTGCCCGCGGGCCTGTTATGGGGGAATGTCAGGCGGCCTTCTGCTTGCTTTTGGCAGTTTGGCCGTTCTGCTTGTTGCCTTTATTCTTTTTGCTCTTGCCCTTTTTCTGCTTTTGGGCCTTCTCTTTCTTTTTGACCGGTTGGGCGGGCGGTGTGGCGCAGGTAATGCCGTCAACTGGTTGGCTGACCGTGCGGCCTGTGCCGGCAGCCAATGGGGCTGCGCCTGCCAGTGTCAAGAGCAGTGCGCCGAGGAGCAATTTCTCTTGTAAATGTTTCATTACATTCGTTGTTTAATTTTTCGAGTGCAAAGTTACGGTGTGTTGAAAGTGGGTACAATCACCCCGATATAGCAAAAATAGGTACCCTATGGTTAAGCCTACTTACACTATTCTAACCCATAGCAGTGTCAAAATACCCAAATGTGGGTACTTCAGTACGCAGCGTTATGTGTAAATTTGCAGGCGTGTAATGAATGGGGCGTGGGCATGGCATCGATTGGTGATGCAGCCCCGCTTGTGACAACAAGCATTAACAATAGAAAAGATGGTATACAATAACTCCTATCGATATAAGGAAACCGATCACATGTGCGATGTGATTTGCGATGAACCATCATTGCTGCAAATGATATCGCGTTTTGGCATTCCGCTTGGTGTGGGCGACCAAACTGTGCGGCAGGTGTGCGAGGCACATGGCGTTGATACGCTAACCTTCCTGTCTGTGGCCAACTTTATACGCCGTGGTGCGCGTGGTGCGGCCGACAGCATAGAGAATGTGTCGGTGGCCTGCTTGACCAGTTATCTTAAACAAGCACACTCTTATTTCCTCGACTTTCAGTTGCCGGCCATTCGCCGCAAACTGCTCGAAGCACTCGACTGCTCGCAGCCGGGCGAGGTGTCGTACCTCATACTCAAGTTTTATGACGATTATATGAGCGAGGTGCGCAAGCACATGCAGCACGAGAACCGCAAGGTGTTTGGCTACGTTGAGCAACTGCTGCAGGGGCGTCGCACGGGCGACTACTCCATATCGCAGTTTGCGCGTGGGCACAACAGCATTGATGTGAAATTGCAGGAACTCAAGAATATCATCATCAAGTATTATGCGCCTACCGAACAGGCCGAATTGCTCAACAATGTGCTGTTCGACATCTTTACCTGCGAAACGGACTTGCGCATACACTGCCAGGTGGAGGACGACATATTTGTGCCAGCAGTAGAGATATTGGAGGAGAAGGTTGGCGTGCAGCAAAACGATGCGCCTGCCGAGGAGGAGGAAAAACGCCCAGAGGATACGCTGTCTGAGCGTGAACGCGAAATTGTGCATTGTGTGGTGTGCGGCCTGTCAAACAAACAGATTGCCGAGCAACTCTTTATTTCACTCAACACGGTGCTGACCCACCGCAAAAACATTGCGCGCAAGCTTAATATTCACTCTGTGGCGGGGCTCACCATTTATGCCATCGTTAATAAAATCGTGAATATTGAAGAATTGCAGAATAAGTAGGCTGTGCGGTGGCGCAGTGTGGTAGTGCAAGGGCTGATACTGGTTGATGGTTTCAACATACTCCGGTGTCAGCCCTTGTCTTGATTTTGGCAAATGTATTTTACAAATTTAATGTGGCGGAATTTGTGGCGATGTCGGTGGATTTTCACTATATTTGCAATATGTTATGATGATTGGCTGCCATCTGCGTGTATTGACGAGGGAATGTGTAAGCCAAACGCAAAACTTATTTAGTAGAATTACTAACCTTACAAAACCTTAGCCTTATGTTGAGAACTTTAATACTATCAGCTTTAATAACACTTGCACCGGCGTGTATGTCGGGGCAAAGTACTATTTCGCGTGCACGGAAAACGGTGACGAAAGCGGCACCCGTTAAGAAATCTACGCCCACAAGGTATAGGCGTACAACTACAACGAGCAGCCGGCGACCTGCTGCATCAACAAACACAGATGAAGTAAGCAGCCGCGAATATATTCGTCGTACAATAAGTAAATGGGGGTCATGCCGCAACGTGGCGATAACAAGCTACGGTGGTGATATTGCACTAAATCAAGGCAACGCATATGCGTATAAAAACATACCTTCAGACCTTGCAGAATCTATTGATGAATTGCACGACAAAGGTGAATATATAGATGATATACAGCTGACGGAAGAAGGGCGCTATCTGATATTGTACGGCAATAATGGCATGATATATAAGGGGCTGCCCGATGAATTGGAAGAAAAAATGAAGGAGTATAACGAGAACAATGAGGTTGTCACTTCAATAACCTTTAATGACGAAGGAGATTGGATAATCGTGTCGACGGAGCACATTTGTGCCTCATCAACAGACATACAAGACTTTATAAAAGAAAAGATGGATGAGTATGGGGGCTTGCTTGCAGCTCACTTGACAGATGATGGCCTTGTGTTGTGTTACGAGGGAGGGTATCGTTTCCTCGGCAATGTGCCCGAAAACTTGAAGCAGGCGTTAAGAGAAAGTAGCTATGACGTGTATCGTATCAAGTTTACGTCGCAAGGATCGTACTTCTTTGCTGATAAGAAGGGCCGCTATCAGTATAATATGTAATATATTGCTGTCCGGCAAAACGTAAATATGCTATCGGACACAAGCACCAAACGCTACCTCTAATGGGGGCGACGCGTCCCGCGTCGGGCATTAAGGCAAAGACCCATACACTAATAATAAAGGCTCACAGACAGCACTAATTACACGCCTGTCTGTGAGCCTTTCCCTTAATGCCAGACGCGGGACGCGTCGCCCCCATTAGTGCTTGCGTTTCTTCAAGCACAAAAAAGCACTGAAGAGAATGTTGTTTCTCTTCAGTGCTTTTTGCTAATTAAATGTATGTAAGCGGCTTATTGCGGTATCGTCACAGTGTTAAATTCATTCACATCGGGTTTGGTGTGCTGCTCATGGATGATTTGTACCAGTTCTTTCACGATGTCGGGGTGTTGGGCAGCCACGTCGTGATCCTCGTGCACATCGGTGGCAAGGTTGAACAACTTGCAGTTGCCGCGCTCCACATAGAGTTTCCAGTCACCCTTGCGCACAGCCATTTGGTTGGTTTCGTGGAACTCCCAATACAGGAAGTCGTGCTCCTGCTGCTTGGCGTCGTCGCCTAACAGGGTGGGGGCAAACGAAATGCCGTCGAAGTAGTCGTTGGCAAGACGCTTGTTGCCAAAACGCTCGGTGTAGTTGTCCTGACCGATGAGGTCGCAGAAGGTAGGCATGATGTCGTAAAAGGCCATTATGTGGTCGTTCACCTTGCCAGCTGGCACATGGCCGGGCCAGCGCACAATGAACGGAATGCGAATGCCACCCTCATGGCATGAGCGCTTTTTGCCTTGCAGCTTGCCGTCGCGTCCAAAGAAGTCGGGGTCGCCGCCACCCTCCTCGTGCGGGCCATTGTCTGATGAGAATATGACAATGGTGTTCTTGTCAAGACCTTTGGCCTTGAGCTTGTCGAGAATTTCGCCTACATAAGCATCGAGGCGTGTAATCATGGCCGCAAACTGGGCGTGTGTGTTGACGGTGGCATGGTAGCGGTCGGTGCCGGCAAAGGTCTTGTCGTTGCAGAACTTGCCGTAGTAGGCTTGCAGTATCGAGTCGTTAGGCTGGTACAGCTCGGCGTGGGGCAGTGTGTAGGTAAATAAACCATAGAAAGGCTTGTCGGCCGATTGCTGGTCAATCCATTCAAGTGCCTCCTGATGTATCATGTCGCCCGAGTACTGCTTGCGCTTGGCATAGTCGGGGTTGGTGCAACCATCGCTGTATTGCACATTTTGGTCCATGGTGATGCGCACCACATCGGTATCACCGCGACGCGGACTGTAACGGTTCAGGAAGTTGGGGAAGTAGCGGTGCGCCATGTACTGACAGATGTAGCCATAGTACTCGTCAATGCCACGTGTCTTTGGGGTAGACACCGAACCTTCGTAGCCGCCGGCCCATTTGCCAAACATACCTGTGGTGTAGCCGTTGGCCTTCATTATTTCGGGCAGTATGACGTGTTCGGGGTCGTAAGGTTCCTGGCCCACGCGGTCGGGCTCTTGGGTCACGCCGTATTTCACTGCGGGGCGATTCTTCCAATACTCTTTGTTGCCACGCACGTGGGTGTGTCCTGTGTGCTGGCCTGTCATGAGTGTGGCGCGCGATGGGGCACTCACCGGACTGCCGGCGTAGGCTTGTGTAAAGCGCATACCCTCGCTGGCCATGCGGTCGATGTTGGGAGTCGAGATGTAGGGCTGGCCATAGCAGGCCAAGTCGCCATAACCCATGTCGTCGCAAAGAATAAATATGATGTTAGGCTTGCTCGCCTGCTGTGCGTGCATACCCATGCCCAGCATGGCGGCACTGCCCAGAAGTAGTTGCTTGGTATAACTCATAGTATGTTGTAATATATGTATATAATAGGAGTGGTGTTGTTACTTAATCTTCTTCTGTCGGTTTTGAATGTAAGCCCCCTTGTGTTTTTTGGGGTTGACACGGCGGCCGTCAATGCCGTAGACCGCGCTGCTTGCCGTTGCGTCAGTGCCGTTGTTGGCCACGATATCGTTCACTTTGGTGACGGTAGGGTCGTTTGTTACAAATATCTGGAAATCGTAGGTAGCACCATATACATCGTCGTCGGCACCATCAAGGCCAAGGTCGTTGTCGTTGACGCGAATGCGCATGCGCGATTTGCCCTCGGCGGCCTCGGCAGGCACGGTAATTTCGGCAGAGCCGCTTTTGTTGTTAAGAAACTCGTGTTCAGATTCAAACACACCATCCTTGTCCCAATCAAAGTATGCTGTTACGGTGTAGTCTGATGTCATGCCCTCAGCCTCGTATTTAAGGTTGAAGGTCTTACCCTTTATTACCTCGGCAGAGTCGGTGCGCACCATGTTGTAATAGTTGCTTGGCTGTGCGCTGGCTGTATAGTTGAGGGCGTTGGTCACGTTGCCATTCTCGCCGGTAATGCTCAAACTCTTGAGGTAAGCCGCACCTGTGTCGCCGCAGGGCAGTATGTAGATGCCCAGGCGCTTGCTGTATTCTGAGCGTTCGATGGATGCCGGTGGTGCCGGTGCCTCGTAGTCGTATGCAGACTCTTGAATGTCCCAATACGAGTTGCCGCGGTTGTAGCGAATGTGGTATGCTACCACCTGGCTTTGGCCGCCAGCATAGTTGAGGCCGAGTGTGCCATCCTTCGTGTTGTCAATAGTTTGGTCGGTGCTGCACATATAGTAATAGCCTTTGGGTGCAGCCCCTTCGGTAGTGTTTTGCTTGATTTCAAACTCAACGGGGGTGTTGCCTACCTTGATTTGTTGGCTCTCTTTTGTATTCGAACTTTGTACATAACGCTTCGACGTCACGTTCTGTATGTAGTAGCAGTTAGCCTTTTCGGTGGGAACGAATTGCCAATATTGTTTGTTTGTATTGGTTTTTGGTGCAGTGTTGAGTACGCTGCGGTTCTCGTAGATGTACGAATTGTTGTCGTTGAAGCGGTGTATCACATACACCTTCCCCTTTTCGGGAAAAGTGTGCCCGTCATCTGCAAGGGCAGTTGTTGAGCAAGTGAAAACCATTGCGGCTGTCAGCAGCAGTGTCTTTTTCAGTTTCATAATTGTCAAAATGTTGTGTGGGTGGTATGTAAGTAGGTGCGCGTTTTCAGTGTAAAATAACTCTGCTCCACCTACTTAGTAATGCAAATATATCGCATTTAGTCTGATTGACCAAGCGTTGTGGGTGGCGTATGGCCGGTTGAGGTGTTCTAAAACATAAAATAACCCGCAATGCAGCCGTTACCGACGGCATTATTGCGGGTTATAGTGTGTAATATACATGTTGGCATGCTATCGGTCAGACGTATAGCTGTGCCAAGTTATGCGTGAGCGCAATTTATTCGCCGTCGTCCTGTGCATTGTCCCATGCAGAGCTGTTCCAAGCCTGCTTGTTTGAGAGTGAGGCATCGGCCCCTACACCGGTGTCAGAAATATTGATAGTGCGGCTGCCCGTGAGCAATGCCTCCTCAGCATAAAGGTTGATGGTAGAGGCTGTGGGCTTGTTATATTGCTTTTTCATGTGCTTGCGTGTATTGAGAGGTTTGTAGTGTTATTTGATGAGAAGCTTCTTGCCATTCTTGATGTACAGGCCGGCGGGAAGTTTGCCGCTCACCTTGCGTCCCGACAAGTCGAAAGTAGCGTTGGTGGCAGACATGGCGGTTGTGGTGGTGTTGATGCCCGTCACACTGCCAAAGTCCAAAGTCAGAGCCTGACCGCCAGTTGTAGCGGTTTTGAGAGCCGCCTTGTTGGCAGCAAGCGTGGTGCTGGCTGTATTGCTGAGTGGCGAGAATACGGCTTCTTCGCCTTGCTTGTTAAAGATGTAGTAGTTGCCATCGGTGAGTTCCTTGGTGGCGTCGCCGCTGCCCACGAGCTGGTTGTTGCGGCTGTCAGTAGCCTCGGTGCTCACATAGGCATAGATGTCGCCGGTTGTGGCCTTGCTCACGATGGCACCTTGACCAGCAGCCAGTGCGCCGTTGAGTGGCGAAAGCGTTACTTGCGTGTTGTTGCTGTTGATGGCAATGTAGGCAGTAGCGTCGCTGCTGAAGGTGACAGGGTTGCTGGCACTGAAGGTAGCCACATTGTCAATGTTTGAAGTGGCAGTAGTGGCAAAGCGGTAGCCGTTGTAAAGCGTGATTTGCTTGAGGCCAAAGAAGCAACCATTACTGTTACTGCTCTTTGCCATACGTACTACGAGGTATTGATCGGTTGCGGCTTGAGTTGTGGCTTCGCCCTTTATTTCCCAGTCAATGGTGTTGTCTACCGTATAAGAACCACCTAACTTGTCTACAAGTATGCCATCAGTACTTGCGATGAGTGTGCTTTTATTCTCATTGCCCCAAACGCGTACGTCGCAATAGCGTTGATCTTTGCTATTTTGAAATCTGCCATTTAGATTCATGGCCGCAATCTGCAAGTCGCTGTGGTTGAGACTGAAGTTGTTGAGCCCTGAAATCTTAAAGGTGAATTCGGCAAAGCTGTTTTTCACGTTTTTGTAGTTTGCGCAAAGTATTTCAGTGTGCGTGTTAAGTTCCATGCCCGATAGTAGGGCCACATTGGTTGCGGTTGCACTTGCATCAGTACCAGTACCTTCTTTAATACTTTGCAGTGTGGCCGTCACACCGTTGATGGCATTGCCACTCTCGTCCGTCACGTTGACAGTCACGTTGCTCACAGCCGTGCCACCAGCGCGGTTGAATGTGAGGCGCACTTGCTTTTGAGCGTCCATTGGCAGAGCCTGTGCCAATGCAAACAGCAGGGCTGTTCCGAGTAGAGTTTTTTTCATAGAGAATCGTGTTATGGTTTGAAATATGTAATAGATTAATGTTTCTCTTAACCTAAGTTGCTGTGTATAATGTTATATTTTGCCGCAAATATAGGTACTAAATGTAAATAATCCAACCGGGGGGGTAAAAGTGTGTTAAAATCATTACTTTTTTCGGCAAACGTGATGAGAAGGGTGGCGAAATGCCTCGCAGTCATGCCAAGTGCGGCCATGCAGCAAAGGCATAGCCCTTTATGCGCGGCGTCAGAACCGAATGTTGCTAAAACACTGTATAATATTGCATCGTGTCTTAGAAAAACGCGTAAATGCTTGCATATATCAATTAAAATGCCGAATATTGCAGTCAATTTATTACAGATACAACCTTTTCAAGCACCAGCTTAAGGTGGTTCTAATAATTCTGAAATAGGGATTTGTGCGCTATCGGAAGTGTATTTTTGAAAGTTTGTGAGGGAGCATAGCGGGCTATGTGACCGAACAAACTTTCAAAAAGACACTTTCGAGAGCGTGCAAATCACATTTCAGAATAGCAGAACTCTAAAAACAGAATTTTTAGAACCACCCTTAATACAAAACCGAAAATACTAAACAGCCTATGCTACGTATAGCAATACAAGCCAAGGGACGGCTTAACGAAGACACAATGGCCCTGCTGGCCGACGCCGGCATTGATGTGGCACAAAGCAAACGCAAGTTGATAGCACGTGCCAAGGGCTTCCCCATCGAAGTACTTTATTTGCGCGACGACGACATACCCCAGGCCGTACACATGGGGGTGGCCGATGTGGGCATAGTTGGCCTTAACGAGGTGGCCGAACGTGGCATGGCGGTTGACGAGGTGATGCGCCTCGGTTTCGGCGCTTGTCGCATATCACTGGCCGTTCCGCGTGAGGTGGACTATCCCGGTTTGCAATGGTTCGAAGACCGCACAGTGGCCACATCGTACCCCCATGTGTTGCGCCAGTTCTTTGCAGACAAGGGCATACATGCCGACATTCACGAAATAGCCGGTTCGGTAGAGATAGCCCCCGCAGTGGGTATGGCCGATGCCATATTCGACATCGTGTCGTCGGGCGGCACCCTGGTGCAGAATGGTTTGCGCGAGGTAGAGGAGGTGTTTTATAGCGAAGCCGCCCTCATAGCCCGTCAAGGACTTGACGATGACAAGCTGGCCGATATAGAAAAACTCAAGTTCCGTTTCAACTCCATAGTCAACAGCCGCGGCTACAAATATGTGCTGATGAACATACCCACTGCGCTGGTAGACCAGGCTGTGCAGATAGTGCCCGCCATGCGTTCGCCCACCATATTGCCTTTGGCAGCCGAGGGGTGGTGCTCCATGCACGTGGTCATAGCCGAGGACGTGTTGTGGGAAAAGGTTGAACGCCTCAAGGAACTCGGTGCAGAGGGCATACTCGTGCTCAATCTCGAAAATATGATACCTTAAAAACGTTTGCCGAAAAACACTCACTCAACATGCAAATAATCATCAATCCAGATAAGTCCGTATGGGACAAAATGTGCGAGCGCAACGCCCCGAGTGACGACAAGGTGATAGAAAGCGTGCGCAGCATTGTGGCCGAGGTGCGCCACAGTGGCGATGAAGCCCTGCGCCGCTTTGCACACGACTTTGACCATGCCGACATAACCGACATCGAATTGTCGGCCGAGGAGCGCAAGCAGCTGGCGGCCAAGGTCACACCCCAAGTGCGACAGGCCATCGACGCAGCGCTTGTCAACATCAGTGCCTTTCACAAAGCGCAGATGCCCGAGCCTGTCGAGGTCGAAACCCAACCCGGTGTGCGCTGCCTGCAAAAGGCGGTACCCATTCAGCGTGTGGGACTTTACATACCCGGCGGCCGCGCCCCGCTCTTCAGCACCGTGCTCATGCTGGCCGCCCCGGCCCGCATAGCCGGTTGCAAGCACGTGGTGCTTTGCACGCCCCAGGGTGCCGACGGCCGCATCGCCCCCGAAATAATATATGCGGCCAATGCTTGCGGGGTAGACCACATTTACCGCGTGGGCGGTGCACAAGCCATTGCCGCCATGGCGTATGGCACAGAGAGCATAGCCCGTGTGGACAAGATATTTGGCCCCGGCAACCGTTTCGTTACCCATGCCAAGCAACTTGTGAGCACCGACACGGCCATCGACATGCCAGCCGGCCCCTCCGAGGTGCTTGTCATGGCCGACCACACCGCCAAGGCCAGCTATGTGGCCGCCGACATGCTGTCGCAGGCCGAGCATGGCCCTGACAGCCAGGCCATACTGGTGTGCCAGAGCGAGGACTTTGCCCATGAAGTAGCCGCCGAGGTGGAGCGTCAAACCGCACTGCTGCCGCGCAAGGAACTTGTTGAGCAGTCGCTCAGCCACAGCCGCATACTGGTGTTTGCCCACCGCAGCACCATGCTCGACTTTAGCAATGCTTATGCGCCCGAACACCTTATCATATCGATGGACAACCCATGGGACATAGCGGCCGATGTTACTGCGGCCGGCAGCGTGTTTGTGGGCAATTATTCGCCCGAGTCGGCCGGCGACTATGCCTCGGGCACCAACCACACCCTGCCCACAAGCGGCTGGGCGCGCTCATACAGTGGTGTGAACATCGACAGCTTTATGCGCAAAATAACATTCCAGACGCTCACACAACAGGGCTTGCAGTCAATGGCTGGCACCATAGTCACCATGGCCGAAGCCGAAGGCCTGCATGCACACGCCCAGGCTGTCAATGTGCGAATTAACGACCGTGCGAATTAACGACCGATAGCCATGTACATACGCAATAATATAAAGGAACTCTTGCCCTATTCCACAGCGCGCGACGACTACAAAGGTGGCGACATATCAGTATGGCTTGATGCCAACGAAAGCCCTTACAACAATGGCGTCAACCGCTATCCTGACCCACACCAAAAGGCGTTGAAGGGCGAGATAGCACAACTCAAGGGCGTCACGCCCGAACAGGTGTTCGTGGGCAACGGCAGCGACGAGGCCATCGACCTCTGTTTCCGCATATTTTGCGAGCCAGGTGTCGACAATGTGGTAGCCATAGCCCCCACTTACGGCATGTATGCGGTGGCGGCAGCCATCAACAATGTGGCCGTGCGCGAGGTGCCGCGCGCCGGTATGATTTGCTTCAAGGGAGCGGAAGTCTTTTTGGTAGAGGGCGAGCGCGATGTCCTCGCTCCCATTTTTCCCTCGTATGCAGCTCATATCACGTCCGTGGACGCCGTACCCGATTTTCCTGTGGTCAAGGCAAACGTTTTTGTCGATGCGGACGTTCAAGGTACGCAGGCGCTTATGGAGCGCCTTGAAGCAGTGGTGCCGCGCCTTGGTCTTAACACCCCCATGGCAGGGTTTATGAATGTGGTGCCGGTGGGGTACAGCAAGGCGACGGGTATCGACATTATCTGTCGTGAATTAGATGTCTCGCTTGATGAGGTTGTTGTATTCGGTGATGCCGATAACGACCTGGAGATGCTCGAACACGTTCCCAACTCGGTGGCCGTGGCAAACGCTACGCCCCGCGCTGCTGCTGCCGCGCGCTGGCATATCGGCGCTGCGGCAGACGATGCGGTTGCCGGGGCTCTGCATCAGA
>ENA-ORMX01002302-ORMX01002302.1-human-gut-metagenome-genome-assembly--contig:-NODE-2302-length-11205-cov-5.744753_pt1 | contig 11205 bp, 6 predicted proteins | sample MGYA00242108_ERZ509007 | MGnify/ENA primary metagenome ERZ509007 (study PRJEB26280, sample SAMEA2338745) | human gut metagenome | biome: human gut; feature: human-associated habitat; material: faeces...
TGTAGCGGTATTCGCCGATGTAGCGGCGGTTGCGGAAGATCTGGAAGAAGCTGTTCTTTACGAACGGCTTCCCGGTGCGGGTACGCAGGCCGCGCTCATTCAGGGATGCTGCGATCTTCTCAGCCGGTTCGCCGTCGGCGTACCGGGTGAAGATCTCCTGCACGATGGGAGCCGTCTCCGGGTCGATATGGTACAGCCTGTCCTCCTTGCCAATGGTGAAGCCCAGCGGCACCACACCGCCGTTGTACTTGCACTGGAGGGCGTTTTCGCGCTCACCGCGCGCCACTTTCAGGGCGAGTTCGGCGGAATAGTATTCCGCCATGCCAATCAGCATACTCTCCACCATAATGCCTTCAGGCCCCTGCGAGATGGGTTCCATGGCAGACACCAGATGGACACCGTTCTTTTCCAGCTGGTACTTGTAGTTCACGGCATCGAATCGGTTCCGGGCAAAGCGGTCCAGCTTCCAGACCAGAACCACATCGAAGATTTTCTTTCCGCTGTCCTTGATCATCCGCTGAAAGTCTGGGCGGTCATCCGTTTTGGCAGAGTAGGCACGGTCAATGTAGGTGCCGACCACGGTGATGCCGTTCTTCTCGGCGTAGTCCTTGCAGTCGCGCAGCTGTCCCTCAATGGACGCTTCACGCTGGCTGTCGGATGAATAGCGGGCGTAGATCACGGCGGTCATGGTTGCACCTCCTTGGCGCGTATTCGACTTGCCTTTATAGTATCGGGTCAAGCGCAGCTTGTCAACAATCTGCGAGCAGATTGAAATGTGAAAATTGCGAAACGCAGCGAAAAAGGTGAGAGCAAGAATCGTCCCGTGGCCACAAATTTTCAATTCTTGAAAATTCTTGCCCCTTTGGGACAGCTTCTTGTTGGGGCGTGCCTGCCCCAAACCCTGCTTCTTACTATTTGGAAATCACACAATTATGCACCACTGGGTCCACGAGAACTGACGCTCATCGGAGGCATAGAACTATAAAAAGATTGGCCATTCACAGTGTTTTGAGTCAACCCAATCAAATCAATCAACTGGCTCTCGTTATAGCTCTCTTGACAGTTATCCAGCACAGCACATTGGCAGCTATATACACCACTATCGTTAGAGACAACTCCCCACCATTCAAGGTCTGCCAAAAGTTTTCCAATCTTCTTGCGGTCAAAGCGTATTTCTTTTTCAAAAAGGGACGAGTAAATTTGTGGAGCAGACATCGGTTTTTGCTTTAATAGGAGAGCTAATGCCAATTCCTGTCCATGCAAACGGTGAAGCAAAAGACCTCTGCGAACCCAAATGTTCGACGTTTTTTTCATAGCAAATACCTCCTTTTTTAGATAGCTCGTTCACTTAAAATACGATTGATGTCCATTTGAAATTGCGCTCGTTCACAATTGTTATGTTGACTTGAGTATATCATATTACACAATAAAAGACTACTGTTATATATCAGGCCCTGCCCTTTTTCCTGCGTACGTGCGTACCGACCATGTACGGACGTACGCAGCGATTAGTCCGAAAAGCGCAATATAGGGAAATACAAAGCAAAAAGGCAGGGCACCACCGCCATGGTGATACCCTGCCTTTACTTGCTCCTGCTTACCGTTCTACATACTCCCTCCGCAGAACTTCCTGTAAACAAAAAACGTACCCGAACCCTTTTTCATAAAGAATCGGGTTCGAGTACGAACTGTATGGTGGACGGTACAGGACTCGAACCTGTGACCTCCTGCACGTCAAGCAGATGCTCTACCAGCTGAGCTAACCGTCCAGATGTCGTATCGACTCAAGTATCTTACCACATCTTCCGGGAAAAAGCAAGCTCTTTTTTGCAAAAAACAAATTTTTTCGCAGGGGGCAGCAAATCAGGAAAAATCGAGCGGTCCTTTTTGCCGCGTCTGCGGCTTTTCAGCCGAACGCTTTCCGTATAATATCGTACAGCACCGGCTTCATGGCGTCGATGTTGTCGGGTTTGCCTTCGAGGATGGACGAATAGCACACCGACATGCACATGCTGCCGAGGGAGGTGATGCGCTGGTAGATCTCCCGCTCGGTGCGGCCGGCCATTTCGGGGCTGGCGAGGATGGTGTGGAACAGTTTGCGCATCAGCGGCTCGGCCTCGCCGGAGGCTTCGATCTGGTCCAGCCCCGGCCAGACGAAGCTGCGCTCCAGAAAGCGGAGCAGCAGGGTGTCCTTCCGCAGGGCCTCGATGATGTGATCGATCACGAAGATCATCTTGTCCGGGAAGCTGTCCAGCCCGGCGGTGTGCTCACAGGCGGTCACAGCGTCGTCCAGCAGCTGATAGCTCACCCGCGCCAGCAGCGCTTGGGTCACTGCGCCCTTGTCGGCAAAGTAGAGATAGAACGTGCCCTTGCCGACCTTTGCGCGGGAGGTGATCTCCTCTACGCTGGTCTTGGCGGCGCCCCGCTCCAAAAACAGCTCATATGCGGCGTCCAGAAGCGCCCGGCGCTTCTCCTGTTTTTTGCCTTCCACGGTGCTCATGCTTTGAGTCGATTCCTCTTTTCTTCGATGTTCTGTCGTGTACACCATATTTTAGCAATGGTCACGCCGCGGCGCAAGCCCCTAAATGGCCGGAAGCACTATACAATTTTGGCTCGGTGATAAAAAAACTGACGTTTGGTCAGTTTTTGGCTTGACAGTTTTTGCCGGGTTGCTATAATAGTGCTTGCTCAGAAGTGACCGTGGGTCACTTTTCCGCACACCATTCCAATCCAACATCCAATGGAGGGTTTTCATGAAAAAGATCGCACAGGGCATCGTGCGTCTGCGCAAGCTGATCTTAACAGTAGCGATCCTGCTGTTGATCCCTTCCGCCATCGGCGCCATTGCCACCCGCATCAACTATGACGTCCTCACCTATCTGCCGCAGGAGCTGGACTCCATGATCGGCGAGCAGATCCTTGAGAACGACTTCCATCTGGCTTCGACCGGTATGATCACGGTCGAGGGCCTCCCCACCAACGAGCTCATCGCCATGAAGAAGGACATCGAGGCCGTTCCCGGCGTCACCCAAGCGTTCTGGCTGAGCGATGTGCTGGACCCCAGCGTGCCGAAGGAAATGCTCCCGGCGGACGTCCAGCAGTTCATGTTCGGCAAGAACGACGCGACCATGCTCATCGTCCGGTTCGACGGCCCCAGCGCCAGCGATGAGACGATGAACGCCGTTGGGCAGATCAAGAAGGTGCTCCGGAAGGACTGCTTCTTCGGCGGCATGAGCGTCATTTTGCAGGACACCAAGACCCTGATCAATCAGGAAATGCCGCTGTACGTCCTCTGCGCTGTAGGTGCAAGCTTGCTGGTGCTCTTCCTCTCGCTGGAAAGCACCATCACGCCGCTGCTGTTCATGCTGGGCCTTTTATTCCCCATCGTGTACAACTTCGGCACCAACATCTTCCTTGGTCAGATCAGTTACATCACCGAGGCTCTTTCCACGGTGCTGCAGCTGGGTGTCACGATGGACTTCTCCATCTTCCTGCTCCACCGCTATCAGGAGGAAAAAGAGCTCCGCTCTTCCAACGAGGAAGCCATGGTCAGCGCCATCTGCAAGACCATGACCTCCATCTCTGCTTCCTCCCTGACCACCATCGCGGGCTTCCTTGCCCTGTGCGCCATGCGCCTGACGCTGGGCCGCGATATCGGCCTTGTCATGGCAAAGGGCGTGGCGCTGGGCGTCATCTGCACCGTCGTCGTCCTGCCCGCGCTGATTCTCACCTTTGATAAGTGGGTCGAGAAGTACAAGCACCGCACCGTCATTCCCCGGCTCACCAAGCTGAGCTACTTCGTCTCGAAGCACGCAGCGCCCATCGTGGCCATCTTCCTTGTGCTGCTGGTCCCCTTTGCCGTTGCGCAGAACAAGACGGAAGTCTACTACACCCTGTTCGACTCCCTGCCCCAAGACCTGACCGGCATCGTCGGCACCAACAAGCTGGGCGAGGACTTTGGCATGACCACCTCCCACTTCATCCTTGTTCACGACGACCTGAGTGCTACCCAAGTCTCTGACCTGTGCGACGAACTCAAGGACATCGACGGCATCACGCAGGTGGTCAGCCTCGATTCCATCACCGGCCCCGGCTTCGATACCAGCCTGCTGCCCGACAGCGTGACCGAGATCCTGCAGTCCGGCGGGTACAAGCTGATCCTTGCCAACAGCTCCTATAAGACCGGCACCGACGCCATCAACGCCCAAGTGGATGAGATGAACGCCGCCATCAAGGCGGTGGACCCCGAAGGCGTCATGACCGGCGAGGGTGCCATGACCAAAGACCTGATCGAGGTCGCGGATGTGGACTTCAAGAACGTCAACGTCTGGTCCATCATGGCCGTTGCCGTCATCATCTTGATCTCCTTCCGCAGCCTGTCCATTCCGGTGCTGCTGGTCGCCAGCATTGAAGCCGCCATTGCCATCAACATGGGCATCCCGTACTTCACCGGTACCCAGCTGCCCTTCATCGCCAGCATCGTCATCGGCACCATCCAACTGGGCGCAACGGTGGACTACTCCATCCTGATGACCACCCGCTACCACGAGGAGCGCGCCTACGGCCGTACCCCGCAGGAGGCGGCGCAGCAGTCTCTGGAGCATTGCAGCCAGTCCATCCTGACCAGCGGCCTGACCTTCTTCGCGGCCACGGTCGGCGTGGCTGCCATCAGCAAGATGGAGCTGCTGCAGAGCATCTGTCGGCTCATCTCCCGCGGCGCTCTGATCAGTATGGTTGTCATTCTGGTGGTCCTGCCCGCCGCCCTGATGCTGCTGGACTGGATCATCCGCCACACCACGATGCACTGGCTCGTGCCCGAATACGCCAACGCCAAGAAGTCTGAGAAGGAGTAACTACCATGAAAAAATCGCTTCGTATCGCCAGTGCGGCGCTGGCGCTGACTCTCGCCGCCGGTATGACGATGCCTGCCTTTGCGGCAAGTTCGTCTTCCTTTACCAAATCCGAAAATGTCTATGTTGTGATGAACGCCGACGGCTCGGTCCAGAGCACCACCGTCAGCGAACACCTGTACAACGCCGGGGGGCTGTCCTCCGTCACCGATGTGTCCAGCCTGACCAACATCCAGAACACCGAGAGCGACGCCGCCTTTACGCAGGACGGCGAGAAGTTGGTCTGGAACACCGACGATACCGATGTTTACTACAAGGGCGACACCGACCGGGCCCTGCCCATCGGTGCCAAGGTGACCTACACGCTGGACGGCACCACCGACAGCCTTGAGAATCTGATCGGCAAGAGCGGCCACCTGAAGATCACCGTGGACCTGACCAACTACGAGACCGGCACCGTGACCGTCAGCGGCAAGGAGCGCACCATCGTGACCCCGCTGGTTACGGCGGTGGGCGTCATCTTCGGGGAAGACGCCTCCAACCTGAACGCAGACCACGGCATCGTTGAGTCCGCCGCCAAGAGCAACGTGGCTGCCTTTGTCTGCCTCCCCGGCGTCAAGGATTCCCTGAGCGGTCTGCTGCCCGATGACCTGTCCGCTGTGGAAGATTATTTGCAGGACAGCGTGACCGTGGAAGCCGACGTGGAAAACCTCGCCGCGCCTCAGATCATGCTGGCCGCTGCCACCAGCCCCGATGCCCTTGGCACCGACAATGTCTTCGACCTTGACAGCATCAACGAGCTGACCGACGGCATCCAGCAGCTCAACGACGCCATGAGTCAGCTGATGGACGGCGCTTCTCAATTGGAGGACGGCGTGAGCCAACTGGCCGACGGTACGCTGGCCCTGCTGGACGGTGCTTCTCAGTTGAACACCGGTGCCGCTGCCCTGAATGACGGCCTTGGCCAACTGACCAACGGCCTCGATACCCTGACCTCCAACAACGACGCCCTGAACAGCGCCGCCCAGCAGGTCGCTGACGGCGTGCTGGCTTCGGCCAACAGCAGCCTGATGGAGGGTGGCCTCATCGATACCCCGATGACATGGGACAACTACCAGTCCGTCATCGACGAAGTGCTGACCATGAACGCAAAGACGCTGGCCGCTGCCCGCAAGAAGATGGTCCGCACCATCTGGGAGCAGGAACCCAGCTTCAAGGACAGCCAGCTCGATCTGGCCCTCTACCTTTCCGCCACCAAGACCAACCACGACCTTGAGGCTGCTCTGCGCCTGATGCAGAAGTACGACCCCTCGATGATCTGTGGCCTGATCGACCTGCTGACCAGCGCCGAGGCCAAGCAGACCGTGCAGGATGAGCTGAAGCTTCAGGCCGAGAACAGCGAGGATATCGCCAATGTCCGCGCTTTGAAGACCAGCCTTTCTCAGATCCAGCTCTTCGTTTCCAGCGTTGGCCAGTACACCGGCGGCGTGGCCGCTGCGGCAGACGGTGCCCACTCCGCTAAGGACGGCAGCGCCCAACTGGCCGATGGCACCAAGACCCTCTACGACGGTGTGACCACCCTGAACAACGGTGTGGGGCAGCTTGCCGACGGTTCCACTCGGTTGGCGGACGGCCTGAACCAGTTCAACGAGGAGGGCATCTCCAAACTGACCGGCTCCCTCGACACCGACCAGATCCACGCCCTCAAGACCGTGCTGGACGCCATGACCGACCGTCTGGAGAGCTACACCAGCTTTGCCGGTGCCCCGGAGGAGGCTTCCTCCAACGTGAAGTTCGTCTATAAGACCGGCGAGACCGTGGCCGCTGCCACCAACACCGCCGAGACCGAGACCACCACCCAGTCCAGCAACTTCTTCACCCGCCTGTGGGAGCGGATCGTGAACCTGTTCAAGTTCTGATCGTTTTCGAAAAACAGCCCCAAAGCCGCTGAGCAGCACCCGCTGCCCGGCGGCTTTGACTTTTTTCTCCGGCGGGCGTACAATAAAGCCAAAAACTGAACCACTGGGAGGAAGATACCATGTCGAAACAGATCCTTGTCTGTCTGCCGCTCCGTGAAGAGCAGAAACGGGCGATGCAGCAAGCGGCCCCGGAAGCGGAGTTTCGTTTCACCGTCCCTGCGGACGTGACGGCGGAGGACGTCCGCTGGGCCGATGCCGTGCTGGGCAATGTGCCGGTGGAACTCATCCAGCAGAACGACCGTCTGGAATGGTTCCAGTCCAATACGGCCGGGCCGGACGCTTATCTGGCCCCCGGTGTGCTGCCGGAACGCTGTGTGGTCACCAATGCCACCGGGGCTTACGGTCTTGCCATCAGCGAGTGGATGCTGGGCATGTGGCTGGGGCTGCAGAAGGACCTCTTCCTCTACCGTGACCGCCAGAACCGCAGCGAATGGGCCCCCACCGGCCACTCCGTCCGCAGCGTGTACGGTTCGCGGGTGCTCTGCGTCGGCATGGGGGACATCGGTTCGAACTTTGCCCGCCGGGCGCACGCATTGGGGGCCGAGGTGGTGGGCGTCCGCCGCACGGTCCACCCGGACACCCCCTGCCCCGATTACTGTCTGCGGGTGGTGCCCCAAAGCCAGATGGACGCTGAGCTGCCCGAAGCCGACCTTGTGGCCCTGAGTCTGCCCGGCACGCCGGAGACGAAGCATCTGTTCCACCGAGAGCGGATCGCCAAGTGCAAGCCCGGTGCCATCCTGATGAATGTGGGCCGGGGCAGCGTGGTGGACCACATGGCGCTGTATGAGGCTGTCCACAGCGGCAGGCTCTTCGGCGCGGCGCTGGATGTGACCGAGCCGGAACCCCTGCCCAGCGATCACCCGCTCTGGCGTGAGCCGGGGGTGATCATCACGCCCCATGTGTCCGGCGGGTTCAGTCTGCCCAAGACGCTGGACAACATCGCGGACATCTTTGTCCACAACCTGAAGAAATACGCAGCCGGTCAGCCGCTGGATAATCAGGTCAGCCGCAAAACGCTGTACGTCAGCGGCGGGGCCGGGGAGCGGCTGCTCAGCACCTTTTAAGAAACGATCATAGGATACCACCTTCCCGCAAAGCTGGAGCTTGCAGCCAGCTTTGCGGGAATTTTTTTGCCCGATTTTTGCGCAGAAAAGCGGTCGAACGGGTATGAACAAGCTGGCAAAAACAGGCAAGCGATCGAATGCTCTTGCAAAAATGAACGATTTGTCGCACGATTTTAGTTGACCTGCGGTGCGGTTCTGCTTATAATTGCCCTAACGGAACACCCGGACCGGAGACCGGGCGGGCCGGGGAAATTTTGGGAGGAACGCGGAGGAGCTGGAAGTGGAGATTCTATTGACCGGGAACACCTGTTTTGTGACGAAGGCATGGGTCGAGATGGCGTTCCCTGAGGACCATGTGCTCATCACCTGTGGGCGGGGGCAGCCGCACCCGCCCAAGCTGCGGGCCATCACGCTGGACAGCAAGGAGCGGATCGGGCAGCTGGTGGACAGCTACGAATTTGACCGCATCGTCTACTTTTCGGAATACTTGACGCCCCACAGCGAGCAGGAGGGTGAGCTGGATCGTTTGCGGCGGGTGCTGCAAGCCAACCGCGACCGGGAAAGCCAGCTGCTCTATCTGGCGGGGCCGGAGGCGGTGCTGACCCCGGCCATCGGCAAAACGGTGGTGGCACAGGCGGCGGAAGCACTCTGCCGCCACTACGCCGAAACGAGCAAGGTGCAGATCAAGGTGCTGCACCTGCCTTATTTATATGGCTGCGACGGCACCGGGGCCCCGGCGGGCATCGCCGGGCTGCTGACCCGGATGCGGGACGGTGAGCTGCACTTCGATGAACAGGCGCTGGCCCCGGTGTTCGCCCTCTGCATGGAGGACCTTTCCGAGCTGGTGCTGCGGGTGTTCGACAACTGGACGCCGGAGTGGGAGAGCTTCACCGCACCGGTGGTCTTTGCGCTGAACTACGAGCAGCTGGGGGAGGCGTGGAAGGCGCTGCATCCGGGCCTGAAGATGACCTACGGTACCGACCTTATCCGCACCTACCCGCCCGACGACGGGGTGCTGCGCTGCCGTTACGGGTGGTTCCCCCGGTACTCGCTGGAGGAGGATCTGCCCCGGCTGTTCCGGACCGAGACCCACGCCCGCCACAGCCGGACATGGGGCCAGCGGCTCGGCGGTCTGCGGGAGCGGCACCGGCATCTGCTGGAAGCTGCCGAGATCGTGGCATCCTTCGGATTTACGGAATTGCTGGTGCAGCTGACCGGCTCACAGGCGCAGTTCCGGGTGGTGGACTTCCGGCTGGCCTTCATCGTGCTGGCGGCCAATGTCTACGGGCTGAATGCCGGGGTGGCTGCGGCACTTCTGGCGTCGGCGTCGCTGGTGGTCGGCTACTGGGAGCAGGGGGCTTCGCCGCTGCTGCTCTTCTACGAGCCTTCCAACTGGCTGGCCTTCCTCGTCTACTTTGTGGTGGGGGCGGTCTGCGGCTATGTGCAGTTGCGCAGCGCCGAAAATGTTCGCTTCGCCGAGGAGCAGTGCCGTCTGCTGGAAGAGCGGCTGCGGTTCGTGCGGCAGCTCTATCAGGACGTCATGGAGGACAAGCGCTCCCTTCGGCGGCAGATCTTGGGCCGCCGGGACAGCTTCGGCAAGGTGTACGCCGTGACGCGGGCACTGAACGAGACACCGCCGGACAAGCTGCCCGCAAAGACCGTGGAGCTGCTGGAAGATGTGTTCCAAAACCGCAGCGCCGCATTCTATTTCGTGGACGCGGCGGGCCGCACCGCCAAGCGGGCCGCGTGCAGCGAAGGGGCCGAGGCTCCGCGTTTTCTGGAAGGCCCGGCCCTCGCCGCGCTGGTGCAGACGCTGGAACAGGAAGAGGTCTGGGTCAACCGGACCCTGACGCCGGGGCTGCCGATGTTCGGCGCGGCGGTGCGGGTGGACGGAAAGCTCCGGGCCCTCGTGCTGCTGTATGATGCGGGCGGGGAGCAGCTCTCGCTCCACTACCAGAACCTGTTCCGCATCCTGTGCGGGCTGGTGGAGACCGCGATGACACGGGCGGCTCAGCCGCTGCCCGAAAAGCGGCCCCGGCGGCAGGAGGTGCGGGCATGAGCCGGAGGGAGAAGACACCGTTCCGGATGGAACCCTTCCGGGTGGACGATGAACTGCATCGGAGCATCCGGGTGGAGAACCGGGAGGATGCGGCCTCGACCGTGCCGCTGGAAGAGGCGCTGCTGCTGGACTCTGCCGAGCAGCGGCGGAAGCTGATCCTCTCGGTGCTGACGGATGACCCGGTGCAGTATTACGACCTGTTGGAACAGGCCCGCCTCAACGACGACAGCGAGGTGGTCCACTACGCGGCCACCGCCATGGCCCAGATCTCGAAACAGGCGGATACGGCGCTGCAGCGGCATGCGGCCCGGTTCGCCGCCGACCCGAAGGACCCGGCGGTGCTGGCGGAATACGCCGCCGCGCTGGAGGTCGGCAGCTTCGACCTCTACCTCGGCGAGGTGCGCCTGACCGCCGACTGGGACGCGAGCGCACTGCTCGATACCGGCGGCGCGCTGAACTACGGCGGCTTTGCGAGCGAGCAGCTCTCCGGCCTGAACGACGCGCTCCTGCTCGGCGGGAACGCCTCCGCCGAGCGGTATGTCAAGGGCTTTGCCGAGGAAACGCCCTTTGCGCCGCTGCTCTTCAAGTCCAAAACGGTGCTCACGCCATCCGGTCTCGTGGACGGCATGACCCCAACGGCTTCCGATCCGTTTTACGGCTTCGCGGATTGGAGCTTCCACCTCTCCGGCTCGGAGAGCTGAGCGTTTCTCCCAACAATAAAAAAGCGTTCCGCGACCTGCTTTCGGTCGTGGAACGCTTTTTCAATATACAGGGTCGGTTTCCGGCTCAATACTGGCGCACGACGGCAACGACCTTGCCGAGCACCTCGCACTCCCGCCCGTCGATGGGCTGGTAGTCGGGGTTCGCGGGCAGGAGCCAGATCTCGCCGTTCTGCTTTTTGAAGGTCTTGACCGTGGCCTCGTCCCCGATGAGGGCGACGACGATCTCCCCGTTGTTGGCGGTCTGCTGGCGGCGGACGACGACCAGATCGTCCGGCAGGATGCCGACGCCCAGCATAGATTCGCCGCGCACGCGCAGGGCAAAGAACTCGCCGCTGCGGCTGCCGGTATCAAAGGTCAGGTAATCCTCCACGCACTCCTGCGCAAGGATGGGGCTGCCGGCGGCGACGTTGCCGACGATGGGGATGCGGTTCTCCCGCGCGTCCCGCTCCTCCATGAAGTCAACGGCGTTCGACGGCGCCGCAGGGGCGGCGGGCACGGCAGGCGCGGTCTGCGCCTCGCCCTTGAGCCGGA